>Ga0172373_10000375_pt1 | contig 73382 bp, 56 predicted proteins | sample Lak10m_2_FD_114546 | JGI IMG/M metagenome (GOLD analysis project Ga0172373, IMG submission 114546) | Freshwater microbial communities from Kabuno Bay, South-Kivu, Congo - kab_092012_10m | ecosystem: Environmental > Aquatic > Freshwater > Lake | place: Democratic Republic of the Congo...
GCGCCCCGCCACGGTCCTTGCCATCGCGCGCACCTTCGGTGCAAAACGCCGCCGGTGGCTTCCGCCCAACCGCTGGTTCCCACGCATGTTCAGCCGCATGGCGGCAGCCTGCGGGCAAACGGCCCTGCCAGCGCCCCGCCACGGTCCTTGCCAGCGCGCGCACCTTCGGTGCGAACCGCCGCCGGTGGCTTCCGCCCAACCGCTGGTTCCCACGCATGTTCAGCCGCATGGCGGCAGCCTGCGGGCAAACGGCCCTGCCAACGCCCCGCCACGGTCCTTGCCATCGCGCGCACCTTCGGTGCAAACCGCCGCCGGTGGCTTCCGCCCAACCGCTGGTTCCCACGCATGTTCAGCCGCATGGCGGCAGCCTGCGGGCAAACGGCCCTGCCAGCGCCCCGGCACGGTCTTTGCCATCGCGCGCACCTTCGGTGCGAACCGCCGCCGGTGGCTTCCGCCCAACCGCTGGTTCCCACGCATGTTCAGCCGCATGGCGGGAGCCTGCGGGCAAACGGCCCTGCCAGCGCCCCGGCACGGTCTTTGCCAGCGCGCGCACCTTCGGTGCGAACCGCCGCCGGTGGCTTCCGCCCAACCGCTGGTTCCCACGCATGTTCAGCCGCATGGCGGGAGCCTGCGGGCAAACGGCCCTGCCAGCGCCCCGCCACGGTCCTTGCCATCGCGCGCACCTTCGGTGCGAACCGCCGCCGGGGGCTTCCGCCCAACCGCTCGGCCGCTGCTCAGCCGTGTGGCGGGGATGCGGCTCAGCAGGAGCTTCGCCTTCCCGGCACTGCCTGTGGCCAGAAAATCAACGCCATTGGGCGCTGGCCTTACACGCCGGAAGCGCAGAGGCAATCAATGGGACTACAAAAGCATCATCGACGTAATCGATCGCGTCACGGTTGGTTGTGGCCATTTCTGAAACACCAATTGATGGGCAGCGAACATCTTTTCACCATTCCACCCCCTGCCCCAAAACGGCTGGCCCGCTGCCCCGCTGAGTGACTGCCGGCTGGCTGCGTGAAACTGGCGTCCGCAAACGCGAACGGTACTGGCCTGCGGGCCATGATCCCCCGCCTCTTCCACGAAAGTCACTTTTGCGTCAATATCGAGTTCATCAAAACGTCCATCGAGTACGGAGTTGCGGTGGAAGTAGACACGACGTCCTTCTGGTGTTTTGATAAAGCCATAGTCTTCCAGTGGAAACAGTTCTGACACGACAGCGTGCGGCTCTGGCACATGGTTCCTGACATCACCGCGGATTTCCCGCGTGTAGTCCTCCAGTTGTCGGCGCATGGCTTTGAAGGCATCGCGAATGGCCACATGGGCATCTTCGTGGGCATGATGCTCTTCCGGATGCCGATGCACGACCAGTTCTTTGCGGGGCACTTCGAGGCGGATCATCACTTCAAACAGACGTCCCTGTCGCGGGTGATGGTGTGGCAAAGCAAGTGTCACATGACAGCTGGTGATGCGGTCACAGTATCGCTCAAGTGCATCCACGTGTCGATGGACTTCGGCTTCGACGGCATCTGACCTCTGTAAACCTCGAAAGGTAATCTCCACAGGTACCTGCATGGCATTTTCCCCGATACGGCAGTTCAGCGCAACGCCGGGCCACATGGCCGGAGCGCGATTGCGCGTTGACGAAGGGCCGTGCAAGTTGGATGCCACAGAGCGTGGGCGTTCTCAGTAAACTGCAGCGATCATTTACCCAGCGGTGCGGGACGCGTCAGCCGCAGGATTCCGCCAGCACTGCCGGGTTGAGGTTGCCAAATCGAAATGAGCGACCAGAGCGAAGGTTGTGAAACACCACAACCGCGGGGCTGAACAGCGCGGCATCCATGGCATAAAAGTCGTAGTTGGCAGCCTTGAACAAACCTAGAAATGTCTGGCCGAAGGAGCTGGAGGAGCAGGACGGGACGCGGGGACCGATATCGCGGAGCAGATCGTCTTCGCACCGCACCCAAAGATTCACGATTCCACCATACAGGATCGCATCGTTGGTTCTGCCGATGGCTGCCAGATCGTTTTTGGCAGCGGGGGGCAGCGGAGCAGTGCCCATACCGCTGATGATGGCCTGCAGCGGGAAATTGAGGGAGTGCAGTTTGTGCAGGGCTGTTTCGAGTGAACGTGCGACTACCTGGAGCGTGCCGGCCTGAGATGCAGTGCGTGCAGCGGCCAGCAGCAGTCGACATTCGGCAGGCAGTCCCGCCCGGAGTGACTCAATCGCAGCCGCGGGCGGGAGAGTTCCGGTTTCAAGCACACCGACAGCGACGCTGCCATCCTCCGTCGCAGTAAACTCATGGATGAGCTCTTCTTTTCGGAGGACTGCCCGAAGCGGACCTGAGCCCATCGCGAAATAGTCATCCGTCTGCAGGCGGCATCCGGCGTATTGGCTGAGCAGGCATGCTTCAAGTGGAAAGTCGGTGCGAACAGTGACAGCAGGCAGCGGGAGAGGTTGTTCACCGCCGGGCGGAGAAAGGGTGACGTCAGCGAGACCAGACAGGCAGATGCGGGCCAGAGCCAGACCAGCTTCAAGACCGCCCTCGGCTGTGACCCCAAAATCCACCACGGCTGCTTTTGGAGTTTCTTCATGACGAATGCGGAGCAGTGGGTCGCGTGATGCGGATTCGAGAAGACTGGCTGCGCGTTGATTGAGATGCGTGAGCGATGGGGTGAGAAGCGTCATGGTTGGACTGCGTTTTCCGGTAGGGGGGGAAGAACGGGGTTTTGCTGGCCTGGAATCCGGCAGAACGGCTTGATCGCGATGTTCCCCGGTTGGGCGCCACCGTAAACGGCGAGGACACCAATGTCAATCGGCCCGCTGCGATCCGATTTGACGACAGCTGCGGCGTTGCCAGTATTGAGGCGGTATTCGCCCGCTGCGGTGTGGCGATTCTGGCCTGATCCCGGATTTCTCTGTAAAGTGCAACCCACATTTTTCAGGATTCTTATCAAATGCGCCATCAGTCCCCCCGCATCGCTGTCGTCGGATCGCTCAACATGGACCTTGTGCTGCGCTGTCAACAGTTGCCGCAGCGTGGTGAGACGGTGATGGGAAACGGAGTCGAGCAGATTCCGGGAGGCAAGGGCGGCAATCAGGCCACTGCGGCGGCTCGCCTGGGAACTCGAGTTGCGATGATTGGCTGCGTCGGAGATGACGTGTTCGGCGCTGCGCTCAGATCCAGCCTGCAGCGTGAGGGCATTGATGTCACCAACCTGAAAGCGGTGCCGGACACAGTCAGTGGAATGGCATTGATCACCGTTGAAGAATCGGGTCAGAACACAATTGTTGTCGAACCCGGCGCGAACGCTTTGCTCAGCCCGGCCGATGTGCAGGCAGCTGAACAAGTGATCGCCGCAGCAGATGTGCTTCTGCTGCAGCTGGAGGTGCCCCTCCTGACGAGCGTGGCGGCCGTCGAGATTGCGCGGAAGCATGGAGTGCGTGTACAGCTGAATCCCGCTCCCGCTCCGGAAGCATTGCCGCCCGAACTCTGGCAGTCAGACTGGCTCTGCCCCAACGAAACGGAGGCCGCACGGCTCACCGGACAGCCGATCTGCTCACCAGCCGCCGCTGCCACAGCAGCGCTCGAACTTGCCCGACGGGCTGCCGGAAACGTCCTGATCACGCTCGGTGAAAACGGGTTGCTGCTGGTGACGAAGGGACAGTGCTGGCAAGCAGGGGTCTTCCGGATTCAGCCGGTGGATGCCACAGCTGCGGGCGATGCCTGCGTTGCCGCCTGGGCCGTCGCGATCGCTGAAGGCCGCAGTATTCAGGACTGCATCCGCTTTGCCGCTGCGGCGGGAGCCATGACCGTGAGTCGTCATGGTGCGTCCACATCACTGCCATGGCGAGCGGAAGTCGAACGACTGCTGGGAACACAGCCGGAAGCCGGCCAGTTGCGGATTGCCACAGCACATGAAGACAAGATCGAAGGCTCCAGCTGAATTCTCATTCGAAATCAGCTGCGATCTCGAACAAATACATCCATCGTCCGCACTGCCAGCTCTCTGACGCGACACTCGTTGACCGCTATGCCAAGGCCATTGCCGTGCAGCCGCGGTCCGCGGCCGGACCAGTGAAATGTAATGTCGGGTTCCACCAGCGAATCGCGAACGAGAAAGCGATCAAAGCTGCCTTCCACGTATCGCAGATCCGGAACATGACAGGCGAAGTGTCTGCCAGCGGCCGAAAGGATACCGGTTTCACCAACCTGGCACCCAAGCTGGCAGAACAATCCCGCTTCTCTGGCCAGCTGCACAAGCTCCAGCGATCGCACCAGTCCGCCGCATTTGGACAGGCGAATATTGAAGGCATCGCACCAGCCGCCCGCAATGGCTCGCTGCGCATCCGCTTTGCAGCAGAGCGATTCATCGAGCATGATGGGGACCGGCAGTTGTGAGCGAACGGTGGCAAGGCCCGGGGTTTCGGCGTGAGGGACGGGCTGTTCAAGGCAGGAGGGTCGGAATGGCAGGAGCGGGGCGAGACGATGCTGGAGTTCTTCGCAGTGCCATGCTTCATTCGCATCCAGTCGCAGGTCCACAGAATAACCAACAACCCTGCGAACACGTCTCAGGCAATCGACATCGGCAATTCCGGTGGCCCCGACTTTGACCTTAACCTGCCGGAATCGGAACAGTCGCATTTTCAGAGCGGACAGCCATTGCTTTCGTGGGGATTCGGAAGTGATCGCACCGCTGTAGAAGACTTCTTCACGACAATCCGCAAATGCCTTGCTCTGTGGCAGTTGTCGGATCAGGCTTCCCAGTGGGATTCCGACCGAACGGCAGGCGGCGTCCAGAATTGCCAGTTCCAGCGCACAGCGAACGGCGTTACCGAAGCATTCTCTAGGAATGACACCGGAATCAGGCGGCACAGCTGCGAGGGGAAACGTGTCGATGGCGGCAGCGGCGGCGGCTGGCGAGTCAAAACTGGCGTCACAAAGCGGAGAAAAACGGGTCTGCTCCAGCTGTCGCCATGCGGATTCGATGGATTCGCCCGTGACATACGTGCGTGGCAGTCCTTCTCCCCAGCCGGTGCTCCCATCGTCCAGAACGCAGCGAACAATCAGTGTTTCGTTGGCTGAGCGTTCGTGGGAGGCGTGCCGAACCGGGCGACGCAGTGCGATGGGAACGTGGAAAGCGGTGAGCCGATGAATTCGCATGATCAGCGGACCTTCATTGGGCGGGTGCTGTTTGCAGGGCATTCAGCAGCCAGGGGCTCAGATCGTCGCGGCCCACAAGTGGCAGATCCTGATGGCGCACGAGGCGTTCCAGAAGTTCGAGGTCGGCCGCCGGAAATTCCAGCTCCGGCTGCAACGACCGGGGATGCACGACAATGCAGTCCCAGCCATCTCGGCCAAAGTCGAGTGACCAGTTGAAGAGCCATGACAACGATCGCAACCGCTGTTCCTCGTCTTCCACAGCCAGCGGCATCGGGACTGTCAGCAGGACAAGATCAGGTTTCGCTGCGCGAACGCGTTGTCTGGCATCCGCTTCAAGCTGCTGCAGCGACAGTCCGGAGATGTTCCAGTTGGTGATTTCAAGCCGTTCCGCGACGCCCGCATTTGCAGCCGCCCGTTCCAGCAGCGGTCGCAGCGGTTCCATCACCAGAACCTTCACCGGACCTGCAGCTGCGAGTCGGGCCTGAGTCCGTGGCAGGAGTGGCGGGAGTGGACCATTGGATTGCAGCGAGACATCGACACCGGTGAGACGCTGGCAGAGTGTTTCCGCGATGCGACGATGTCCGTCCAGATTGGGATGAATTTCGTCACTCAGGGATTCGCGCCAGGTGCGAGGTGCGCGAGTCTGGAGTCGATGCCCGGCGGCGTACTGGTCACAGAGCGGCACGGACAGTTCCGTTGCTGTTTCTCGAATCACTCGACAGTACTCTTCCAGTTTTGCAATTGGGCGACCACTGCTTTCGAGGACCGCATTCGGAGTGCAGAGGACGGGGAGCATCTGCTGTTCGCGGCAGCGCTGCACCAGCGTTTGCAGGCCGTCACGAAACTGGCGTTCACTGAGTCGCGTCAGGTCATTCAGTCCGAAGCTGATGGTCACGATCTGCGGCTTATGTGCGAATACATCGCGTTCAAGTCGTGCGAGTCCATCTCGAGTTGTGTGCCCGCTGATGCCGGCGTTGATTACCTGCACCGGATGTCCGGGAATTGCCTGCTGCAGGGCCAGTTGCAGAAGTTCCGGCCATGCGCGGCGGCCACCGGTGTGATAGTAGACGCCGGTGACACTGTCGCCGAGACAGACGATTTTCAACGGCGTGGCAGGAGCAACCTGGGACTGCAGTGCAGTGGTTTGCAGAACGGCCAGCGAGGCTTCCTGAGCCCGCTGACGTTTCCAGTGATCGAGTACAAACTGCAGTGCTTCGCTGGTGTCGGCAGCGTCAGTGTTATGTCCACCATCCGGATGGTGCAGACTGAGTACAGGTGATCCCTGTCGCTGCAGTGCGGCGGTGAGTCGCAGGACGCTGTCTGGCGGGACGAGCGAATCGCGTCCGCCGGTTGTGGCCGCAACTGGCATGGTCAATCGCTCGGGAAAGAATTCAGCTGACCTCGAACGGTATACGTCCGGCTGTTCCTCCCGCGTCCCTCCGTATGAGGCTTGAATCGCCTCCTGAAAATTCGTGTACTCAACCATGTTGGCGGTGCCATTCAGGGACACGACCCCATCAACGCATTCGGGGTGCTGGGCCGCAAATGCGAGTGCTGCTGTACCGCCCATGGAACCTCCACACACCAGTACTCGGCGAACAGGCCAGCGCTGATGCAGTTCATCGATCAGTTGCAGCAGGTCGGCTTCGGCGAGTGGTCCGAGCCATGATGCGGGGGCACGGTAGTCAGGGGAGACCAGCAACATTTCGGCAGCGGCGGCGAAGCGGCGAGTTTCGGAACATTCCGGCCGTTCCTGACGGATGAACTGCCAGCGATCGGATCCGTGCCCGTGGAGTGCAATGAGCAGATCCATTGGCTGGCCGGGAGCCACGGCTGGGGGTTCGATCAGCACGTAACGCTGTTCAGAACCATCTGCGCGGGAGATGAAGGCTTCGTCGCGAGGAACAGCCGCATCGTGGGGATCGCGGGCCAGTACCGTGCCGGGCAACGCAATGATTGCGAGGAGGCTGCTGAGCTGAAAGAGTCCGGCAAAAAAGACACGTCGAATGTGGGGCATAAACTTTTTCATGGATCGATCGTGAGAAGGTGCAAGCTGTGAGTCAGATGGAATCATCCGACAGCAGCTCTACAGCGATGCTGCCCTGCCGCATGTCATCCCATCGCACAACGAACCGCAGTTCCTGCTGTTCAGAGCCTGAATGCACGACACAGGCGCCGAATCGTCTGCCACCCGGCCAGTCACTGTACAGTTCACGAAAACTGTCGATGCTGGTCACTTCTGCAGCGCTCTTGCTCTGGTCAACGATTCTCTGGATTAACTCAGCGACGCTGTTGTCTGCAGGCGATGGAAGTATAAAAGCAAGGACTTCAAACAATGACCGCGATTCGTCCTGCCATCGGACGATGAATGGAACCGGGATCTCTGCCGAATCTGTCTGCGCGAGGCAGACTCCGAATCGACACTTCTGCTGCTCGTCAAATTCAATCTCTCTGAAGTCAAAGATTGAGTTCACTTCAAATCCCGCAAGTCCCTCGCGAATATAAGGTCCGATTGCAGCACTTACCTGGGGGCTTCGGCAGTTCGGAAGGACAGCCAGATTGACAACGCACATCTGTTGGCTGCTGTCCTGCCACGTGATCCTGTAGGGGATCGAAATCGGTTTGGAATCAATCCTGACCACGCAGGTTCCATGACGCACCTGATTCTCAGCGTCGAACCGCACTTCGCGGTGAGCGATGCTGTTACCAACCTGTGATCCGACGAATTCGGAACGGGCAAGTTGTTCGACCAATTGAATGATTTCAGGGTTGTCGCAGGCGGGCAGCTGAGGCCCCTGAAGTTTGAGTACGACGAAAGGCAGGAGCAGGGAGGCGACGATGGAGCCGATTGAGGCAGGCCCAAGATTAGGACACCCAAACTTTCTGCGGTCAAAAAAAGCCACGGGAAAAAATACGATCCACAGGAGCAGAACCCCGATGAAAGTCAATTCGGGGCTGCTGGATCGCCCTCGAACTTTATCCCACTGACGCAGTCGGCTGACATCCGCAGCCAGCAGAATGGCCGTACTCACTACGACTGTGACACTCACGAGGAGAACGGAGCCGTTTGAGGGTAGCAGGAAGGGCTGCAGCACGCCAGCGACCATTGGCAGCAGCAAGGCTGTGACGGCAAGTCCATTGCCCGGTCTCGGCTGCGATGGTCCTTGTTCGCCGTCCACCAGGAAATTCACGGCATCAGCTGATTCGAATTTTTCGACTTCGATCGGCTGTTCATCGGATGATGTCATGCTGTCTCTCTCCTATTGCTCGGCGCCGCCCTCGTATTCGGTCTGTATGGCGGTGGTTGGAAGTTCTTTCCGCAGTTCGGCAACGGCTGTTTCTGAGGCGGCGAGGGCCGTGCGGGTGATCTTGAGGTCTTTGAGTGATTTCAGGTGCATCAGCGCCGGGGCGGCAGCGGCCGTGATCTGGGTTGATCCGAGATGCAGGAAGGTCAGCTGATTCATGTCTCTGAGCAGAGGCAGCCCGGCGTCGGAGAGTTTGGTGTTGTCGAGATTCAGCCATTGCAGGCTGGTGAGCGGAGCGAGTGCGAGAGCACCGGTATCTGAGATCTGAACGCGCCAGAGGTTGAGTTTTTTCAGTGAGGTCAGTGCGGCGAGCGAGGGCATGCCGGCATCAGTGAGGGTGGAGATTTCGCTGAGGTCGATTTCTTCGAGCAGTTTGCAGGCGCTGAGGCTGGCGAGGGCCGCGTCGGTGATGTTGGTGCGGGCCAGCCGGAGCTTTCGGAGGCGGGGGAATTTCGTGAGCACAGCCACGGCGTCATCATCAACGATCGTGGCTGACAGATAGATCTCTTCGAGTGATTCCAGTGTGGTCAGATGTTCGAGGCCGGTTTTACCGATCCAGAGGTCGTCGAGAGCGACGACTTTGAGCGATTTGAGTGGTGCCAGCGCGGCAAGACCGTCATCAGAAACGGTGGTGCGGTTCTCTTTTCCCGACATTCGCAGGACTCGCAGTCCGCTGCATTTGGCAATTTCAGCCATGGCGGCATCGCTGAGGGCACAGGAGCGAACGTCGAGGCTGGTCAGTTGTGGCACGTTGGCGACCAGCAGCGGGGCCAGTTCGTCGTTGAATGCGGTACCGGCGAGGTTGAGAGTGCGCAGGGTGGAAAGCGGTGCGAGAAGTTTGAGGAGATCGGCGGTGACATCGGCTTTTCTGAGATCCGCTTCAATTACACTGCCGTCCGGGCTCCGTTTGACAAATTCCGCGAGTTCTTTGGCGGGTTGAACCGCGGCTGCTTTCTCGGCGACATCGGTCGGGGAAGCTGGCGGCGTTGACGTATTGGAAGAATCGGTACAGCCGGAAAACAGCGGGCAAAGCAGCAGGGCGGCTGTGAGGCAGAACAGTGAACGCATGGGCGAATCGGCTCCGGGGGTATCAGGAGAGGCACGGTGGATCTTTGTGGAAAGTGTAGGAAATCCTGTGATTCTTCCCAGTGAGGACGAGGAATTGAGGAGCGGTAGTTGGTCATGTAACGTTGCTGCTCGGATAATGACCGTGCGAAACGCTGTGTGCTCGTGCATCAACCACTGGTCCCTGCTATCCTTTCCGCATGACTGATTTCTGGCTGGCCTGTTTGATCGTCTGTCCTGCTGCTGCCCTCGGAGGAGCCATCAACTCCGTGGCCGGCGGGGGTACGCTTGTCACCTTTCCTGCGCTCGTTTGGGTGCTGGACGCGATTGCCGGAACCGGCAGTGCAGCGATACTAGCCAACGGCACCAATTCGGTGGCTCTTGCGCCGGGTGCTTTTTCCGGGTCCTGGGGTTATCGCCGGGAACTGAAAAATCTGGGTCGCCGGGCCTGCTGGCTGGCGGTGCCCAGTGTGATTGGCGGGATCATTGGTGCCGTCCTTGTGGTCATCGGTTCCGAAACGCTCTTTCGCTCCATGATTCCATGGTTGATTGGGGGCGCTACTTTACTGTTCATGCTTCAGCCACGGCTGACGCCTGCGGCCCGTTCGTCAGCATCGCAGCCTGAACAGGACTCGGCAGGGATTTCAGCTGCAGGCTCGGAACGCCCTTCAGTGACCGTGTTATTGATTCAGCTGGTCATCGGAGTTTATGGCGGTTATTTCGGCGCGGGCATTGGTATTCTGATGCTCAGCAGCCTCTCCCTGCTGAACCTGGGAAATATTCATCAGGTGAACGGTCTGAAGACCATTCTTGCCGGTCTGATCAATGGCGTTTCGATGGTTGTCTTCGTCGCCAACGACAAGGTTTACTGGCCGCTGGCCGTGCCGATGATTGCCTCTGCCATGCTTGGTGGCTGGCTGGGTGCTGCGTGGGCTCGGAAGCTGGATCGGCGTATCGTGCGGCGGATTGTCATTGCCATCGGCCTTGTGCTGACAACGTGGTACTTTTTTCAGGCATTTTTTCTTGCCCGATCCTGACACCAACAGAGGACACGAACGCGTTCCCATGGTGACTCGCAAACTTACATCCAGTGCATCACCCGCGGCGGCTCCGCCCTCGTGGCTGCTCCTGGCAATTGCGGTGGTCATCGTGGGCTTTCAGATTGAGTTTTACCGACAGCCGCTTGAGTCGACATCGCTGATCCGTGCGGATGTCTGGCTGTCTTTTATGGATACGCTGCTGGGGTTCGAGTCTCCAGCGAGCGTGGAGTCAGGGCAGGCATCAGCTTCGGTATCGGGGCCTGAGTTTATCCCGCAGCGTTTTCCGCACATTCTTCAGGCGAGTCTGCTCCTGATGGTTGCGTGGATACATGGCCGCGCTGTCACTCGTTTCGCACTGCGGGATCTCAGCATCACGGCGCTCGAACGGAGCGTGCTCACCATGGCGGCCGGTCTGTCGCTGCTGTCGCTGACGGTTCTGCTGACTGGTCTGGCAGGCTGGATCGGGCCGTGGGCTCTGGCAGCACCACTGGTCCTTTCGCTGCCGTTGAATTTTTTCCCGCAGGGAACGGCTGTGACGACGGCAGCCAGTGTGGAACTCCGCGAAGACAGTGGCGGGCTCCTGTTCATAAAAACGCCGGCGAATGACCAGCGGGCAGTCCGCTGGATTCGCCCTGCAGTCCTGATGGTGATTGTGCCATTCGGGCTCTGTCTGCTGTGGGGATCGATGACGCCGCAGACAGATTTTGATGTTCGTGAATATCATTTGCAGGGGCCTAAGGAATGGTTTCAGCAGGGGCGCATTTCCTGTTTGAAGCACAACGTGTACACGTCCTTTCCGTTTTTCTCAGAAATGCTTTGCCTTGCGGGCATGACTGCAGCGGGGGACTGGCGGGGCGGAGCGATTACGGGGCAGCTGGTGCTGGCCATTTTTCAGCTGCTCACCGCTGCCAGTGTGTTCGCGATGGCTCGCCGCTGGCTGGGCGCCGTTCCCGCGTGGCTTGCGCTGCTCATCCAGATCACAGCTCCATGGACCTTTCGAATTTCTCTGATTGCGTATGCTGAGGGAGCGCTGACCTTTTATCTGACGATCAGTGTTCTGCTGGCTCTGCTGCTTCGCTGTCGCGGACCTGAGGCTTTTCTGCCGCGACCGCAATTGCTCTGCGGATTTCTTGCCGGCAGCGCCATGGCCTGCAAGTACACGGGGCTTGTGCTGGTTGTCTTACCGATTGGCGTCTTCTGGATCTGGCAGCAGTGGGAGTTGCGCCGCAGAGGCTCGCAGTTGAGCGGTCGAATGGTTGTGGGCGGTGCTGTCGCTTTTTTGGCCGGGAGTTGTCTGGCAGTGGGGCCATGGCTGCTGAGGAATCTTTACGATACTGGCAATCCGATCTACCCACTTGGAGCTGCTGTCTTTCCGTCGAATGACTGGAATGCACCGCTCGATGTTCGCTGGAAGGCAGCCCACAGTGCATCAGAGCATTCTCTGCTGCTGATCCCAAAACATCTGCTGGATGCAGCGTTGTGGAATACGTGGACCAGTTCATTGAGTTTCGGTTTGGCCATTCCTGCCGCACTGCTGTTTCGCAGGCGTTCGCGTGAGTATCGGAGTGTCTTTGTGTTTGCCGGCTGGGGGCTGTTTACCTGGTGGGCGCTGACGCATCGGATTGATCGATTCTGGATACCGGTGATTCCGTTGCTGAGCATTTGCGGGTCGGGGTTGTGGCTGGCCAGCAGTCGTCAAATGTGGCGCAGCCTGCTGCTTCTTGTCTGCTCCACGGCGACGCTCTGGAATGTCCTGTTCTGCACACTGCCGCTGATTGGATTCAATGCAGGGCTGATGGATCTTCGAGTGGCCACAGCTCAGGTGATGCGAAGAGACATTTCGATGCTGAATGAGCAGTTGCCTGCGGAGTCCAAAGTGCTGATGGTGGGCGAAGCAGAAGTTTTCGACGCGGAGTTTTCGCTGCTCTACAACACCGTTTTCGACGACAGTCTGTTTGAAGAACTGGCTGCCGTTCCGGACGGACAGTCCCCTGGTTCCCGCAGGCCGCTGCGACCAGCTGTCGAGTTTCTTGAGAACTGTCGCCGCAGGCAGATCACACATATCCTTGTGAACTGGTCTGAGATTCTGCGATATCGTCTGCCGGGTTCTTATGGTTATTCGGAGTTCGTTCAGCCGGGATGTTTCGAGGAATTGGTGCAGCAGCAGGCTTTGCTGCCACCAACAGTTGTCAGCCACCGTGACTGGAGCCGGTTCACGCCTGCTGAACAACAGCAGGTCCGCAGCTGGGAGGGAAGCAGTCGTCTGATTCAGGGTGATATGTTTGGAGCTGTGGAGCTCTATTGTCTCCCGTAAATCCGCACGCTCAGGAATTCAATATTGCCACCGGTCACCTTCCTGGGCCGCTTCACTTCCGGCTCGGTTTCAGGCGATCAACGAGTGAAGAAAATCCCCTGGCCAGCGGTTTGGAAGACTCCGTATTGGACGCTTTGCGTTCCGCAAGCACAGCCTTACCAGTGGCACTGCGTGGAGGCACAGTGGAATTGGAGTCGGTATGTCGCAGACTCTTCAGCTCCGCTTCAAGCCTCGAAATCTGCTCCGCCTGTCGCCGAATTAATTCATCTCTGACACTCGCTTCCGCCACTCGCTCGTCTGCGATTGCGACGTTTCCCGCCTGTCGTACTGACCCGGTCAGGGCACGATCGACAGAAAATTGACGAGCCGCTGACTGATTGCGGAGTTCCGCGGTCGTGTTGACTGCGGTGGGGTTTGCGGCTGCGCCCTGAGCAAGTGCCAGTTTTTCAACAGACTTCTGCAAAGCCGACATTTGAGCCTCAAGGCGTGCCACATGGTCATCCTGAGGTGCTGGAGCGGATCGCAGCGACGCCTGCCACGAATCAAATTCGTTACCAAACATTCTCGCGCAACCTTCCTCTGAGCAGGGAGGAACGCACTGGTGCGGCGGGCAAGGTCGGTATGGCTGACATGGCTGATACTGCTCGTCGGTCTCCTCTGTTTCCGGAGACCCTGAAGGACTCTCATCACCACCGGCCGTTTCAGCCACACCGCGGGGCTGAAGGCCGAATTCCGTGACAGGTCCGTAGACAAACGGCGCCCGCGCTGCTTCTGTGTGCATCTCTGCATCTCGACGATATCTGACGAATGACGGCAGTTGGATCGTTGGCAGTGGAATCGCGATTTCCGGGATACGCAGCGTGCCAAAGCGAATGCCCAGCGAAGAGGATTCGCCGGCGACGTCGCCGGAAGTGGGACCGGTGACAAATGTGCCCTCCGGAGTCGGCGCAGGGGCCGCCTCAGGACGCTTAGGTTCCCGCTTCGGACGGGCACAGTTGACTGGCTGATCGCAGCCCTGCCAAGCGTCCTGACCCATCACCGGGCTCAACAGTGAACCCAGAGCAATCACGCAGATAAACCGACGCATAATCCCCACTCCGTTGGGCTGGACCCTGTTTTGACGCCATCCGTGAACGATCACCTACTGACCACCGCCACCTGTTTTCTCAACAAGTCGCTCAAGGACAAGAGTCACTTTTGTCAGGTCTTCCTGCTGCTTCTGCTGGCCCTTCGCGATCTCTTCCACGACTACCGTCAACCGAGTCAGATCCCGCTCCAGACCATCGAGACGCTGCTCCCGCTGGCGTGCGTTTTCGGCCTGATCCCTGTTCTGCTGAGCAGACTCCCGGAATCCGTCTCGGGGAATACGGGCGGCCAGACTGACAGCCACCTCACCTCGAGGGGGAGCCTTGCAGCCAAAGCAGCCGGATCCGCTCTTGTTCTTCGGTTCCGGCTTCTTGCGTCCACAGTCCTGACAGCATTCCCGGTGACACTGGCATTCGTCTTCGTCTTTGGAGCAGAAAGGCAACAGGCAGCAGAGCCCGCTGCGAACGGTCGGCGAAGATCCGCTTCGCTCGCCACACTCCTGCCCATAACGGCTGGATCCGGCGTCAACGCCGGTGGCACACAGCACAATGCTCAGAAAAGCCCAGCGGGCGACCACATAGCTTCTCATAGACCCATCCTTGGGAAATCATCGAGATTTTCGACCACAATACCGACCGGGGAGGGATCGGACCCGGGGCAAACAACAGTTGAGAAACTGCGATTAATACATGCCTGACAATGCCGTCTTAATCACACCCGGACGTCGCTAAAGTCATAATCGATACAACCTGTCGCTGGGGCTGATCTGAGTGGGGACAGGGGAGCTGCAGCTGTTGCGTACGCTCCAGCTGCCCCCAGGCAGTCAACTGAACGCAGCTATTTCTTCAGCTCGACTTTGACGGAATTAAGTTCTTTTTCAAGCACCGCTTTTCGCGCTTCCAGCTGTTTTTTCCGCTCCGCGGCCTCGTAACGCTTCTGAATCTCTTCAATTTTCTTTTCAGCCTGCTCGCCTTTTGCCTGCGCCGCCTCCTGCTGAGCCTGAGCTTCCTTTTTTGTTGCGGCAGACTGCTTGTCTGCCTGTAAAGCCTCCAGAAGGCTGATCAGGTCTTTGTATTGAGTATCATCTGTCAGAAAAGTCTGTGCACTCTCCGCCTCAATCACTCCAACTTCCGCACCCAGCACCATTCTCAGCGCATCCTGGACCAGCCTGACCACGACCGCCTTGCTTCCTGTCAGCTTCGCGGTCGCGACGATTGAGTCAACAAGAGGCGAGTTGGCCAGGCGGCGGAACAACCCGATTACCGGTGCCTGAGCAGCATTCGCACGGTTTCCAGAATTCGGTGGACCACTGATTCCCTGGGTGTAACCCTTTTTCTGCAGCAACTGATCCGCGTCATAACCGAGCGTTTTCATGGACTCAAATGCCTGACGTCGGATTTCCGCCAGCTGTTCGGGGCTTGAAGGACCGGCTCCGTTCCCTCCGCCGGCTGCTGGACCACCACCTCCATTGACACCCCCGGGGCCACCTCCTCCAGTGTCTGGCTTGCCATCGTCAGTTGTTCCCTGACCACCGGAGCCACTTTGACCGTTGGCGAACACGTCTGCTGAAGGCAGCACTGCGGACGCATTCACGGCGTGGTGCGCAGAAAACAGCACGATAATTACAGTCGATTGAAACAGAGACCTTCTCATGACGTTCCTCCAGAAAACAAGCTGGGGTGATCAGCATATGGCAAGCGACATCAGTTGACGTCCAGAGGATTTCGCGCGTTCAGAGGGATGTCAAGTCCCGCTCCGGAAGAACTGTTCGATGGATGGGTAGTTCTGGAGTGAAAATATGATCACGGGTGTTGATTAGAGTAGTGGTTTTGGGTATTTTAGGGTGAATGCGTCCTGTGTTATCCCATGTTTGGTGTCAGGAGAGAAGCGTGAAAAAATCCCAAAGTCGCTCAGATCTTCAAAGCGAAGCCGGCAAACCCTGCTTCGGTGCCCCTGCGGAAAGCATCGCTGCGTCTGCCGTGAAGCCCGTCGAAACGGGTGTCTTCAAGCTCGAAACAGAGGGTGTTTCCCGAACCGTTGCATCGAGCGTTCTGCAACCCCCGGAAATTGGCGGATGGCTGGATGGGTTTGTTCCACCTTCCATTGAAACTCTCGAGTCAGTCGCAGAATCGGACCAGTACCCCCGCCCGGCAGCTGAGGGCTCGTTTCTCATCCAGCGTCAGGAAAGTGTGATTGGCAGAGACGACCGACTGCGTATCCCGGATTCCAGCCTGAATCTTTTCCCATACAGGGCGATTTGTAAGCTGCTGATCAAGTCGAAGACGGGTAAGTCCTTCATGGGAACGGGGTGGATTGGTGGGCGTAACATCGTCTACACGGCCGGGCACTGCACATACATGCAGAACGAGGGTGGACTGGTAAGCAGCATCGAGGTGTTGCCGGGCTACAGTGTATCGCGGGGAGCCCTGAGATCGTTGCGGGCTGTGAACTGGGGTTGCACGAGCGAGTGGGCGCAGCGGGCCGACGCGGCGCTCGACTTCGGCTGTATCTTCATTCGCGAGGGGCTCCAGGACCTTGGGAAGTTTGGGTTCGACCACCCCTACGGCACAGACGAGCAGCTCATGTCACTGCGGTTGCACATCGTGGGCTATCCGTTTGACCGCGAGGGTGGCGGTGCCCAGTACGGTGACGCTCGACAGTTGTCTCGAGTGTATCCCAATCAGCTGCGATATGCGATTGACACTGCTGGAGGACAAAGCGGCGCGCCAGTATTCACCAGCGACGGCTGGGTTGTTGGTATTCACAACTACGGCGGCGCCGAAAACCTGGCAACTCGCATCAATCCGTCTGTGAAACGAACTTTGTTCACATGGCTGCAGCGTTCGCAGGGTGGCTGACCTCAGTTCTGATCAACTCAGTCGCTCACGACATCGGAATCCCGGGGACTCATCAGGTTCCCGGGATTTTTCATTAGCTTTCGCAAGTGATCCGGTGGTTCTGGTGGATTCCTTCGACATGGGCAGTTAACATCCCCGCGGCCAGCGTTTCGCCAGGAACTCACTGCTTCCTCACTTCTCCCCCGCTGTCGCTCTACCACCGGAGCCCCTGCCTCATGACAGCTGAAATTCAGGACAACACCGATCCTCTCGTCAAATCCTCCCAGCGCGAAGCTCTGATTGTTGCCGGGATCTGGTTAGCTGCGATGTTCTGGTCGGTCGGCTGCAGTGCGTGGCTTGGCTATGGTCAGCAGTCTCAGCCCCCTCAGCTGATGTTTGGCTTTCCGCTGTGGGTTTTCTGGGGAATTGTGGTTCCCTGGCTGGCATGTGCGGTGATTTCGTGGTGGTTTGGTGCCTTTTTTGTGCGGGACGGTGAACTTGGTCAGGACCTTCAGGACACCGACGAACTCGGGCTGGGGGGTTGACCGTGCCGACTACTCTCAGCAGTGCTGCGGATGCTGCAAACACCCAGTCGCTTCCTTCGGTCGGCATCGGCGCCATGGCGATGCTGGTGCTGTTCATTGCTGTTTCAATGTGGATTGGTCTTCGGGCCAACCGAGTGAACAGCAGCAGTGGCTTTATGAAGGGATTTTTTCTGGGCAACCGGGGACTTGGCGTCTGGGCGCTGGCATTGACAGCCACCATTCAAAGTGGTGGAACTTTCATGGGTTTTCCTTCTCTGGTCTACGCTCACGGCTGGATTGTGGCGCTCTGGATTGGCAGCTACATGGTTGTGCCGATTACGGGTTTTGGAATCCTTGGCAAGCGTCTTGCACAGCTCAGTCGTCGTACGGGCGCGATTACCGTACCGGACCTGTTTCGAGCTCGTTTCAACAGCCCATCGCTGGGAGTGACGTGCACGATTTTCATTCTGTTTTATCTTTCGTTTCTGATGTTTGCGCAGTTCAAGGCGGGGGCGATCGTGCTGCAGCTGGCGTGGCCGTCGGGTGGCGAGATTTCGTATTCGGAGGATGCTGCTGTAGCTGACTTGCGGTATCACGTGGGATTGATTGTGTTCACCGTCACGGTGGTTGCGTATACACTGCTCGGCGGGTTTCTTGCTGCCGTCTGGACCGATTTGTTCCAGAGTCTGCTGATGTTTGCCGGAGTGATGGTTCTGTTGTTTGCATCTTTGAGTGCGGCAGGGGGGCTGGAGCAGGCGACGTTGACGTCCTTGCGGAACACGGGTCCGGGGTTTGTGTATGCACCGGGTTACGTGGCGTCTGGAGCGGCAACGGCAGATCCTTCGCATCAGTTTCTGCCGCTGTCACTGGCGTTTTCGATGTTCATCGTCTGGATCTGGGGCGGTGTGGGAGCACCGGCGGGGCTTGTGCGACTGATGGCCAGTCAGAACACCAACGTCATTCGCAAGTCCATTTATGTGCTCAGCATTTACAACCTTGGCATCTATCTGCCGCTGATCGTCATCTGCATCTGCGGCCGTGCATTGATCCCCAGCCTTGAAAAAACTGACCAGATCATTCCCCGCATGGCACTGCTCACCACAGCGCACTGGCCGGGGGGATCTGTGATCGCGGGACTGATTCTGGCGGCGCCTTTTGGGGCTGTGATGTCAACTGTCAGCTCCTACCTTGTGGTTTTGTCCTCGGGTGCCGTTCGTGATATTTATCAGCGATTCTTCCGTCCCCAGGCCACTCGCGATGAGCTCCGACTGGCTGCGTGGATTGCGATGATTCTTGCGGGTGTGATATCTGTGGCGGTGATGTGGACACCCCCGGATTTTCTGCAGGTGTTTATTGTCTTCAGCACTTCCGGGGCTGCTGCCACTTTCCTTGTTCCCGCACTGATAGCCTGTTACTGGCGACGCGCCACGACGGCGGGAACACTGGCCGGAATGCTCGCCGGTGCAGCCACGGTGTTGCTGCTGTACATCGTTGGAATCCTCCAGCTTGTTGCTCCGCAGGCCATCGGCGCGGTTTCCGGATTTCGCCCGTGGTTCCTGCTGGGACTGGATCCGCTCATCTGGGGGCTGCTTGCCAGCAGCATGTCGGCGGTGATCGTCAGCTACTGCACAGCTCCTTTGGACCCAAAGCTCATTTCACGACTTTTTGATCGCGAGTCTTAGCCATGCTGACTTTGCCGCTGACCCGTCGTCGTGTTCTCGACTTTTCGAGTTCGTCGCTCACAGCAGCAGCCATGACTTCGCTGCTGATGGGTGATGGGTCGGTGCGGGCCGATTCGGTTCCCGGGGAAGCTCGCGATGTCCCGCACTTTACTCCCAAGGCCCGTCGTGTTGTTCATCTGTGTTTGTGCGGCGGACTGAGCCACATCGATTCGTTTGACTACAAGCCGGAGCTTGCACGTTTTCATGGCAAGTCACTGCAAAGTCAGGAGCGTCCTGAGACGTTCTTCAACCAGATCGGTCTGCTGCGAAAAAACGACTTTGAATTTCGGCGTCGTGGTGCGAGTGGATTGTGGGTCTCTGAACTATTTCCGCGGCTCGCGGAGCTGGCAGACGACCTTGTGGTGATCAATTCGATGGTGGCTGACTCTGCAAATCATACGCCGGCGACGTTTGAGGAAAACACGGGTTTCCGGCTGAATGGTTTTCCTGTGATGGGTTCGTGGGTTTCGTGGGGGCTGGGCTGTGAAACCGACGAGCTGCCTGCGTACGTCGTGCTTCCCGATGTGCGGGGACTCCCTGCAGGAGGTACGATCAACTGGTCCAATGGTTTTCTGCCGGCGAAGCATCAGGGAGTCGCTTTTCAATCAACAGGTCCTGCCATTCGGGACTTGTTTCCGGCCCGTCCGGTATCCGCTCAGCTGGAGGCGGATTCCAGAGAACTGTTGCAGCGGATGAACCAGCGAACAATGGACCTTGCGCCTGGTGAAGACCAGCTGCGGGCTCGAATGCAGGCTTATCAGTTGGCTGCGAAGATGCAGCTGGCAGTACCGGATGTCACTGATCTCTCGCAGGAAACTCGGGCGACCCGAGACTTGTACGGGGTTGACGTGGAGGAAACAGCGGACTTTGGTCGTCGGTGCCTGCTCACTCGCAGACTGCTTGAACGCGGAGTGCGATTCGTCCAGCTCTTCTCCGGCGGCTCATTCGGTTCACCCCGCATCAATTGGGACGGTCACGAGGACGTTCATGAAAACCACACGCGTGAAGCTCGTCGCATGGACCAGCCGGTGGCTGCCCTGCTGTCGGACCTGAAGGCGCGGGGGATGCTGCAGGACACGCTGGTGTTGTGCACCAGCGAGTTTGGAAGGACTCCCTTTACTCAGTCCAGCGAATTCGTCGTGGGAGCTGGGCGCGACCATAATATGTACGGATTTTCCATCTGGATGGCTGGTGGCGGCCTGAAATCCGGATTGAGCTGGGGTGCCACCGATGAAATCGGCTGGAAAACTATTGAAAAGCCCGTGCATTGGTATGACTACCATGCGACAGTGCTGCATCTGCTTGGCATAGACCACGAGCGTCTGACGTTTTACCACAACGGCATTCAGCGGCGACTGACTAACGTCCACGGCGAAATCCTTCACGAACTGGTTTCCTGAATCATGACAAAACCCAGCGACATTCGAATTCAGTGGTTCTGCCTGACGCCCAGGGGCATGACGCCCGTGTATCCTGACGACTCCGGAAATATCCAGCTCGCAGCGCTCGAAAGTGGCAATGCAATCATCGCCGCATTGCAGCACGGCAGTCCGCTTGTCATTGCGGGCGTTGTGTTTCAGCAGCAAAAGCTGAGCCTGACCATTCCCGATAATGTTCTGCAAGCCCATTTGGCATCGGGCAGAATCGCCGATGACCCATGGCGACTCATCGTCCGCGCTGTCCGGGACTGTGCGACCGCGCTGAGCTGCCGACACGTGGAAATATTGTTTCCGGATGAACCATCACCGGGATTTGATGCTCTCTGCCGCTCACTTTTGCGGGCTGGTCTTCAGCGGACGGCCCGCTTCGCCATCTGGAGTCTGACTTCCAGGACTGAAGAGCGAGTTGCATCAGCGGCTGATTACAGCCTGGCAAGCCTGTCTGCCGAGCACGTCAATCGTGATTTCAGGCTGCGGCAGCTCTTTGTTGATCTGCTTGGACCAATTCTTGCTGATTCGAAGGATCTCCTGCAGATCTCGTCCCCCGACCCTGCTGCCTTGCTTAAGGAATGGGATGAGATCGAAGGAACCCTGATTTTTGAAACAGATTCTTCAGAGAATCTGATTTCCGTCTGCTGTTGCATTGGTGGAGCAGATGCAGGAGCTGGTCTGCCACCAACTGCGGAGATTCGTTTTCTGGGAGTGCTGCCGCAGCATCGCCGCAAAGGCTCTGCCACGCGCCTGATTGCTGCCGCGATCAGGCTGGCCTGTCAGACTCCTGTCGAGACTTCCCCGGACACGCCACCGAGTTTCACGGTTTGCGTCGATGAAGAAAACAAGCCCGCAATCCGACTCTACGAAAAAGCCGGTTTCAGTCGCGAGCGACCGCTGCAGCTTTGGGTCGATCGGAAACTTGCGGGAAGTTCAGGCGGGAGTTTCGCGGACGAGGGTTGAGTCGCCTGCCGCTGCTGCTGCTGGGCTATGGTGCAATCCGTTCAGCGACCGCCCACCCGGATGGTGCCTTGCCGCACGCCCTTGAACCTCCCGCTGCATCGCCTGGACAACATGGACCGTGCTGGCCACGGCCTGACGGCGATCCGGGAGTGCCAGCAGGCACAGAGCTCGAAGACACCCAGAAAGCAGAAAGACAGTCAGATAGGTGTCTGCTGTACGATCAAAGGTCTGCAGCACCAGCGCACCGATCACGGTGCCGAGCACCATTGCAGCGGAGTTTCCAACGTTGTAGACGGTGAGTATGAAGACACGACGTTCTGGCGGGATGCGGCGGAAGAATTGAAGCAGCATTGCCAGTTCATACCAGCCCCACACCAGGCCGCTGAGTATCTGAATTCCGGCCAGAAACCAGAACTGCTGTGAAAAGAACCATAACGCACTGATCGGAACGATTCCCACGCTGCCGGCCCAGAGCAGGCGGTCTGCACCAAAGCGATTTGCAAAACGAGCCGCCGATGGCAGCGACAGCATTTTGCCTACGAAGCCCAGCGACAACAGCGTCATGTAGTCCACCCATGACAGCTTCATGATTCGCAGCATGAATGGGTTGAAGTACGGCCCCGACACATGCACGGCTACCTGCACCAGCACCAGAAATGAAACCAGGCGTCCTGCGGCTCGCGGTATTCGCAGCTGTCCCCACAGGCCACCCGGGCGACTGCCGACTGCCACGCTGCTTTGCGCAGTGGCAACAACAGCCGACGCAGGCCCAACGACCTCAGTCTGACTGGCCAGCATCCGTGACGAAATCAAACGCCCGAGTGCTCCTGTACCAAAGAGAACGGCGAAAATTGGGAAACCCGCGGAATTCACGGATGACCATCGCAGCAGGAGACCTCCCGCTGCCAATCCCAGCAGGACGCCCACATGACACAATCGACTTCGGCGAGCGAAGAAGCCACTGCGGATCCGCAGCGGCACCAGTTGTTCAGCCCAGAGATTCCATGCCGGTCCTGTGGATAAGCCAGCCGCCCAGTACGTTGTCGCAGGTATAAAGACCATCCACGCCTGGAGCGGCGGGTACAAAGCCAGCAGCATCAGTGCGAAAACACTCAACGCCTGCAGAGCGGCCGTGGTGACAACAAAACGGCGATAAGAACCAAGTCGTTGCAGGAGTGATGGAGCACCCAGCTGGAGCAGACTGCCCAGAAGAACGGGAAGAGTTGCAATCAGGGCCGCAGCAAATTCACCGAATCCACGAGAAAGCATGAACGCCGGGAGGTACGTCTCCGCGATTCCAACCATGACACTGAAGGAAAACCCGTCTGCATTCATTGCCCGCAGATTGCGCCGCAGCACCGCCTGCCGACTTCGCCCTGGATACTCGCTCGTCATGTCCCTCGTTTGCCCATTCTTTCCAAACAGGCGAAGTGCCCGACTGCCCGGTCGATTTCCGCCCCACTGGCTGACCCCTTGCTCGCTGCGCCCCGCCAAACGGAGATTCCTATCTCATGCGACCGTGCAGAGCAAGAATGTTTGCCGGCCTTCCGGGTGGAGTGTAAATATTTTTGTCTCCGGCAGACACGCTGCGGCATTTTCATGCATTGCACCATTCCCAATGCCACTCTCAGCAGATGACTATTCAGTTTTCTCAAAAAAGCCCCTAAAAAACGCCCGGAATGTGAGATTTTCTTCAGAGAAATGGCAGCTGCCACTCAAGGGAATATCTGTTCAGTTCAGTTTGGGCTGTCTTTATCGATTCTGCCGCATTTGCACAGGAAAGCGATTGAATCCCTTGTACCAAGCTTGCAGTTTCTGCGGACGTGATTTGCTCCGGACCGAAGACAACGACAACGCCTACATACGTCCTTGTCCGGAACGCATCATGTTCAGGGTTCGCCTGCCACTCCTGCTGATCCTCTGCCTGTTCCCGGCCACCTTCGTTCTGTCTGGTTGCCGCCCCGCTGGATATTTTGCCCGCCGCACTCCGGACGTGCAGGAGTATGCACCGGAGATACCGGCCGCATCAACTCGTCCGCAGCGCAATGTCGATGGGGTCAATCCGCTTGCTGCCACAGCATGGGAAAAATCTGCGGATGCTGCTCCCGGTGCCGTGACTGCAGCACTTCCCCCGGCCTCTGCCGCTCTAACCGTGTCGCAGACTGTTCTGACTCCGATGGCTGAGTCCGGCACCGAACAGCAGTCAACGGATGCTCCGGGACCCCTTCAGCTGGCAGGTTACCGGAGTTCAGGCGACACGGGTGAACCTGACCCCATCGCATCCGAGCCTGTTCAGGATCCAGCTCCGAACGCCGTCAAGGCAGATGAGACATCCCCCGCCCCATCTTCTGGCCCCGAGCCGCTGCAGCTCGATACGGTAATTGTCTCCGTCTACCAGTCCTATCCGATGCTGCTGGCTGCCCTCCAGAATCGCAACCGTGCGTTTGGTCAGCAGGTGGGGGCTTCCGGCGCCTTCGACACGAAACTCAAAGGAGCCTCTGAAAACGGTGCTCTTGGGTTCTACCAGACCTATCGACAGAGCATCGGGCTGGTGCAGCCGACATACTGGGGCGGGGAAGTCTTTGGTGGTTATCGAATTGGCCGAGGGGACTACCAGCCGTGGTATCAGGAGCGACAGACCAATGATGGGGGCGAGTTCAAGGCCGGTGTTCAGGTGCCGCTGGCGCGCAACCGCAACATCGATGACCGCCGTGCTGAACTGTGGAAAGCTGGGGTCGAACGGCAGCTGGCTGAGCCTGATATCCAGGCTCAGCTGATCAGCGCGGTACAGGATGGTTCATATGCATGGTGGGATTGGGTTGCAGCGGGTGAGTATCACCGGATTGCAGGCCGGATCCTCGCGCTGGCGGAAGAGCGGACATCCCGGATTCAGAGTCAGGTTGAGGTTGGCTTCCTCGACCCACCGGAGCTCACGGACAACCTGCGTCTGGCAGCAATTCGCCAGGCGAAGGTCGCCGACACTCGCCGCAAGCTCCAGCAGACAGCCGCGAAGCTCTCAATTTTTCTTCGTGATCAGGCTGGCAATCCGGTACTTCCGAGGGAAGACCAGCTGCCTGGGTTTCCGGCAGTACCGGGACTTGACACTTTCAGTCTGGATGTCGATACGCAGCGTGCTTTGGAGCAGCGTCCGGAGCTTCGCATGCTGGATCTGCTCAGCAGGCAGATTCGCATTGATCTTTCCAACGCATCCAACCAGCTGCAGCCTGAGCTGAACGCCGTGCTTTGGGGTTCCCAGGATGTTGGTGACCCAACAAGTAAGAAGGGCGACAAGACTCCTCTGGAGGCAGAAGCTTCAGTGTTCCTTGATGTTCCCATTGAACGTCGCAAAGCGCGCGGAAAAATCACTGAAAGCCAGGCCAAGCTCGCACAACTGGCCGCCAAGAGGAGACTCACCGCCGACAAGATCACAGTGGACGTGCAGATGGCATACGCCGCTATTGTCTCTGCCTTTGAACAGGTTGCCGAAACCGAGGCAGCTCTGAAATTCGCAGAAGAACTAGCTGAACGCGAACGACAGAATCATGAAGCGGGGGCGTCTGATCTTCTGAAAGTCACGCTTCGCGAACAATACGCAGTCGAGTCAGCCGAAAAACAGATTGATGCCTTGAAACTGTTCTTCGAATCGCTTGCGGATTATCGCGCCGCGGTTGCTCAGGATCAGCTGAACCAGCAGCCCGTTGACTGAGTTATTTTCCGCAGTGCAGCAGCACCATCCGTCTGATGGCCTCACGACACACGGCGCAAAATCCCTCTTCCTGCCTCAGACTTCCCATCCAGCACTCCTGTTCGGGGCGATACATGCCCCGCTCGACGTAGCCACCACCTTCGAAGGCACCCACGATCTGCTGTTTTGCTGCCTTTCGCACGGGCAGCGATGGCGTTGGCAGAGTGACGCCGGGTGTCAGCAGCGAACGCCATTTAATCTTCGCTGGATCGAGCTCGCGCGTGATGTTCGGTTCCACCGGCTCAATGCCCTCGGGATACATATCGTTGTACGCCACATCTCCGATGTACTCGTCCGCCAGATAAGCAAACGCATGCCCAAACTCATGTACAAATACCAGCGGACTCAGCGGGTGACCGGTCGTTGTCACGCAGTAATCCAGACAGATCGCACCACCGCCGTAGGTTTTTGAATTCACCAGCACAACGATACAGTCGTATGGGACCTGGGCAGCCATGCGGTGCATGTTGTGACTGTCCTCAACCAGCAAATAGCGGTCCAGATCAAAGATGCTGAAGCTGCTGTTCAGAGCTGTGTTGCGGAAGCTGCCCTTCACCGGCTCGTCCACTCCGGACTCTGCTGAAGGCCGAAAAACTCCGCGAATGCTGAATTCATTCCGCAGCTCGCTATAGGGCGCCTGCGAAAACAAATACTCGGACATCCTCGCCACATCCGCCCGAAACTCCGCTTCTTCGTCAGCCTGGTAGCCTTCGGACAAAAACACCAGATCGACACTCTCACGAGGTTCTCCTGCTGACTGCAGGTCAAAGACGATGTCACCAGCTTCATTTGATTCGCTGCGAATGTGGTGGTCCTGCGGATCCAGCTCCCGCTCGAATAACGTCGTCCAGCGATGATGGCCGTCCCGCATTTCAAGCTGCAGTCGTACAGGCTTCAGCGGCCTGGGGATTCGCACGGTGAACTCGTACCCTCGCTGGACACCTTCGCGAGCTGGGGTGGTGGTGAGGTATTCACCGAAGAGCGTATCGAAGCGACGACGACAGATCAGTGTTCCAGTGGCAGCGTCGAAAACCAGAAGCTGAGTCCGGCCGAGGGCATGCTCAGGAACAACCAATCCAGGGTGCTCTGGCCAGACAGGCTCTGAATAGATCTGCTGCAAACTCACCGCTCCGGTGGCAGCGGACCCCAGCCAATTGAATTCCAGCCGCAGTGCCCCCTCCGCGAACGACTCGTTAAAGCTGGGGCGGTGTGCATTTCCGGCAGCAGGCGTCGGTTGTGACCAGATAAGCCCGGGCAGAATGCTCCACAAAACTCCGATTGCGATAAGCGGAACCGGATTTGCTCCGCTGTTTCTGCTGCTGACTGTCATGTGGAATCGCCTTTGGAACTGTGGGAGTCTGCGAGGTTAAGAACCCGGAAATGTGGGAGCATACCCGGAGTCAGCCGGGCAGACCACAAACAAAGTTGCTGAAGAATTTGGCAAAGTTCAGGAATTGCTGAGACAAAAAGCGTGTCGGTGGGTATTAACTGTTATGGGGATCTGATTGTGCAGTTGTTTTCAGGAGGCAGACCAATGCGGACAAATTCTGCAAATGTCAAAAGCACCGGTGTTGCTCCGGCCCGCGCGGCCGCTCTGAGCCCTGCTGCCGTCTCCTGTTTCAAGAAGGCTGTTGCTGTCGGCGCTGGTCCAATCTGTATAAGCATCATCAGCGCGATCGCCATGAGCGCGATGCGTGATGGTAATCTGTCCGGACATCGCTGGCCGCAGCACGGCTGGCTGAAATTGCGCGCCCGAAATGCGGCAAGTTTCACATCGGTGGTTGCTCCACCGATACGCCCGATGGGTTCATGAACCCCCTGAACCCTCAAAGCACCCACGTCGGCTGCCTGCACTTTATGCGGCAGTCCTTACCAGCACCGCTGCTGGCCGCATCCGGCATGTGAACAGCGGTTCTGGTTGCAAGTTCACAGATTTCAGCGGAATATTTTCCGGGAGCATACCCATGGCAGACTCATTGATGATTCGGCTGGTTCACGAGGCTCAGGCTGGCGATCGGATTGCTTTCGATCAGCTGGTACGGATGTTTCAGGGACGAGTCTTCGGACTGGTGATGCAGCGTCTGCGGAATGCTGCAGAGGCTGATGAAGTCGTGCAGGACGTTTTTCTGCGCGCCTTCTGCAAGCTGAGTCAGCTGGAAGACCCCCAGCGATTTGCGGGCTGGATCGGTCAGATTGCCGTGCGTCTGTCGATCAACCGTGCCCTGAGACGGCCAGCTGAAACCTGTGTGGAAGCGGAGGTCTTCGACGGAGTGGAGCAGTCTGCAGAAACACCGCTTGAAGATTTGCTTCGAATGGAAGACGCGGCACAGGTCCGTGCCGGACTGCAGCAGCTGAGCCGGCTCGACCGCGACACGCTCTGGGCGTTCTACTTCGAAGGTGCCTCGCTAAGGGAAATGAGCGAGCAGTTCGACAGTCCGGTCGGCACGATCAAGAGGCGCCTGCACACAGCCCGTGGCCGACTGCGGGATGTGATCAGTGGCATGCAGCCCGCCTGAGACAATGAACCACCACTCGACTGCTCGGAAGGCTCCCAAAGTGCGCCGCACTCTGGGGCCTTTCGAGCTTTTTCACTTTTGCAGGGGAGGGGCAGAGATACTGGACAGATCTCTGAGTCAGGTGGCTTCCAGATTGCAGAACACAGCCGTTCCCAGTCGTATCAGAGTGGCTCCTTCTTCGATTGCCACCTCAAAATCGCCACTCATACCCATCGAAAGTTCCAGCAATTGCACCTTTGCAGCTTCTGAATCAGCGCGGTTTTGCAGGGCGTCGCGCAGAAGTCGCAGCCGATGAAAGGCCGGACGGGCTTCTTCGGAGTTCACGGTTTCAGCCGCCATGGTCATCAGGCCGACGAGCGGTAATCCACTGGCGATCTGGAGGACCTGAGGCCAGAGTTCGGGGAGTTCATCGGGGTGGAAGCCTGACTTTGCGGCTTCAAGTGACGCGTTGACCTGCAGCAAAAGTCGGGGGCAGCGCTGTTCGCGGTGAGCTGCATCGGCGACCGCTTCAAGGAGCCTCAGAGAATCGACGGAGTGAATCATGGAGGCGTGGCGAACGGCCAGCCTGACTTTGTTTCGCTGCAGCTGACCGATGAGATGCCAGTGGATTTGCGGGAGCAGGGGCTGACGTTCGGAAAGCTGCTGCGGACGGTTCTCGCCGAATTCAGAATGCAGACCCGCCAGCGATTCGACCCACGGCCATGCAGCGTACTTGGTAACAGCGATCAGGTGAACGGCCGCCTGATCCCGACTGGAACGCAGGCAGGCATTCAATATGCGCTGCTGAATACCGCGAAGATTGGTGATCAGCTGAGCAGTGATGGCGTCTGGTTCAAGCATGGGTCAGGGGTTGAGTTTCTGGCGGACGCGGGACAGGATGACCGGCACCTCCTCCAGCATGTCACGATCATCTGCCAGCTGCGGAAACTGGGTTTTTGCCAGCTCAAGGCTGATCCACAGCAATTCGTTCCTGGGGCCTTCTATCTCAATGGCAGTGCAGAGGACAACCACGAGGTTGCGTTCTTCAGGAAAGCGAGTGAACAGACGCTGCTCGGTTTCCTGACGGATCAGAGTAATCCTGCGATCCAGCTCCGCCTGGGCTGGTGAAGGTTCATCCGGAGTGGCTGGCTGTTCAGCCGGTGCGTCCTGTTTTGCCGGCTTGGGATCGGCCAGTGACGGGAGTGGAGACTGGGCCGACTCGGGAGTGAGCGTCGTCAGAACGCTGGCCCACGCTTTGCCGATGGTCCGTTCAATCGGTACACCGACCGCTCGGAAATCCTGCAGGCGACGCACCTGACGGAGCAACGGTTGCAGGGTCTGCCATGTTTCGCTGCTGACGGAGGCCGATGGAATGCGACCGGCATTGCTCTTCAGTTCCCGCAGCCAGAGTTGCTGGCGACGACTGAGATCATGCAAACTCATCGCCACCTCTGAGTCACGGAGGGTGGAATAGCTGTTGCGGTTCGTGGTACCTGTCAGTTGTCGTTCAAGAAAAGCCTGGCGGAATTCGCGAGGCGTCCCGAATTGATTGAGTGTTCGAATGGCGAAGACGCGATCGCCGTTCCGGAGCGGAGTGAGTTCCGGAGGTTCCGGGCGACTCCAGTTGGCCGAGGTTTCCTGAATTGTAACGGAACAGACAGGGACGTGATGGTTTTCCGTTGAACGGAACACGGCGAGCACATCGCCGGGAAGAATACTGTGAACCTCTCCAAGATCGATCCGAGGCGGTTCCCCCGTTTCAGAAACGACGGTCCCGGCCACCCAGATAATGCCTCCGCCGTTGCGGGAATTGGTGTCGGACTGTGCCACCACAGTGGGCAGCAGGCCAGCGGAAAGAAGGGCGCTCAGGAAAGCGACTGGCTGCAGAAGACGGAAGGAAATCATGGCAGAGTTCGCTGCTGGTGGCGTCCTGCCATAGGTTTGGAGACGGATTTCCAAATCAGCCGTATCGGGAACTGATATTCGGTGAGCATAAGCGGGGGCCGCACCGGAGGCCAGTCGGGAGTTCGGCGAAGCTGAAAAAGAATCTGAGCGAAATGTGCAGAGCCGGAAGGGTTGACAGAAAACGTCGCCCGGTTGACACGGGCGTGACGCTCAGAGCGTGCGTGAGTGTTCCCCAGACGAATCGGATATTTGTTGAAATCAACAAATACGGACCATGTCTGTGATTCAGCACAACGCCCGCCAATCTCCCCGACCTCCATCGAATGCGGACTGGATTGGGTGTAAACGGCATGTGTGTAAGTGCTTATTAAATCTGGCAAAGTGCATGGCACCTTTGCGGCGAGGTGCATGGCACCTGAGAGCAGGCATGACTGCATAAGATCATTTGCTGATGGACTTTGCGACGTGACCGGCGTCAGTGCTGTGTTCCCAGTGCTTTGCGAAGGTGACCACCGGCTTCGCTCAGCGCTTTGCGGGAATTTTCCGGCGACAAATGGCGGAGGACGGAGACGATGGCGGTTTTGACTTCGCCGTGGCAGGCTTCGAGGGCTGCTGTGGCGTCGGGTTGCGTGAGTCCGGTGATTTCGGCGACGATGCGGAGTGCTCGGTCACGGAGTTTTTCGTTTGATGCGTTCAGATCGACCATCAGGTTACCGTATGTTTTTCCGAGGCGAATCATGACGCCGGTGGTGAGCATATTGAGCACCATTTTGGTTGCGGTTCCGGCTTTGAGTCTGGTGGATCCGGTGAGGATTTCGGGGCCGGTGATCGGGGCGATCATGATATCGACAGCGGCCTGAACGGGGGATGCGGGGCTGCAGGCGAGGCCGAGTGTGAGGCAACCGGTTTTTCGGGCCAGTTCGAGTGCTCCGAGGACATACGGCGTGCGGCCACTGGCGGCGATTCCCATGACGGCATCGCGTCTGGTGATCTGCAGGGCAGCGAGGTCAGTTTCCCCGGCTGCGCGGTTGTCTTCGGCCCCTTCCACGGCGTTGGTGAGTGCCTGTGGTCCGCCAGCGATCAGACCGATGATCATTCCGCGGGAAACGCTGAAGGTCGGCGGGCATTCGCTGGCATCGAGGACACCGAGGCGTCCAGAGGTGCCTGCTCCGGCGTAGATCAACCGTCCTCCTTCTCCAAGTCGCTCGCTGACCGCTTCGATGGCGGTTGCAATTTGCGAGGATTCTTTTGCCACTGCGGCAGCGACAAGGCTGTCTTCCGCATTCATGAGTGCGACGATTTCCAGCGGTGTGAGGCTGTCGATGGTGACGGATGCGGCGTTGCGGCCTTCGGTGGCTGGCAGTTGACTGGACACGATTGTGATCTCATTCGAAACGACAGGGATGATTGGGTGCGAGACTGCAATTGTTGCTTCAGGGAGGACAAAAGGCGAGTGGCAGTGAAGCTGGGTGTGGTGGTTTGCAGAACGCGATTTTCTGCCGGGTTGCGCTTGAATTTGGCGGCAAATTCGGAGAGGGTTGAGCAGGAATTTCGGAACTTCTGCTTGTGGAACATACTAATGTTGAACCCTGAAAGCCGTTCTTGTGGTGGCGTGCGATGGGCTACCTTGTGTTTGGTTGTCGGCGCGCTGTTTTCTGGTTGGGGGCCGGTGTTTGGGCAGGAAGCGGTTCCTGCGTCTGCCGGGGTGGTAGCACCGGACGACTACCTGCCATGGGGTATCTATGCGCAGACGGCCCCGCGTCCCGGGGCTGCGGCTCCAGTCGTCACTCAAATGCCGCTTGAACTGCGTCGCGGGGATCGGATTGTTGTGATTGGGAATACACTGGCAGAGCGTTCGCAGGGGTTTGGTCAATTTGAGGCGATGCTGCAGCAGACGTATCCGGAGCTTGAATTGGTTGTGCGGCATCTGGCATGGTCCGGTGACGAAATTGGGTTGCAGCCCAGGCCGGACAATTTCGCGGATACCGAGCAGCATCTGCTGCACGAGCGGGCTGATGTGATATTGGCATTGTTTGGATTCAACGAATCGTTTGCTGGTGAGGCGGGTCTTGGGGCTTTTGAAGGGCGGCTGCGGGCGTGGCTGCAGTCACTGCGGACAAAATCCTTCAATGGCAAAACGGCCCCTCGGATTGTGCTGGTTGGGCCACCCGCCGCCGAGAATGTTTCAGGTGTAGCTGCAGCGGATCTGAACAACGTGAATCTGCGTCTGTATGGGTTGGCGATGCAGCGGGCCGCGGCTGAGCAGGGCGTGGGTTTTGTGGACGTCTATGGGGAAACGGCTGCGGTCCTCGAGAGTCCCGGATCTGATCTGACGATCAACGGCGTGCACTTTACTCAGGAAGGCGACCTTGTCTTTTCGCAGGTACTGTTTCGTGGCATGTTTGGGCGTCAGCCACCGCAGCCTCGGCTGGACGTGGTGCGAGCGATCATGGACAGGAATCAACAGTTTTTCCGACGGTTTCGACCGCTGAATACGTTTTATTACACGGGTGGTCGCAATCGTGATTACGGGTATCTGGACTTTCTGCCGGCGATGCGGAATTTTGAATTGATGACGGAAATTCGGGATCGGCGGATCCATGATCTGGCGGCCGGTCGGCCCGTGCCCGAACGACCGGAAGATTCCTCGCTGCCAGCGTTGCCGCAGGTCAATCAGTCACGTGGGGCGAACCAGTGGTTATCGGCGGCGGACGAACAGCGTGCATTTCAGGTGGATCCGCGATTCGAGGTGAATTTGTTTGCAGGTGAGGAGCAGTTTCCGGAGATCGCGAATCCGATCCAGATGCGCTGGGATTCTCGGGGGCGGCTGTGGGTGAGTTGTTCCACAACCTATCCGCATGTGTATCCGGGACGCGAGCCGGACGACCGCCTGGTGATTTTGGAGGATGTGGATGGTGACGGTCGGGCGGACCGATCTCAGGTCTTTGCGGAGGGCCTGCATCTGCCTTTGTCCTTTGAGTTCGGCGAGGGCGGAGTGTATGTGTCCGAGCAGCCGCAGATGACCTTTTTGCGGGACGTGAACGGGGATGATCGGGCGGATGAGCGGCGGGTTGTGCTGTCTGGTTTTGGGACAGAGGATTCGCACCATGCTTTGCACGACTTCACATGGACACCGGATGGCGATTTGATTCTGCGCGAGTCCATCTTTCACCACTCGCAGGTGGAAACACCGTACGGCCCGGTTCGACAGCAGAACAGCGGCTGGTTTCGCTGGGAACCGTCCACGCATCGTCTGGTGAGTTTTGGAAGTTATCCAAGTACCAATCCATGGGGAGTGACATTTGATGACTGGGGGCAGCACACAGCGAGTCACCCGGTTTACGCGGCTGCCTTTCATGCACTGGATCCTCCATACCCCCAGCAGCATCCGGTGCCTAAGGGGCTGCAGGCATATTCTGGTGTGTGTGGTCAGCAGTTCGTGGATACCCCTGCGTTTCCTGACGAGCTGCAGGGGCACTTGATTCGCGTGCGGTATAAGCCGACGAATCGGGTTGAGCTGTTGTCATGGAAGGAGGGGCCGTATGGCTTCGAGGAGGAGTACGTTGGGGACTTATTGTTTTCAACCAATCTGAGTTTTATTCCGGTGGACCTGCAGTTTGGCCCACGGGGTGATTTGTATGTGTGTGACTGGTACAACCCCGTGAAGGGGCACGCACAGTATTCGCTGCGGGACGAGCGTCGGGACCGGCATTCAGGCCGTATCTGGCGGATCACGGCAAAAGGCCGGGAACTGACTCAGGCCGATTCAATCGCAACGGCCAGCATTCCACAGCTCCTGGAGATGCTCAAACGTCGTGAAGCCGCGGTGCGGTACCGTGTCAGGCGGGAGTTGCGTTCACGAGATGCAAAGGAGGTTCTGCGGGAGCTTGGGGCATGGACCGCATCGCTTGCGGAATCTGATGCGCGATATCGACATCATCAGCTGGAGGCCTTGTGGGTTTGTCGCTGGCTGGGGCTGGCACCGCTGGCGGCTGCGGTTGCCCCGGTAAATCCGCAGGTGGTTTCAGCAGCGACGGTGAATTCGGCGTCGCGAGAGCTGCCCCTGCGACTGCTGCGAGAACTCCTGAGCTGCGACGATCACCGTGCGCGTGCGGCAGCCGTCCAGCAACTGCGGTACTGGCATCCCTATCTTGACGATGCCTCCAAACTTTTGCGAAAGGCAGCCCGCGACGCCAGCGGAATCGTGCGGATGGAGGCAGTGATCGCGGCCAGTTACATTGGCAGCAGAGAAGCCTTCGATGCCGCGCGAGATGTGCTGCAGCATTCGCGGGGCGGGCATTTGAATTATGCAATTGTGAGTGCCTTTGGTTCAGCATCGCTCAGACCCTATTGGGAGCGAGAATCCGGCTCTGAGATTGCTCGAATGCTCAGAGTGGCCGCGAGGGAAACGGAACTCCGCGAACCCAAAGCGACTCGCACTGAAGCTGTCTTTGATCGCCGTGAGGGCCTGAAATCGGTAACGATCAGCTGTTTACCGGAACGAATGCTGTTCTCGACCCGGGAGTTCTTTGTGCGACCGGGGCAGCCAGTAAAGCTGGTGCTCCTGAATGCCGACGCCACAGATCACAATCTGGTGCTTCTGAGGCCCGGAGGACTTGAAGAGGTAGGTATTGCGGCCAATGCGATGGCGAGGGATCCGAGAAATGCTGTGTCTGATTTTGTCCCACCGGAGAAGGCCAGCCTGATACTCGCGGCGACGCCGATGGTCGGGCCCTCAAGAGCGGCTCAGGTGGCGGTCCTGCGTTTTGACGCTCCGCAGGAACCCGGACTGTACCCTTACGTCTGCACCTTTCCGGGGCACTGGATTGTGATGAATGGAATGATGGTGGTGGCAGCGAGCGAAGCGGAGGCGGCTGCGCTGCTTGCGTCCGGGCGTCCGTCGATTGTACGTGAATGGAGCGTGGCGGACTTTTCGGCGGAAGATTTGTCGTCGCTGCCGGGGAACGCGAGCAATTTTGAGCTGGGGATGGCGGCCTTTGTAAAGGCCCGATGCAATCAGTGTCACGTGGTCGGTGGCGAAGGTGTGAATCTTGGACCGGATCTCGCGGAGTCCCGCAAAACCTTGAAGGGACTCGATTTGCTGCGACAGATTCTGGAACCCTCGTTAAAGATTCACGAGAAGTTTGAGTCGCAGCAGTTTGTGACGGTCGATGGCAGGGTGATCACCGGTGTGGTGGTGAATGAGACCGCCGATGAGTTGCAGATTGCGGCGGATTTACTGCGTCCAGGGAATTTGACGGTGCTGAAGAGGTCAGAGATTGAGGAGCAGATCCGGCTGACGCTTTCGGCGATGCCACCAGGACTGTTGAATGGGCTCACAAAAGCTGAAATCCTGCGACTGCTGCTGTGGCTGGAGCGAGGAGAGCTCGTGTTGCCGGAAGTGCTCAGGAAACAGCATTTGCCAGCGGTTGAACGGAATCCAGATTGACAAGGAAATTGCCAGGCGAAGATCGTGGACTGCAGCTGGAGTTGGCGTCGGATACCGAATCAGCTAAAATGAGCTTCCCCGGGTTGAAGGTTTCAGGCTGTTGGTTCGGGACTCGTTGCCGGAGAATAAAAATGACTGGGTACACAGTACACACGGGAAGTTCAAAAAAATTTATCAGCGGGTGGGATCGCGTCTTCAGGAAAGGTGGTGTGGCCGCGAAGAAGAAGCCAACAACGCCGACGTCTGAAAAGTTGACAAGCACGCGGAAGAAGGCCTGAGTCAGCCAGACTCGGGAAGGCGGGCTGATAGTTTTCGCCTTCTGGCTCGCAATCTTTTCATAAATGAATACGTTGAAACAAGTCCGACCACGGTTAGGCTGGAAGGTTCGGGTGCTGAGGCATCACCCTGCGGGCTAAAGTTGTTGTCAGAAAGACTAATGACTCGAAATCCAATATTTTCGAGGTTGTTGCTCGGGTTTGTCAAAAAATAATACCCGATTTCGATCTGAGGCTGGATGGACATCCAGCTCCCTCCACGGACGACACGAGGGGAACTCCCGTTTATTGGCTGTCCCGGTTCGGCAGATTCCATCCACTCGTGAACGTTCCCTGTCATCGCCATCAAGCCAAACTCGTTTACGCTTCCTGCGTTGTCGATGGCTGCTGGCCCGGTTTGCTGTTCCTGACCGTAGACCGCAACATTGTTGCCCGTACCCGAACTGATTGGTGTTGGCAACTGATTGGTGCCAGTTCCATAGTCTCTGTATTGTCCAGTTGACGGTGAGTAGTATGCGGCTTTGTACCATTCATCAATGGTTGGCAGAGCAAACATGGCCTGCAGACTTCGGTAGGGGTTGTTTGGGTCGAAGTTTGCAGTATCGCGCATATCCCATCGAGAAATAGCGCCACCTGCCCCCTCGAATCGATAGGCGACCGAACTTCCCACCTGCATATTCAGCCAGTTAATGAATCGTGCCGCCTCATACCACGACACGCTTGTTGCTGGCTTGTTCGGGCTCCGACTGATGTAGGTGATGGCAACGTTATTGGCATAGCCATATGCCAAATTATATTTCTCAATCATGTCCTCGCTGACCTCATACTTTGACATGTAGTAGGTGTAGCCCACGGAACCAGCGGTTGCCGGCCATCCCGTTGTGTCTGCCGCGTTGCCGGGTGAGCCAATCGTCTGGAATGTCATTTGGAACTGATTTGAGCCACTTCCGAATGTGATCACGTCAGCATTTAGATGTGAGATAATGAGATTCATCAGAAGCAGCGAGAGAAAAAATTGCCAAAAGTTGCGAGTCACGGGTGTTCCAGTTTGATGGGATGCGACGGTCGGAGGAGAGTCCTTGGGGCTGGTGCTGAATTCAGTGATGTGAACCTCAGAATCAGCCTCTACAGCGAAAATGCCCGTAGTTTCCCAAACAACCTAAAGCTCGCATCCTTCTTCAGCAAGGGTGGAAAAGTTCTTTTGTCCGGCTTGAACACCCATTGAGGTTCCGACAGTGAATATGCCAATTTGATCTTTTTGTTGCTCGGAGGCGACAGATTGTGATGAAACACGGCACCACTGCAGGGATGGAAAAGCCGGATTGAGTAATTTGATCGATTTGATTAGAAGAGTGGGGAGGTCGAGAAACTTTTGCAGCCGGACTGGAGCCGAGATGATGACTGGGTGCTTCACACGTGGACTATCTGCACTGCTGTGCATGTTGACTTTTTGCAGCACCGTGTTGCCTGCGCAGGACGGTCCGGTTATTCGGGTACCGGGGGAGGCGACGCTGGAGGTGATTCGTCGCGTACCGATTTCCACGGAGGTGGCTGGTCGGATTATCAGCGTGAACCCGTCTGACGAGGGAGTGCTGGTGAAGGCTGGGGACGAGATGATCAAGCTGGATGATTCTGTGATCCAGGCGGAAGTGGAGCGTGCGGATCTGGAGCTGCGTCTGCAGACGGAGATTGAGTTCGCGAAGAAGTCGCTTGAGGTGGCCATTGCGGAGGAGCAGCAGAAGAAGGAGGCGAACGCGCGTCGTCCGGGTGCCTTTAATCCCAGCGAGATCAGACAGGTGCAGCTGGAGGTGGAGAAGAGCGAGGCATCGCTTCGGAAGGCGAATGACGACAAGCTGATTCAGGGGGCTGATCTGAAAATCAAGCAGGCTCAGCTGGCTCAGTACGCGGTGCGGGCGCCTTTTGATGGACTTGTGACACTGGTCAAGGTTTTCCCGGGTCAGAACGTGCGACCCGGCGAGCAGGTGCTGGAACTCACAGACATGTCTCTGCTTCGTGCACAGGTGAAGGTAGGTGCTCAGTACCGTCGGCTGCTGTTCGTGGGCGACAAAGTGGAACTGGTTGTGGGTGGTAATCAGGAAGCGGTGCCTGTAGCTGCAGAACCTGCGGCTGCTGCGGCGGCACCGCGGCGAAATGTGGATAGCCTGTTGAATCCTGGTGATGCCGGGGCTGGTGCGGGTCAGCCCGCTGGTGTTCGCCGGGGCAATGTCCCTGCTGCTGCACCCGCTAATGCGGATGTGTCGGTACTCCCGCCCGAGGATCCGGCGGATCGAGTCTTCATTGGTGAAATTCGCTTTATTGACCCGGTTCTGGACAACATTTCCGGCAAGGCGCTGATTAAGCTGTCAGTGTACGTGCCGAATCGCGTCGATCGTTATGGGCGTTATTTGTTGTATCAGGGTATGAATGTTGAAAAGGCGACCGTTCTTTCTCAGCCTCGTGAGTGAAGAGTGAAGTTTGCACCATTGCAAGTCTGGAAAGTCTGATCGGGCAGCGGGGACAGGATGAGCATCGGCAATATTGGCGGGATGATGGCGTCCAACCAGCGTCCAATTCCGCTGCGGAAGCGTCCGGATCTGGTTGTGGCGCGGATTGACTACCTTGGCGTAGGTTACCAGGTGGTCAAGGACCCGTTGGCGCTCAAGTATCATCGACTGCAGATGGAGCAATACCGAATTCTTGAGTTGCTCAACGGCAAACGCAGCCTCGAAACGGTCCGAGACGAGCTCAAGCACGAGTTTCCGACGCTTCAGATCACGCTCAGTGATATTCAGCAACTGATTACTGACCTGCACCGCAAGGGACTTGTGGTGGGAGATCGGGCTGGCCAGGGTGCTTCGGTGGTGCGGGAGCGTCGAAAGCTTCGAAAGGAAAAAATCAAGCAGACGCTGATGAGTCTTTTGTCGCTGCGTCTGCCTGGCTGGGACCCTGAGCGAACGTTGCGAGCGATGGCGCCGTGGTGTCGCTGGATGTTTCACCCGTTGTGCGCGTTTCTGTGTATGCTTTTTGTGGCCTCCGCCTGGTTGCTGCTCGGCGCGAATCTGGATGAATTCCGCAGTCGATTGCCCGAATTCCAGTCGTTCTTTGGATGGCCAAACCTGATCTACCTCTGGATCACGCTGGGGCTGGCCAAGATTATCCACGAATTTGGTCACGGACTCAGTTGCGTGCACTACGGGGGTGAATGTCACGAAATGGGGGTGATGCTGCTTGTTTTCAGCCCCTGCCTGTACTGCGATGTGACGGATTCCTGGATGATGAAGAACAAGTGGCATCGAATCATCATTGGTGCAGCCGGGATGTACATCGAGGTGATTCTGAGTGCCATTGCCATTTATGTCTGGTGGCTCACAAAACCCGGTCTGCTGCACCACCTGTCGCTCAATATTTTCTTCGTGACCACGATTACGACAGTGATCTTCAACGCCAACCCGCTGATGCGGTTTGACGGCTATTACATGATGAGCGACTTTCTGGAGATTCCCAATCTGCGGCAGAAGTCTGAAAAGCTGCTGCGGGAAGCGTTTGCCTGGTACTGTCTTGGGATTGAGTCGCGTCCGGACCCCTTCATGCCGGAGACTGGTCGGGGGTGGTTTGTAACGTATGCGATCGCGGCCTGGTGCTATCGCTGGGTGGTCCTGGTTTCGATCAGTTTGTTTCTGTACACGGTGCTCAAACCTTATGATCTTCAGAGCATTGGTGTCACAGTGCTGGTTTTTTCGATGTCCGGTATTTTCTTCGCACTTGGCCGCAGCATCTGGCAGATCATCGCAGCCCCGCGGATGGAACCCATGAGCAAACCCAAAATTGCCGCAACACTGACTTGTGCCGCCGTGGTGGTCTGGCTGGCTGCATCGATCCCGATTCCGTGGTATCACGAAGCCGCATGCGTACTGGAACCGGAAGGAGTGGTCCAGGTTCCAGCGCCGATTCCCGGTCGTCTGGTCCTCCCGGAAGAATACGCTGTCTGGCATACCGAAATGGTCCGGCTGGAGACCGCGGCGCAGGAGCAGATGCTCCCCATTCCAGTCCCTGGTCGAAACGATGCTCTGCTGGTTGATCCCGGCACTCTGCGACTGCTGGAGGGAATGCCGAGTGCAGACGAATACTCCGCCTTCCCCCAAAATGGCGCGTCCGTGAATCAGGGGACGGTGATTGCCATCATGGAGAATACAGATGTCTTCAGGCGACTTGACGACCTCCGACGTCGCGTGGCGGAATTGGTTTTTCGAACCAGCGAATATGACCGCTACATCCGCCAAAACGATCTGGGGCCCGCAAGTGATACACTGGCAGAGGCGATCGAGCTCCAGAAGGTCATCCGAGAACTGGTGAAGCTGAATACACAGCGGGTGATTCGCGCTCCCATCGACGGCACTCTTGTTGCCGCGAAAAGAATTCCTCAGCAGCCTCGCAGCGAAGTCGAGCGCATGAAGCTGGCACCCTGGCATGGCACTCCACTGGATCAACGCAACTTTGGCTGCAGTCTGGAAGCCGGGCAGGAGATTGTGAGTATTGCACCGACGGCTCGGCTGCACGCAGTGCTCTATGTGGACCAGACCGACCGAGAAGAAGTCCGACGGCAACCGAATGTACAGATCAAGCTGGATCATCTCCCTGATATCACCTGGGTGACAAAGATTACATCGCTTTCTGCCAAGGGCGAGATTGTGGCCCCTGAGTCGCTGACCACGCAGTTCGGTGGTTCACTGGCTACCAAGCCCGGTCAGAGTGGCCAGCAGCAGCTTGCCAGCACCGTATTTCGGGCTACTGCAGGGCTGAACTTTGACCACAGGGAAAGTCGGGCGGACGCTGTGCTGATGAAACCTGGCATGCGCGGACATGCTCGATTCATCGTCTCCGATCGCACGGTGTATGACTGGGCGAAGCTGTACTTTTATGAAACTTTCCGATTCCGGCTGTGAAATGGTTGCGGGCTGATGAACAAAGCGTTCGTTCGCGAACCCGACGCGGATGCTCGAGTCAATTGTCCGCGGTGCGGCGGTCTCGGCCTTGAAGTGGGCTCTGAGACACTCGATGAGCACATTCGGGCCGAATGTCGTTCGCGGCTTGGCAGCGGGGCATGGTGCTGTCGGACGCCTGCCTGCGACGTCGTGTACTTCGATTTATTCGAACAGCGAGTGCTTGTCACAGAGTTGCAGTGCGCGGTCTATCCGAAGAGTCCGTCAGCGGCCGTTTGCCCATGTTTTGGCTTCACGCTGGACGATATCGAGGCGGATTTGAGCGAAGGTCAGCCGCTGCGAATCCGGGAGTTGTTTCGTAAGTCACAGTCGGAGGCTGTCGAGTGCAGTCGTCGGGCCATGGATGGCCGCTGTTGTCTGTCGGAGGTCCAGAGGATCTATCTGCGCGGGCGAGGTTGATGACATGGGGGAACGAGCTCGAGCCGCCGGACGACAGTCTGCGGGCTGAGAGCTCTATGCAGCAGCACAGAGAACGGGCCGGCATCCCCATGCCGACTTTCACATGCTTGACTATCGACGTTCCCAGACGGCCGGTAACTTCTCGGCTTCTTCGCCATAGGTTTGCGAAACAACGAAACCGCTGGCCTGGGAAATGTAAAAGATGCGTCCGTTGGAAACGACCGCCCCGAGGCATTCGCGGCTGTCGATCGCTGGTCCGGTCGATACCAGGCGACTGTTGTCGGAGAGATCAATCATGTCCATGTTTGCACCGAGGATATACGGTTCGGACATGGTGAAGCGGCAGCATGCGTAGTTATGTCCGACGCCTCCGATGACTTTGCCGGATTCCCGGTCAAAAACATTCCCTCGGCCACGAAGAGCGTTGGAAAAGATAAATCTCTCGCCAACGGTCACAACATTCAGGGCTGAGGTAATCGGGTCAGACTTCCAGATCAGGCTGCCATCCGCAGAATTCAGGCACCAGACGAATCGACCTGTGGTTTTCTCAGAAGCCTGGTTGTAGCCGCCGATGTAGATGCGTCCATCGCGCCCGGTCAGGGTGCACTTGGCGGTGACATAGTAGTCAGTGGTGAGCCACTGTACGTCACCGTTTTCCGGATTCAGGCAGGCCGTCAGACCATTGTTTTCCGGCGGCAGGCCGCGTCGTGCTCGACGTTCGGCGGAATAGCCGAAGAACACTGAATAGTACAATCGGCCATCCAGCAGACACAGCCCGCAGTCATTGCCGCCGCGTCCGTAGTCGGAAAAGTCTTTTTTCCAGACGAGCTGACCTGTTGTCACATCCCAGGCCCAGAGTGTGGGATGATGGTTTTGGGGATAATAGGGGTTGTCATTGGAATAAATGAAACTCATAACTTCTTCACCCTCCTTTGCCGGCTCAGGGTTGCCGCGAAAGATGAAGTATTTTTCTGAGCCCTGATGTGAGTAGTCACCGGATCCGGATGCATAGATTGCCAGATTTCCGTGCACAACGGGCGGAAACTGGCGAGACCAGCTGGGTGATCCCGTGAAGGGTGCTTCCCACTGCAGCTTACCGGTTTCGGCATCGAGGCATCGCACGAGCGATTGTTTGATACCGGCCTGCGGAATGAGCAGACGTCCGCGAACATAGAGTGGTGAGGTGAAGGACAGATACACGTCGGGCCAGTAACGGCGCCAGAGCAGTCGGCCGGTATCCTGTTCAAAGGCGATGACCTGACCTTCGGCTGTGTGGATATACAGGCGACCTCCACCGCAGACTGGGAGGTGCTTGACGGTACCCTCCAGTCGTCTGGCCCAGCGCATGTGGAGGGGTGGCCTGAGTCCCTGCTGGTTGGCATTGGTGCAGCCGAAGTCGCCGTAGTTGGTGTACCAGTCAAACTCGGGACCGGCGAGTGGACTGGAGAGTGGGCTGCGAATCTTCCAGATCCCGATGTCCTGCTGCGGGAGTGGCGCTTTGCCGCCCGCCCCGAGGACGTAGAGGTAGCCGTCTTCGCAGCCGAACACGATCTTTTCGGCAGCGACGGCCGCGGGGGCTGAAATTGGGCTGCCGAAGGCCGTGACAAATTCAATCGTGTCTCCTCCCTTCAGCGGCACCATGCGGAAGGTGCCATCGAGGCCTCCGTAGAGCACATGTGAGTCCGTAACGACGGGAGCGGTGATGGAAGGGGCAGGGCAGAGCAGTTCGGTGTCTGTGGAGTCAGCACGGTGGCGACACAACCCGAGACCGGACTCCGGACGGACACGATAAATCTGACCGTCCCGGATTGAAGCTGAAGCGAAGCTGAGCAGTCCCGGGAGATCGATGGCGGTCTGAGTGGATGGAACGAACGAAGTTTCCAGGGCCTCGTCGTTGAGCTTCAGAATTTCCAGCCGCCCGGCGTTGTCGCGTCGATGCCACTGAACGTAGACACGGCCGGCGTCATCGGCCGACTGTCCGAACGTTGCCGGATACTCGTTCCCCGCGTAATCGGGGATTGCCGCTGCAGTTTTCAGTAGCGGCTGGGCCCCCTGGTCCTCCAGGAAGACGGTACGTCCGCCTGCGGGAATCACGACGGTTCGATCGATCAGGCAGATATCTCGGGAACAGACAAAGTGATCCTTCCACGTGACGCGTCCGGAGCGTTCCTTCAGCCAGTCTGCACCGTTCCATCGATCACCCTCAAACCCGACGACTGAGCGGACGAAGTCCCACTCCCACACCGGAGTACCATCGGCTTCAAGGGCGTGGACTTTGGCTCCGAGTGTTGCCACGTAGACGCGGTCCTGACCTGCTGCGGGAGCAGAAAAGATGGGTTCGCCGAGATCCAGTTCGCGTTTGAGCTGTCCGGTTGTTCGTTCAATCACGTAATGGAATCCAGCGGTCGTTCCCACGTGCAGCCATGGGCCGATGACAGCTGGTGCCGCTGTGTTGTTACAGTTGCCGGCACCACCTTTTGTTGCAAATCGCCAGAGAACTTTTCCGCTGGAAAGCTCAACGGCGAGGACCACACCGGACCCATCCACAGCATAGACGTTGCCGTCGGCGATGACAGGAGCCGCATAGAAGCCGTCGGTGCCTGCGATGGCATGAAGGAGTCCCGGCTGCTGTGGAATGCTGAAGCCTGTGGCATTCCCGGATCGCAATCCGCTTCCCAGCAGCTGCGGCCAGTCAGCGGCACCTGCTGTGTTGAGAAATGCTGCGAAGACGAGCGTGTGCAGGAGAAAGTGTTGCCGCGTCATAGCTTGTTTCCTGATCGCATTGAATGGCGAAACGGACTGGCGCTGATGATAGCCTGAGGAAGGTGAATGAGGAAATCAGCGGGGACTTGTCCTGTCCGAGCTGATGAGTTGGCGGGCCAATTCGAGTGCTGCAGCGCGGCCTGGGAGGTGTTCGTCGAGCTGAGCGATACGAACGGCTGTGAGGATGCGTCGAATTTCCGGTCCCATCGGGACCCCAAGCTGTCGCAGATCATTGCCGTTGATGAATGGTGGGGGATTGATCTGTTCTGCCGTGGTGCGGCTGAGGTAGTGCCAGGCAAAGCTGGCGTCATTGGCTGGTTTTCCGTCAGCAGCATCTGCTGCTGCTGACGCAGCCAGCAGCAGCGGGGCGCGTGAGTCGGCGAGCAGTGGTTTCAGCACATGCAGTGGGCGAGTGGCGATATGCTGCAGGGTGGGGAATGATTCGAGAATCCACGAGATGCCGTCGATCTCTTCATTTGCCATTTTCAGCCGCCTGCAAATCGCGTGAATTGCGAGGAGGCGCTGGCGGGATTCTGATTTTGTCACGTCATGCAGGGGGCGTAACAGCATCGCGAGCGCGGGTTCAAATCGTACGGATTCAAGGTTCTCAAAGGTACGACAGGCTTCTGCGAATCGCAGCGGATCTTTGAGCCATGTGATGAGTTCCGGGAGGACTTCAGGGAGCAGCAGTGACCGTTGCAGGAGTTCGAGTGCGGCAGCACGGGAAGGATGGGCCAGCATCCGCCGAAGCTCCTGCATAATTCGCTCGACGCTGACACTTGTAATGCGGCTGCTGATTTGCTGGATCGCGGTGAGAGTTTGTGTTTCGAGTGTGAAGCTGAAGGTTGCGGCGAACCTGACGGCTCGAAGCATTCGCAGGTGATCTTCACGAAATCGTGCGAGAGGATCGCCGATCGCGCGAATGATGCGTCGCTGCAGGTCTTCCTGTCCGCCCACGTAGTCGAGGACTGTGTCTGCGATCGGATCGAAGAACATGCCATTGATGGTGAAGTCGCGGCGCTTAGCATCCTCTGCTGAAGAACAGAACTGCACTGTTTCCGGATGTCGTCCATCAAGGTATTCGCCGTCACTTCGAAATGTGGCGACTTCCACCTGCCCATGTCGTCGCGTCGGTCCCGGAATCATAACGACACCGAAGGCCGCTCCAACCGGGACAGTTCGCTGCTCGCCAAAGACTCGAATCACGTCTTTTGGCAGAGCGTTGGTAGCGACGTCGTAGTCTTTAGGGTCTTTACCGAGAAGCTGATCACGCACACAGCCGCCTGCCCAGAGCGACTGGAAGCCGGCAGTACGCAGCTGTCGGACGACATCGAGGGCGAATTCACGGCGGAGATCTGTGGTGGAGTAGCGTGAGCAGGACATTCAGCGGACCTCAGCTGCCGATTGGTGAACGGCATTACCATGAGCTATGCGAGGATGTCGTGGACAACTTCGCCGTGCACGTCTGTGAGGCGGTAGTCGCGTCCCTGAAAGCGGAAGGTGAGCTGAAGGTGATCGAGTCCCAGCAGGTGCAGGATGGTGGCGTGCAGGTCATGCACATGCAGGCGACCTTCGACAGGGCCAAAACCAAGTTCGTCAGTGGTGCCATGGAGATGACCGGACTTGAGTCCACCGCCGGCAGCCCATATCGTGAAGGCGTCGATGTGGTGATCACGGCCGGTGGATTCGCGAGGTTCACCCATGGGAGTGCGGCCGAATTCGCCGCCCCAGATGACGAGTGTATCTTCGAGGAGGCCGCGTTCTTTCAGATCGCGAACGAGGGCCGAGGCAGGCTGATCCACTTCCCGGCAGACCTGATCCAGTGCTCCATCAAGATCCGCGCCTTTGCCACCGTGATGATCCCAGTCGGTGTGATAGAGCTGAACGAACCGGACTCCTCGTTCGATCATGCGGCGGGCGAGCAGACAGTTGTTTGCAAAGGATGCCTGGCCCGGTTTAGCCCCGTACATTTCGAGTGTTTTGGAGGTTTCGTGGTCGAGTTGTGTGAGTTCCGGTGCGGACATCTGCATGGCAAAGGCGGTTTCATAGGCTTCGATTCGAGTTTGAATTTCCGGATCACGAATTTCGGACAGGCGGAGGGCGTTGAGCTTTCCGACGGTATCAGTGAAATCGGACTGAGCTTCGCGGGAGATGCCGGGAGGATTGGAAAGATTGAGGATTGGATTTCCGCGGCTGCGGAAGGGAACGCCCTGGCAGGTTGTCGGGAGAAAGCCGCTGGACCAAAGCGTATTGCCGGCGCGAGGGCCTCTGGGACCGGACTGGAGCACAACAAAGCCGGGCAGACTGGAGGATTCGCTGCCGAGCCCATAGGCGACCCAGGCTCCAAGGCTGGGGCGGCCCGGAGCCTGAAATCCGCAGTTCATGAAGAGCTTTGCGGGGCCGTGATTGAAGACGTCGGTGGTTACTGCCCGGAGCCAGCAGACGTCATCGACGATGCCGCGATGAAACGGCAGGGCACTACTGAGATCCATGCCGCAGTTGCCCCAGCGTTCGAAGCGGCGGTTGGACCCAAGGAGTTTGGCATCGGCCGGAAGAAATGCGAAGCGGCGTCCCTGCATCATGTGGGCCGGCGGGGTCTGGCCGTGATACTTTCGCAGGACTGGTTTGGGGCTGAACAGTTCAAGCTGGCTGGGCCCGCCAGCCATGAACATGCAGATGACGTTTTTTGCTTTGGCCGGAAATTGAGCAGCCCGGGGTGCGAGGGCGCGATCTGCGGCCGGGAGTTCGGAGTGCAGTAGACTTGCGAGAGCGGCGCTGCCGAGCGAAAGTCCGGATTGATTGAGAAATGCACGTCGGCCGGCGGCGATTGTTGTGGAGGCAGTGGAAGAGGCAGTCACGCAGCAATCCCCCCGTGGGCGAGTGTGGTCAGAACTAGAATTCCTGGGACGGTATTTTGCGGCAGGAGATCGGGGTATGCCACCGGGAATTGTGATAAAATGCTGCGGATGTGGAAACCTGCTGAAAAATTTGCCCGTGGATGCCTACAGCAGCACTCGACGACTTTCAAGGATCACCTCGACCTTTCCGCGCTGAGTGCCGCGGATGATTTCCAGTGTGACTTTATCACCTGCACGGCGACTGGCGAGCACTTTTCGGAGAGCTTCAAGACTGCTTACTGGTGTGCCATCAACGCTGACAATCAAGTCGCCGGCAATCACCCGAAATCCCTGGCGCTGACAGCCTCGCAGCCCGGCGCGGGATGCGGGTGTATTGGGGTAGACCTGCAGAATCATCAGACCACCCTCGAACCAGTCGTCCGGGATTCCATTGGCAATGGCGGTTTCCTGGTCGAGTATAGAGACTCCCATGGTGGGTGACTGGTCGGTAGCAGAGGTGTGCAGGATTTCGTTGACGGCAGTAAGCACATCATTGACGGGGACTGCGAAGCCGAGCCCTGCAGATGCTCCGCTGGTACTGACGATTGCCGTGTTGACGCCAATGAGTCTGCCTGCGCTGTCGAGCAGTGGGCCACCGGAATTGCCCGGATTGATGGCGGCATCCGTCTGAATCATTCCTCCAAGCACCTGCCCGGATTCATCACCGACGGAACGATCAAGGCCTCCGATCACACCCGTCGAGAGGGTTCGGTCGAAGCCGAAGGGATTGCCGATTGCCAGCACCTTCTGGCCGACTTTGAGATCGTTGGAGGTACCGATGGTGATGGGATCCAGTGCCGCTGGCTGGGCATCAATTCGCAGGACAGCAATGTCGAACTTTGCCATGGCACCCACGAACTGAGCGTCGTAGACGGCGTTGTCCCGCAGCTGGACTTCGAGTGCTTTTTCGGTTTCGAGAAGCGTTTGCTGAACGACATGCAGGTTGGTGACAATGTGCCCCGACTCGTCCCAGACGATGCCAGTTCCCGCAGAAACTTCCTGTTCTTCCACCTGCCCAAAGCGGGTCCAGCGGGAGCCTTTGGTGCGAACAAACACGACGGACGGAGATGCGGCATCGAAGACCGAGACATTGTTGTTTTCGTCACCCCCAAGCTCTCCGCGCGGTGTGACAACACGTGGCTGGTAGTTGGGGCGGTTACGGACGCCGTCTGAAAGCGTGCGATACAGCAACGCAGCAGCCAGCAGTACGAGGATGACCACGAGCCAGCCGTTGGCTGCTGCGGCCGAAGGACGAGTCCGAGCATCGGGGGACCATTGAGACATCGAGAAATCTCCAGTCGGTTTCGGAATGCTCGCTGACTATATAAAATGTTGCGTCGCCTGTCTCCAGTCTGCCGAGTCTTTTCATGCTGCCAGCCATCCGTCGGGAACTTGAAAAAATCTGCGGTGCCCCGCTGCCGGCGCTGTGGTTGCAGTTGATTGCGGAATACCCGACGGAGCTGCGTCTGGCACGCCGCAGCGACGATGATTCCGACGACGAAGAAGGCTGCGTCGGAGACGCAGAATTGCTGGCGGACCCCGCAGACATCCTGGCACTGAATCGAGAAGTTCGTGCGACCCCCATCCCGGATGCTCACAATCGTGAGTTTCTGTGGCCGGCAAGGTACGTCGTCATTGGTGAATCCGGCGACGGTGACTACTACTGTATCAACGCAGATGATCCCGACTGTGGTGTGTACCAGTTTCTGCATCTGCAGGTGCGTTTCAAACGCCTGACGTCAGGGTTCAGTGAGTTTTTGGAAATGCTGGTTGACGCCTATCTGGATTTCGATGATGACGTGGCCAATTCAGAGGACATGACGTAAAATTGCCGGTTGTCAGGATTCCGCCCAGCCTTTCGCGTCAGGTAACACCCCTCCATGATTTCTCCGCAGAATATTCGTGTGCACCGAGACAAGGGTATTCTTGAACTCACATGGACCGATCAGCACGTGTCGAAAATGCCGTTCCAGTTCGTCAGGCAGAACTGTCGCTGTGCGGTGTGCGTTGACGAAATGACAGGTCGGCCGCTGCTGGATCCGGCGACGATTCCCGCTGATCTTGGTGTGCTTGAGATTTCCGTCGCCGGCAACTATGCCCTTCGCGTTCGCTGGTCCGACAACCATGATTCCGGACTGTTCACCTGGGTACACCTTAGAACGATCGGGGATCGCTTCGAGTTGGCGTTGAGGGAACACGGGACAATGTCCGGCAGCGACGGGGTCGGAGAGGCGGATTGAGAGAGTGCAGGGAAGTCATGCTCCGGACGCGTGGTTGAAAAGCCGCGGCTGCTGAGGTGCCATGTACCTTCATGAAAAAACCCGGCATTTTTATTGCTGGTTATGGACCGCTGTGCGTGGCCGTGCGGGTTGTGATCTTATGCGACAGAGGGCTGATCGCGGCCGGTAACGTGGAGATTTTTTTCATTGACAAGTACGATTCTGGGGGCATGGTTTGTTCGTTCTTCTTCGCTGAATTCAGCGTAACTGCAGATGATGACGAGGTCCCCGATGTGGACCAGTCGTGCAGCAGCGCCGTTCAGGCAGATCACTCCTGAACCAGCCTGACCGGGAATGGCGTAGGTGGTGAGACGGTTTCCGTTGTTGATGTCGTAGACGTCCACCTGTTCCCATTCGCAGATGTCAGCAGCCTGCATCAGCAGGGGATCGATGGTGATGGAGCCTTCGTAGTGGAGGCTGGCATCTGTGACAGTGGCGCGGTGGATTTTGGATTTGAGCAGAGTGCGTTTCATGGGCGGGTTATTGGTGGTGGATTGGCTTCAGGCGCGGAGAGAGGCTGTGAGAGAGGATTCGCAGGCGGCAATAATGCGGCGAACGGATTCGTCAACTTCCTCGGCGGTGAGCGTTCGTTCTGGGGACTGGAAGCGGCAGGTGATCACGCAGGATTTGTGATCAGTTGCGATTTGTTTGCCGCGGTAGAGTCCTGCAAACGCGGTTTCGGTCAGCAGCGGGCCGGCGTGCTGATGCACTGTTTGGCTGAGTTCGGCCCAGGACACATGCTCGGGCAGGACAAAGTTCAGATCGCGGGAGATGGCGGGGAAGCGGGGGAGCGGAGTGAAGCTGCGGGAGGGCTGGAAGAGACGTTCAAGCGGTGGGAGCCTGAGTTCGGCAATGCAAACCTGATCGTGGAGTTCGCAGGCATCGAGTAATTCGCGGCTGAGTTCTCCGATCCAGCCGAGGTGTTCACCATCAATCCGCAGCTCGGCACCTCGACCATGCCGGAATTCGGGTCGAGTGGATGGGGAAGAAGTGACGGTCGCTGCCGGGGCGAGACTGGCGACGAGGCTTTCAACGATCCCGAGGACGGAGGCGAAGGAGCGACCGGTGACAAGCCCGGCCGAGAGGGGTTCAGCGGTGGACTCTGGTTTTCCCGTGCCTGCTTCGAGGTAAACTCTGGCGATTTCAAAGAGTTCAGCGTTGAGGGTTCCGTGGCGTTCGTTTTGCCGCCGACACTGCAGGAGGCTGGGGATCAGGCTTTGGCGAAGCTGATTTTCGTGACTTCTGCTGGAGTGGCTGACGGCGACGGGGGGGAGTTGGCCTGCGGGCTGGAAGAGCGTTCGCTGGGATTCGCTGACGAAGGACAGAGTCAGGGCTTCGTAGAGACCGCAGGCAACAAGGTGCGTGCGAATGCTGTCGAGAACCCGTTCGCGGGGAGTGCGTGCAGTGGCAACCACGGGGAGCGGGGCATTGACAGGGATGTGTTCATAGCCATGAATGCGAGCGATTTCTTCGATGAGGTCGCATTCGCGAGTGAGATCGAGGCGCCAGCCGGGTGGGCGAAAGGTCGCTGTGGTGGTGGAAGTTTCGATGCATTCGAGCCCCAGTCGCTGCAGGATGTCCGTGCAGGAGGCAGCGGGGATGTCGATGCCAAGGAGTTGTCGAACACGGTCGAAGCGGAGCGTCACTGGGGCGCGAAGAGGTGGAAGCGGAGCACCAGCAACAACGGGCCCGTTGAGCAGTGAGCCGCCGGCGAGCTGCAGGATCAGTTCGCAGCAGCGGCGAGAGGCCCAGTCGAGGTGGCGGCGATCCGTGCGGCGTTCGAAACGGTAGGAGGATGGGCTGTGGAGTCGGAGAGCGCGAGCTGTTGCGCGGACTGAGAGAGAGGAGAATGCGGCAGCTTCGATGAGCACATTCACCGTTGATGTGGAGATTTCTGTGTCGAGCCCACCCATAACTCCGGCCACAGCGACAGGCCTTTCAGCGTCTGCGATCACGCACATGCCTGCGGCGAGTTCATAGTCGCGCTGGTCAATGGCTCGAATTTTTTCTCCCTGCTGGGCGCGGCGGACGAGTATTTGGGCACCTTTGAGTCGATCAAAGTCGAAAGCATGGAGCGGCTGACCGCATTCGAGCATCACGTAATTGGTGACATCGACTACGTTGTTAACGGAATTAATGCCGACTGCTGCGAGTCTGTCGCGGAGCCAGGCAGGACTTGGGCCGATTCGCACTCCGCGGATCAGCCGCGCGTGGTATTCGGGGCAGAGGTCATCGCAGTCGATGCGGACGGTGACGGCGGTGGCGGTGGATTGAGCGACCTCGGTGACAGCGGCTGCCGGAATCTGCAGTGGCTGGCGGAAGAGCACGGCGACTTCACGGGCCACTCCGATGTGGCCAAGGCAGTCCGGACGGTTGCTGGTGACTTCAAGATCGATGGCAACGTCCGACTGACTGAGTCCCTGGAAGACGTCGTGGTACTCTTCGAGGTTGAGGCCTGAGAGAGTGAGTCGGCGGGTGAGTTCGGCGGTGGAGTCGGGCAGGGCGACGTAGTCGGCAAGCCAGCGGCGGCTGATGATCATTTCAAAGAGATTCCGGGGGACGTTTGTTGAGTGGGGGATTGGCTGCAGCTGACAAAGTTGCGGAGCAGCTGCAGGCCGGCGGATTGACTTTTTTCCGGATGAAACTGTACGGCCATCACGTTGCTGCGGGCAACCGACGAAACGAAAGGTGTGCCGTAGTGGGTTCTGGCAGCGACCCATGACGAGTCGTCGGGCACGCAGTGGTAGCTGTGGACGAAGTAGAACCAGGGATTTTCCGGGAGTTGATTGAACAGGGGATGGGGTGTTGTCTGGGCAGTGCTGAGCTGGTTCCAGCCCATGTGGGGGATCTTGAATTCTGCTGGGAGCTGGAAGCGACGGACGGTGCCGGGGATGATATCGAGTCCCTGATGCTGTCCGTCTTCGAGCGATGTGGAGAAGAGAAGTTGCATCCCGAGGCAAATGCCAAGAAACGGGCGATCGGCGGCGATGTAGTCGCGGAGGACGTTTACAAGGTCGTGCTGATGCAGCGCAGCGATGGCGTCCCTGAAGGCGCCGACACCGGGAAGAACGATGCGGGACGCGCGGGCGAGTGTGTTTGGTGAGGAGCAGATTTCGGCGGGTTCTCCGATGTGTTCAAACGCTTTTTGAACACTGCGAAGGTTGCCCATGCCATAATCGACGATGAGAGTAGTCATGGAGGATGTCAGAAGCTGAAGTTGAATTCGTTTATGCCGTCGGCAGTTACGGTTTGGCGGATGACTTCTTCGGGGAGGCTGATGGGGATACCGGCGGAGTTGATGAGTCCAACGGTGTAGGGGCCGGCGGGAGCGCCGAACTGGCTGTCGAAGGCTCGGAGTCGAAAGCGGCCCTGTTCGTCAGTGATGCCGTTGGCAGCGAGCACTTCCTGATTGGGGTCAGGATCTGCCGGGCCGAATTCGACGATGACACCAGCGGCTGGTTTGCCGTTTTGAGTGACTGTGCCAGTGACTTCGTAGAGGGGAGGTCCTTCGTAGATTTCTCGATTGATGTACCAGTACCAGGCGTAGCCAAGCACGATTGCAGCAGCGAGTCCGGGGAGGAAGCGGGATTTGAGGAATGCGGTGACGGCAGCGCGCTGTTCTGCGGCGCGGGCGTCGTCTTTGGTGAGCGGTGGTGGGGCGGAAGCAGTGTCGCGTTTTTGCTGGTAGGCGCGGGCCAGGGCGTCTGCGGCGGAGCCGGTGGTTTCGGCTGAGGATGTTGCCGGGCGGGGCGCATCGACTGATTTACGACCCTTGTCACGATCTTTGGATTTTTTGGAGGTCTCGAAGTCCTTCATGAGTTCCGCAACAGAGGGTTTGCGGCCGGAGGGAGAAGCGGCCGGTGCGGGTGAGGCAGCCGAGGAACGGGTGGTTGAATTTAATTGGGGGGATGTTAGAAAATTGCCCGCATCGAAGGGCTCCGGGTTGGTGACTTCCGGGGTGAGTTCAATTGGCATATCGACGGGCAGGTCGATCGAGAGGTCTGCGGCCGGAGCATCGGAGTCAGACGGGTTGATGGCTGCTTCTTCGACTTCGATTCCATCGTCTGAATCGGGCTCAGGCACGGCGAATCCGCGTTTGCATTTGGGGCACCTGGCATCAGTGCCTGCTTTTTCATCGCGAATCTTGAGTACGGACTGGCAGCCGGGGCAGGTGTAGCGGATGGTCATGGGACGACTTTGCAAAACACGGACCGGGAATACGAGTTGCCATGAAGTCTAGTAAATCGTGGCACAAAACGCAGGTGGAAAACACAAAAACGCCAGGCGACCGGAAAACGGCAGCGCCTGGCGTCAAACTGTGCGGCGGGGAAGGACCCGGATGACGGGTCTAGAAGTTCGTAACCGGGATGCCGGACGAGATGTTTCCGAGGTTTTGCCAGATTGGAAGGGCGATGGATTTTGACACCGGGCGAGCAGATCCGTCGGCCAGTCCGATGACGCAGACATCGCCGTGGGATGATCCGGCAGAGCCCCAGAAGAGTTTGCGGTTGGGGCCTTCGAGAGTGCTGAACAGGGTCGCTGCGCCGCCCCAGGCCCAGCCGTCGCTGGCGATCTGGTCAGACGTTCGCTGGTTGGGAACAATCAGTCCCTCGAATCGCTCGGCTTCAGCCAGCATGATGGTCTGGGATGTACCGTCCTTAATGTCGGTCAGAGTGACGCTGCTGTTTGCGGACAGTACACCAGCGTTGACCGAGAGTTGATTGAAGTTGTTGGCGTTGGTTCGGGGCTGGCTTTGGAAGTAGGCGATCTGTTCCGGCGTCAGGTCAAAGATCCCGCGAGTCTGACGGTTAAAGACCACGCCGGACCCGGCGCAGCCCACATAGTCATTGCCGCCACCACGAATACCAGTGCTGATCTTTGCCCCCGCGTCTGTGTCGAGAAACTTGTTGAAGGCGAAGTTTTTCACCTGCATGTTGGATCGTCGTGAGGGGCAGTAGAAGCCCGGAACATCGACCTGTGCCGGAGCATTTCCCAGCTGTCGCCAGATCAGGTTGGCGGAATTGTCGTAGGCAACTTCTGAGTTGCCGAAGACGTTGAAGTCGACGCGCCAGAGTGAATGCACGTTAGCCTGTTCGACGTAGGGCAGGATCTGGAACATCCAGCTTGAGCCGTGCAGGCCAAGCTGCTGGTTGCTTTCGAATGGTTCGCGGGGATCGCGAATGCGTGCTCCGGTCGGGGAGACGTCACCAGCGAAGAGTGACATGATGGCACCCGGCGGGAGCACGGTGTGGACGTCGTGGTAGTTGTGCAGTGCCAGCGACATCTGTTTGACGTTGTTAATGCACTTCGTGCGATTGGCTGCTTCGCGAGCCTTCTGCACGGCGGGCAGAAGCAGTGCCACAAGGATGGCCACGATCGCGATCACCACCAGCAGTTCGATCAGCGTAAATCCTCGAATGTGCCTGTTTCCGGTTCTCATGAAATGCTCCTGAATGATGTCCTGTCGGCCACCCATGAAATACGGAGGCGCTGACCGCTGGGGTATATCATTCCCCGTTTTTGTGTCGGAGGCAAGATTTTCCGACAAATTTCTGCGGTCTTTCACAGGAAGGGACTGGATTTTCTGAAATCGCCAGAGGAAGAGTACGGATTTTGGGGGTATTCCTGGTGTTTTTTGTCAAGTCACCACGGTCGCTGCGGTCGGGCCGGATCGGGCCAGCTGGCAGAGAACTTCCGCTCCCTCCCGAATCATCTCGTCAGCCGCTGCGAATGACACCCGGAAATGTGTATCCCGCGCACTGAACACGGAACCCGGAATGATCAGCAGATTATTGCGGATAGCGGCGGCGACAAATTCACTGGCCGTGCCCCAGGGGGCCTTCAGGAACAGATAAAACGCACCTTCACCGCCGGTGATTTCGAAATGATTCCCGAGCAGACTCACAAGAAGATTGCGTTTGCGGCGATAGTCCTCGCGATTTTCAGAAAGATCCAGCTCCCAGGCTGTGAGACCCGCCCACTGTACCGGGTGCGGTGCACACACAAAGGTGAACTGCTGAAGTTTCAGCATCTGCTGGATGAGGCTGGCCGGGCCGTGCATGAAGCCCAGCCGAAGGCCGGTCATGGAGTGGGATTTGCTGAAGCCGTCGATGACGATGGTTTCAGGGTTCCACTGAACGGGTGAGACGAATTCCTGGTCGTAGCAGAATTCGCGATAGATTTCGTCACTGATGAGCGCGATGTTGTGCTGGGATGCAAGTTCTGCGATGGCCTGAGTTTCTGCAGGGGTGGCAACGCTGCCGGTGGGATTCGCCGGGCTGTTGAAGATGATGAGTTTGGTGCGGGGAGTGATCGCGTGGCGGATGGCTTCGATGGGAATACGAAAGTCCGGGTAGTTTGAAACCGGCACGACTGTGCCGCCGGCCAGAGTGACGAGGTGGCGGTACATCACAAACCACGGATCAAGAATAATCACTTCCTCGCCCGGGTTAATGAGCGAAAGCAGGGCGAGTACGAGAGCGCCGCTGGTTCCTGAGGTCACAAAGACTTTTCGGTCGGGATCACCATAGCGACGGGAGACGTCGGTCTGGAGCAGATTGAGCAGTGGTGCGATGCCCTGGGTTTGGCTGTAGGCGTTCCTGCCCTCCTGAACGGCCCGGCAGAGTGCGTCCTTCACGGGTTGCGGGGTGTCGTAGTGAGGTTGGCCGATGCTGAGATTAATCGGTCGCTGCATTGTCGCTGCGAGGTCAAAGACCTTGCGGATGCCTGAGGCATCGATGCGGTGCATGCGCTCTGCTATCCATGATTCGCTCATGCAGAAGACTCCACTGAATTGTGTGCGGATGAAACGACTGTCTGCCCTGAAAACGGCGGCGGGCTGGATCAGCAGTGAACGATCACTTCGGCGGCCTCAAAGCGAACTTTGGCCTCGGAGGCTGACGTGTCGTCCGGGCTGCGATATCCCAGTGCGCAGGCGACGACGCTGGTCCAGGGAGTTCCGGAAATGGCAAGCAGTCCATCGAGACGGTCGGGAATGATACCTTCCATCGGACAGGCATCCACGTGCAGGAGTGCAGCGGATTCGAGGAGAAATCCGAGGGCGATGTAGCATTGTCGACTGGTCCACGGCAGCTGGTCGCTGCCCATGCGGCTGGCTTTGCCGAGGATGGCATCGCGGAGTCCGTTGAGTGATTCCGGGGGAATGTCACGAACGGCAGCAAATCGATCGATGTATGACTGAACAAAGCCGGCATCGACCGTGCGGCGGGCGGCGATGACGACAAAGTGTGAGCAGTCTCGGGGCTGTGTCTGCCCCCACGTGGCATCAGGAAGCAGCAGCTTGATGGCCGGTGAGGTGATGACGAAGAACTTCCACGGCTGCAGCCCGTAGCTGCTGGGGCTGAGCAGGAGCGACTGTTCAAGTGTTTGCCAGATATCGGCGGGAATGGTGCGGCCTGGGTCGAAGTTCTTGACAGCACGACGCCAAAGCAGGGAATCGATAATGGCTGTAGACTGGCTCATTTGTGGCAGTTTGCGTCCTGATGTTTCCGGGTGTGTGATGGTGTCGCTGCGGTTGGGACTGTTGCCGGGCTATGCGCGAAAGACTTTGTGCTGATGTTCCGGACGCACTGTACGCATCGCGTTTCGGGTATCAACGATCAAACGGGAATGCTCGGCAATGAATGCGTAGTCGAAGGCGGTATGGTCGGTGGAGATCAGGACACAGTCCTGAGCTGCGAGAAACTCAGGTGTCAGTGGCGTGCTGTCCATTTGGGGCAGTTGATAATGCCGCATTTTGGGAAGGGAGGGGACATGGGGATCGCTGTAGCTGAGCACCGCGCCGCGGTGGAGCAGCAGTTCAAGGAGTTCAAAGGAGGGGCTTTCGCGGGGGTCATCGACATCCTTTTTGTAGGCCATGCCGAGAATGCAGATGCGGCTGCCTCGAACGGGCTTGCCGACATCGTTCAGAAAATCCGCGACGCGACTGACCACGTACCGTGGCATGAAGGTGTTGACTTCGCCTGCGAGTTCGATGAAGCGAGTACTCATGCCGTATCGCCTGGCGAGCCAGCTCAGGTAGAATGGGTCGATTGGGATGCAGTGTCCGCCGAGTCCCGGGCCCGGGTAGAATGCCTGGAAGCCAAACGGTTTGGTTTTGGCCGCTTCAACGACCTTCCAGATGTCGATGCCCATGCGATCAAAAAGCATCTTCAGTTCGTTGACCAGCGCGATATTGACAGCGCGATAGGTGTTCTCGAGGATCTTGCAGGCTTCGGCTATTTCAGCGTTATCGACTCGAACGACTTTGACGATGGCGTGGCTGTACAGGTCCGCCGCAAGGTCACTGGAGTGCTGGTCGATGCCACCGACAACCTTGGGTATGCCGGCGGCTGTGTAATTGGGGTTCCCCGGATCCTCGCGTTCCGGGCTGAAGGCTGCAAAGAAGTCCCGGCCGCAGACCAGTCCTGAAGGATTCTGATTGAGAATCGGAACCAGCACATCGCGAGTTGTGGTGGGATACGTAGTGCTTTCGAGGATCACAAGCTGTCCCGGGCGGAGGACCCTGGCGATGGCGCGTCCGGTGGATTCGATGTACTGGAGGTCCGGATCCCGGGATTCATTAAGAGGTGTGGGAACACAGATGAGCAGGGCGTCGGCTTCACTGAGGCGAGACATGTCGCTGGTGGAATCAAGCACACCGCGGTGAAGCCAGTCAGCGATCGTTGCCGAGGGAATGTGGCGAATGTAGCTTTGTCCCCGATGAAGCTGTTGGATTTTCGCATCGTCCACGTCAAAGCCGAGACACCGGAAGCCGGCGTTTGTGAAGGCGCTGATGAGCGGCAGTCCGACGTATCCGAGGCCGATAATGCCCACTCGGGCGGCACGGGAGTTGATTTTCGTGGCGAGTTCAGCGGCAAGCTTCGCGGGCTGCATGGACAAGGCTCTCGTAGGAGTGGTTACAGAATCGATTCGATTCTTCGGCATCGCTTTGTCTTTTGATTGACACTCAACAGCTTACGTGGAGGCAGTTCACGACAATGGCGTTGAATTTGCTGATTACAGATGGGGCGGCACGGGATAAATCTGGATTCCTGCGGGACCGTCAGAATCGGGACAAGCGGCCCATTGCGGTAACTCAGACAGATTCTCAAATTTCCCGACTTTTGGACTCAATGTGCACTGAAACCTCGCAATCCCGCCTATTCTCGAAATCCTGGAATGGTTTCCTTTCGCCACCGGTCCGGCACTGTATGCTCCTGCCCTCCGCTGTCGAAGCGCCGCAATCGGCACGCGGAGACAAATGCTCTACTGAACGCAGACGAATATGAATGTCGCTGACTGGATTTGTGTGCTTCTGATGACAGCGGTCATGCTGTGGATGGCAGCCGGACCCTCACGAAGACGACTGCGCCCGGAGGACTACTTCACGGGGGGACATACAAGCAGCCTGAAGCGACTGGTGCTTTTCACGTTTGGATCCGGCACCTGCACCGATTCCACTTCTTCGATGCTGTCGGCAACCTGGCGGTCCGGGCTGTCTGGTTTGTGGTGGCAGTTTATCTGGCTTCCGGTTGTTCCGGTGTTCTGGGTCGTGGCGCCGCTGCTGCGGCGACTGCGTTCAACCACCGCAGCGGATTTTTTTCGTTTGCGATTCGGTGCCACTACAGGTGTGCTCTACGCAGTTTACGGGATGGGTATCAGCGTGGTTGTGATCGCCGGCGTGCTGTTTACTTCGGCACGGCTGCTGAACATTCTCACCGATCCATTTTTCAATGACATCGCCGCCAGCCTGCAGCTGCGTTTTCCGATGGTCAACGTCCGGTCGGCACTGTCCAGCCCTGAGTTTAATGCTGTGCCGCTGATTTCCATGCGGCCTTTGCAGGGAGAAGCCCTCGCCGGGCTTTGCCTCGCCCTGCTGGTGCTCCTGTGCGGACTCCCGGGTGGTCTCTACGCACAGATTCGTATCGACTGCATCCAGGGACTGCTCAGAATTGTCCTCACCGCCCTCCTGCTGCCGCTCGTCCTTGCCAAAACTGGCGGTTTTGGATCACTGCACTCCCAGCAATACCTCAAAACAGGGCTGCTGGACTTTGTCGCTGCCCCTGAAACGCGACTCGACGAATTTCACGAACCATTCACCCCGTTCTACCTGCTGATGCTCTGCATTGCTGCGCTTGCCGGAGTGATCGTGCAGCCCCACGTGGTTGTGCTGTGCGGGACTGGTCGGCGGGAACTGGATGCACGGGCCGGACTCACCGGCGGCCATCTGCTCAAACGCTTCATGTCCATCTGCTGGGCCGTCTTTGGAATTGCCTGTGTGGTCTGGTATCTGGGACCCAACAGCCCGCTCGCGGCGGAAGGGGCTCCGGCTCAGGAGTTTCAGTTGCTTGAAAATCTGAAGGTGGCTGCGACCGCTCAACCCGCCGAACTCCTGCCCGATCAGATTTATGCTGTGAATCGCACCAACCAGCAGTTTGCAGATCGGCTGTTTGGCCGGGCCGTTCGTGACCTGTGTTCAGGATTGATTCCCGGCCTGACGGGATTGTTTGCGGCAATGGTGGTTGCAGGTGCTGTCAGCCACGCAGCAACTCACATGATCGTGGGCAGCGGATTGTTCGCCGAACACATCTATCGCAACGGGATCGCTCCTGAACAAACTACGGAACACTATCGAAGCGTCGGCCGATTCTGCGGCCCTCTGCTGGTTGCTGCAGCGCTGATTCTGCAAATGAGCTTCAACAACATCGGCGATGTGCTCAGACTGTTTATCAAGACTCCGGCGATCATCGGAGTCAGCATGTGGATGGGGCTGGTATGGACCCGCTGGAACAGTAACTCGGTCTGGGCGGCGACTCTTGGCGGTGCGGTTGTCGGCATCTTCTGCGGCTACTTTCCACAGGAAGTGCAGCGAACATTTCCTGGCCTTGCAGACCAGATGTTCGAAGTGACCAGTGCTGGTGCAGTCATGCTGGATGCCTGGAAAATTGCATTGATACTTGCGGGTTCACTGGGCGCTGGAATCTTCGCAACCCTGCTCACGGAATCTCAGCCACCCGGCCAGCTTGAATTCTTTTATCGACTCATTCGCACCCCGGTTGCACCGGGCAATGTGCACCAGCATGTGCGAGAATTTGTTCCGTCTGAAGATGAACGGGAATTGCTTCCCTGTCTTTCGATCATGGGCTTCCAGTTCCCAGGTGCCACGCGTGGCGGAGTCATCGGTTTGGTGCTGTCGCTTGTATTGATTGCTGCCATAGTGCTTGGTACAAAAATTCTGTCTCAGCTGATCTGATCGTCCCACAGCCAGACACGGACCAGGCTGCCCGCTGCATGCGGCGACTTCTCGGGTTCAAGCAGCACCATGGAGTTGGCCGCAGCTGTCGAACGCAGATCCGCTGATAACTGCCATGGAACAACGCTGACTGTCAGCTTCGAGCTTCGGAAAGAGGCCACTGCGGGCTGGCAAACCGGGCGATCACCCCGAACGGAATGGTCATGTTCCAGCTCTGCGAAGAGCGGGGCCGCGGGGGAACGTCCCAGCAGTTTTCGGATGGTCGGACGCACAAAGAGTTCGCTGCAGGCAAGACTGCTGACAGGGTTGCCCGGGAGGCCAAAAACAAGTGTGCAGCGGGATTCAGACGGGGACTCAGAAATGCCAGCCCAAAGCGGTTTACCAGGTTTGAGTCGAACGCCGTGGAAAAGTTGCCGGACCCTGGCACGCTGCAGCGCTGCCGGAACAAGATCGAGGAGCCCCACGGAAACGCCACCTGTGAGCAGCAGCAGATCAGACTGCAGACCAATCCGGATGGCAGCATCGAGCTCGGTCGGGGAGTCTTTTGCGGTTTGGATGCTGACTACGTCGGCTCCCATGCTCTGCAGAAGCGTGGCCAGCATAGGCTGACTGGAGTTTCGCAGCTTTCCCGGAGGAGGCGATTGCTGGAACGGTACGAGCTCGTTGCCTGTCGAGATGATCGATGCTGTGGGGCGGGCGGTTACCGAAACGTTGGAAATGCCGAATTCTGCGAGAGCTGCGACATGACGGGGCTGCAGCAGTGTGCCGGCTGAGAGCAGCGGATCACCGGGTTTTCCAAGGTCTCCGGCAGTGAGCACGGAGGCGCGAGGGCGACAGGCTGAGCGTGGGATGAGGACGGCACCCGGCAGATTGGCGTCGGGGACGACCAGTTCCTGCGGGACGACGCAATCGCAACCGGCCGGGAGCATAGCGCCAGTCATGATCCTGACTGCTTGCCCGGAGGCCACCGGGTGCATGGCAAGTTCACCGGCGGTGACCGTTTCTGTGACGAGGCAGGAAATGGTTTCGGTGGATGAAAATGCGGCAGCGATGCGACTATCGAGAGCATAGCCATCCATGAGTGAACGGGTGAAGGCGGGGTACAGCTCCTGGACGGTCACGTCTGCCGCCAGCACTCGCTGAAGGGCGTTCAGCAGCGGGACAGTCTCAGGGCGGGGCGGCCGGGTGAGCGACAGGATGAAGTCTGCAGCTGCGGCAATGGAAAGCATGGAATCCCTTCAGAGCAGGACAGTTTGGGAAATTGCAGCTGGATGCAGGCGTTTAGGGTGGAAATTGAATTGACACTATATAATATCGTCGTGGGATCCCGCGTGCAAACACATTGGCTGGTATTGTTTTCCTGGGCGGGCGTACCGCCTCATGCAAGCCCGGCCGGACTTCACTCTTTCAGGTGCCTCAGGCCTGTGACATTTTCTTCCGTCGGCTCCGGTTTCCGGGCTGTTGTTTTTGATCTTGATGGAACGCTGCTGAACACCGAAGACATCTTCGAGCAGGCAGGCTGTCAGCTGATGGCAAGGCGTGGCCTGCAGATGACGTCAGAGATTCGCCACGCGATGCTCGGCCGACGTCCCGTCGAAGCCTTCACTGCTCTGAAATCGCTCACGGGGCTGACTGATTCCATTGAAGACATGATGCACGAGACCAAATCGCTTTTTCGGGAACTTGCCGAAACGTCCGTTGCTGTTCTTCCCGGCGTCACTGAACTGCTCACCCTTGCCGAAGACTGCGGCTTGCCCCGGGCGGTGGCCACGTCATCTCCAAGGCCATGGATGACCTGGCTGCTCACCAAAGTCAATCTGCTCGATCGTTTTCACTTCACGCTCACGGCCGAGGACGTCACTTTCGGCAAACCGCACCCTGAGATCTACCTTGCTGCAGCGGCTCGACTTGGGGTTTCCCCTGCGGAAATGCTTGTTTTCGAAGACAGCGAAACCGGGACTCGATCCGCTGCTGCGGCCGGCGCCTTTGTGGTATCCGTACCCAATCGGCACACTTCCGGCGGCGACTTCAGCGTCAGCAGTCTCCGGGTCAGCAGTCTGCTTGACCCACTTCTTTCCTCTCTCATCCTTGGGGGGCACCGTTCACCGGCTTCGCTGCCCTGTTCAGACAGTTCGGGTGCCGCATGAACCGAAGAACCGGTGGTCCAGTTTTCGCATGGCTAAGGCTGCTGCGACTTCCCACGGTCTTTACCGCGCTTTCAAATGTGCTCTGTGGCTACTTCATTGCTCACAGCCCACAACTGACAGAGCTGCCCCACCATTCCGGGCTGTGGCTGCTTTTGGCGGCCAGTTCCGGACTTTACCTTGGCGGAATGGTGCTCAACGACTTCTTCGACGCTCTGCTTGATGCAAAAGAGCGCCCGGAGCGCCCCATTCCATCCGGTCGGATTTCACGCAAAGCCGCCGGAATATCTGGATTCTGCCTGCTTGTGGGTGGCATCGTGGCCGCAGCGGTTGTCAGCCTGCAAAGTCTCTGCACGGCCCTGATGATTGCTGCCTGTGTTCTCAGCTACAACGCGCGATTCAAGACAACTGTGTCTGGTCCGTGTTTTATGGCTGCCTGCCGACTGCTCAACCTGCTGCTCGGCGCCAGCACACTTGCTGTCTCTGCCCCCAACGCCGCTCCGGTTTTCACAGCGGCCAGTGGGCTGTTTGTCTTTATTCTTGGTGTGACGTGGTTTTCTCGCAGCGAAGCAGGTTCAGTAAATCGCCGGGGACTGGCGGCTGGGCTCGCCCTCGTGCTGCTGGGATTGCTGGTGGATGGTTATCTCGTGTACCGTTACGCCGCCGGTTTGGCGATGCTTCGCGGCAGCGGTATGGGACTGCTTTTGCTGGGCTTGAATTTGTCCATGCGGGCTGCGGCGGCCATCAGTACCGAACGCCCACAGCTCATCCAGCAGACCGTAGGATTAATGCTGCTAAGCCTCATCTTCCGCGACGCAATGCTCGTGTTCGCTGTCACCGGGAATGCTCAACTGGCACTCACGGTGATTGGTCTGCTGATTCCCGCATCGCTCCTCAGACGCGTCATACCGCTCAGCTGATGCATGACTGCCGCGAAAGCAGGGCAACTTCAGTTTTCGCGACTGGTCAGCTGCAGCCTGATGCGGTGCAATTCCTGCAGTGCCTGCAGTGGAGTCAGATGATCAAGCTGGAGGTTTCTAAGTTCGTCCAGCAGGGGGTCTTCGGCAGACTCGAACAAGGACTTCTGGCGACGTCGCTGCACAGGCGTTTCGCGTTCCGGCACGCGCGGACGACCTTCAGCATTGAGGTGTTCATTTTCCAGCGAGGCAAGGATCGCGGTCGCTCGTTCCGTCACCCGTTTGGGGACTCCGGCGATTTTTGCCACATGAATTCCGTAACTGCGTCCGGCCGCACCCGCGATGATGCGATGGAGGAACACAACATCGTCGTTGCTTTCGCGCACTGCGACGTTCCAGTTGGAAGCATTTTTGAGCGTGGTGGCGAGATCGGTGAGTTCATGGTAGTGGGTCGCGAACATGGTGCGGCAGCCGGTTTCATCATGCAGGAATTCGGTGATGGCCCATGCGAGCGAAATTCCGTCATAGGTGCTGGTGCCGCGACCGATTTCGTCGAGGATGACGAGGCTTCGGGAAGTGGCTGCGTTGAGAATTCTGGCGGTCTCCGTCATTTCCACCATGAAAGTACTCTGGCCCCGCGCCAATTCATCACTGGCTCCAACTCGCGCAAAGACGCGATCCGCCAAACCTATGCGTGCAGATTTTGCCGGGACGAAGGAACCGATCTGAGCCATAATCGTGATCAGGGCTGCCTGCCGAATGTAAGTGCTCTTGCCCGCCATATTCGGGCCGGTGATGATCTGAATCCGACCGGAACCAGGATTCCCATCTGCGTCTGGCTGAACGCCCAGCCGAACATCGTTGGGAACGAACTGTCCGGCTGGCAGGAGGCGATCAAGCACAGGATGGCGACCGTCACGGATATCGAGTACGGGGGCGTCTTCAAGAGTTGGTCGGCAGTAGCGACCATTAGCGGCGACGGCTGCGAGGCTGGCAAGGACATCGATTTCGGCGAGTGCTTCGGCGGTTCGCAGGAGTTGCGGAACGGCGAGCGCGACCTGGTCACGGAGGGCATTGAAGAGGTCCAGTTCCAGCGCGTGGGCGCGATCTTCGGCGCGCAACACTTTGTCTTCGTATTCCTTGAGTTCTGGTGTGATGAATCGTTCCTGGTTTTTCAACGTCTGTTTGCGAATGTAGTCTGCAGGCACCTTGTCACTGTTTGCGGCTGTGACCTCAAGGTAGTACCCAAAGACTTTGTTGAAGCCGATTTTGAGACTGCCGATGCCCGTGCGTTCAATTTCCCTCGCCTGGTACGTTGCCATCCACTGGCGACCACCACGCATCAGGTCGCGGAATTCGTCCAGTTCCGAGCTGAAGCCGGGGCGAATGATGCCGCCATCAGAAATAGCTGGTGGTGGATCATCGACTATTGTACGAGCGATTGCGGAATGCACCTCGGGGCAGAGTTCGATGTGGTTTTCCAGCTGCTGGAGGCGGACAGAGGAACGCTGGGCGAGCGCCGTGCGCATTCTGGGGAGTTGTTCGAGTGTGCGGGCAAGACAGATCAGGTCGCGCGGGCTGCAGCGCCCCGTAGCTACGCGCGATGTCAGCCTTTGCACGTCCCAGGTATGTTTGAGCAGATCACGGAGTTCTTCGCGGAGTGAGGGGTTGTCGAGCAGTTCTGAGACGGCGTCCTGGCGGGTTTTGATGAAGGTGGTGTCGGCAAGTGGAGATGCGATCCATTCGGAGAGGAGTCGTGAGCCCATAGGGGTGCAGGTCTCATCGAGCACTCCGAGAAGCGTGAAATCGCGGCGATTATCGCGAATGGTCTGGGTCAGCTCGAGGCTGCGGCGAGTGGCTTCGTCGATGATCATGTGCCGCTGGCGACGAAAGTATTCAAGACGCAGGATGTGGGGCAGGGCGGAGCGGGAGGTTTCGCGGACGTATTCAAGCAGAGCGCCTGCCGCTGTTACCGCGGGAGTGTCCTCGACATCGAAGCCCTCCAGAGTTTTCGTGCCGAAGTGTTCGTTGAGCAGTCGGCGGCATTCTTCCCGAGCAAAGCACCAGTCGGGGCGAGTGGTGAAAACGATGGGGTGGCCTTCGAAGCGACGTTCGGTGAAAGGGCTTGCCTGAGCAGCTGTTTCGGGGATCAGACATTCAGCAGGGCGAATCCGCGCGAGTTCATCCTGAAGCTGAGAAATGTCGATGTCTGTGAGCTGGAAGCGGCCCGTGGAAAGTTCGAGCCAGGCCAGCCCAAAGCCGGTTTTGGAAGGAGCGATGCTGGCGAGGAAGTTGCTTTGCCGGGGATCCAGCATCTGGTCGTCAGTCAGCGTGCCTGGAGTGACCACGCGAGTGACCTCACGGCGAACCAGACCTTTGGCCTTTTTCGGATCCTCCACCTGGTCGCAGATTGCTGCTCGAAAACCGGCTTGAATGAGCTTCTGCAGGTAGGTGTCGAGCTGGTGCCACGGAAATCCAGCCATCGGAACGGGGTTTTCGGAATTCTTGTCGCGACTGGTAAGCGTGAGTCCGAGCACTCGAGAGGCGTTTTGAGCGTCTTCGAAGAACAGTTCGTAAAAATCACCCATGCGGAACAGCAGCATCGCTCCGGGATGCTGCGCCTTCACGGCGTGATAACGTTCCATCATGGGTGAAAGTTTGGTCATAGCAACGGCTCAGACAGAAACTTCAGAGCGACTTTACGTCGGGAAAGAGCATGCTGACGCTGGTCCGACGATGGATGGAATAGATGGCCTGGGCGAAGAGCGGGGCCACGGAGATGATCTCGAAGTGGTGTCCGAGCGGTTCTGCGGGCGGTTCAATGGTGTCGGTCATGAACATCCGACGAATCTGACTGCGTTCAATCCGGTCCACGGCTCCACGCGAAAGCACGCCGTGCGAAACGGCGGCAAAGATATCACCCGCGCCACGGGCGCGAAGCACTTCTGCCATGCTGACAAGCGATCCTCCCGTGATTGTGAAATCATCGACCATCAGCACATTGCAGCCGCGGACATCTCCGATGACCTCCAGCACCTGTGCGGTTTCGGAGTGATCCTTCCGCTGCTTGTTACCGATCACCACCGGAACTCCCAGCAGATTTGCGTAGGCGGAAGCGGACTTGGCGAAACCGACATCAGGGCTGCAGATTACAAGATTGGGGATATTCAGCGAGCGGATGTGGTCGCAGATGACCTTACGAGCATACAGATGGTCTACGGGAACGCTGAAAAAACCCTGTATCTGCGGACTGTGGAGATCCATGGTGAGCACTCGATCGGCACCTGCTGCTTCAATCGCATCCGCACAGACTCGCGCCCGAATCGATACTCGAGGTTCGTCCTTCTTGTCACCCTTCGCATAACTGAAGTAGGGAATCACTGCTGTGACCTGCGCAGCACTGGCACGCTTGAGGGCGTCTATCCAGAACAGGAGTTCCATGAAGTTGTCGTTGACGGGGCGGTGCACACCCTGGACGACAAAACAATCGCGGCCGCGGACATTTTCGAGCACGCGGACGAAAACGTTTCCCTCACTGAACACCTGTGCCTGGCAGGGCGTGAGGGCAACCCCGAGGCATTCGGCTATCCGGGCTGCGAAGATGGGATTCCCGGATCCGGCAAGGATGGCAAGGTCACCCATGGGAGCAGATGGGGCGGGATAAGAAGAGGCTGAAGGATCCGGGGGCCGTGTCATGGATTCAATTCGGGCGCGGATTTTGTCCGAGCACCGCCGGAAAACAATCACTGGAGCTGGGAAAATGCGTAGTCTATCGGCAGTGGCAGGCATGGCAACTGTGCAACCCGGATCACCCCGCAGACGTTCCCGGCTGGGAAACAAATTGCCGCTGAAGCCTGAAAACACCCTGACATTCCCTGTGATTTCCCAAAGTTCTCTCCGATTCGCTGGCGATTTTTCAGTATAACTACACTAAAATACTCCAAAGAGAACTCGCTTTATACACGTGTTCCGCAAACCTCCCGCACCCAGCTGGCGGCTCTTCAGGAAGCCCGACTCATGAATCAGACATCCACAGCATCCAGCCTGCTCTCCCGTGTTCAGCGGCGGCTTACAGTGGTAAACGTCGCCCGCACACTGCATCGCAGTCTGCTCGCCACAGTCGGGCTCGGCTGCCTCACAGTGCTCGCCGTCAGACTTCTCGGACTGCTCCCCCCCGGGCAGCAACACCCTGAATATTTTCTTATCGGTATCCCTGCCATTGCCGCGGCCGTCACATGGCTCCTCACCCGATACCCTGCAACCACCCACGCCGCTCGCATGGTCGATCAGCACGCCCGCACCGATGACCTGTTCCTCACCTTCGCCACGCTCTCGTCTTCTGCCGGTGACTACCAGCCACTGGTCCAGCAATCTGCCTCGCAGGCTGCTGCCGGAATTCAGCCCGAACTGGTCGTTCCCTTCCGTCCCAATCGACCCTTCGGCCTCCAGGCGCTGCTGTTCACCACGTTCGCCCTCGTACTGTGGCTCGTCCCCACCCTCGATCCACTCGGTCGTGTCGAAGCCGCTACACGCGTTAATCGTGAGAAAGAACGGCTGAAACAGTCCGTCGAAAGTATCCGTCGTCGTGAACAGAATGTCACCAAAAAATTGCAGCAGGCCGAACAGCGATCGCAGGAAATCAATAAGAAAACCGAGGAAATGCTTGCTGCTCTTCGGAAAATGAAACCCGCCGAAAAACGACCCAACTCTGAGGTCCTCAAGGAACAACAACAGTCACTTAATCAACTCTGGAACAGCGTTTCCAGCGACAACCTCCGTGAAATGCTCGCAAAAAGCGGACTCGAAATGCAGTCCGGAGCACAGTCCCGAAAAATGAATGAATGGCTCAAAGACCTCCAGAATGGCAACTCAGAAAATCTGCAGAAAGAACTGCAGAAAGCTCAGGATTCCATGAAGGCGATGCTCAACGCCACCTCCGCCGAAGAACGCAGCAAAGCCGCCTCCGAACTTCGCAAACAACTCCAGGATCTCAAGAAATTCTCGTCCAGAAAAGCCGGTTCAAAAGAGCTCGAACAGTCTCTCGACCAGGCCCTCAAAGCCCTCGAATCACTGGCTCAGAAAAAACAGGCCGGCAGCAAGGACGGTGAATCCTCTGAGGGTGAAGCGTCAGAGAATGAATCCTCCGAAAGCGAAGCCTCCGACGAAGAACTCGCTCAACAGGCCCGGCAGGCCCTCGAAGAGTCCCTTGAACTGGCCAAAAAGGAACTCGAAGACATCGCCCGCTCCGCAGAAGACATTCGCAAAGTCGAAGAAGCCCTGAAAACGCTGCAGCAGGCCGAAAAACTTAACCAGCAGGGGCAACTTGATGGCGAACAGTGCGAAGGCTGCAAAAGTATCTCGGACTACTCTAAACGATTCAAGGAAATGCAGAACGGAGAGCAGGGCGAAGGACAGGGGGGAGTCGGCGGTCAGGGAGGCATGATGTCCGAAGATAACAGTGATCCCGAAGGCTACAAGGACGAACGCACCCGGGGACAGATCACTGCCGGAAAACTGCTCCTTTCCATTCGCACACGCGAATCCGCAACCGACAAAGACTTCGATCCCGAAGAACTCCGTAAGTACCAGAACTCCGTCTCCGAAATCCGCAGCGGAGTCCAGGCAGCCATCGAAGCCGAAGAAATTCCACCCGGCTACGTGGATGGTATCAAAGAGTATTTCAACTCGCTGCAACCCTCTGCCGACTCCCCTGCCGCCCCGGCTCAGCCCAACCCGTGATTCTGAAAGGTATCAGCGACCAAAACCAATTCGCTGCGGCCCCGTTCGAAACTCCTGCAGGCTCGCTGCCCTGCCACCAGCCACAATGATGTGGTCCACAAGTGGTATCCCGATCATCTCTCCCGCCGCCTCCAGACGCTCCGTCACGCTCAAGTCCAGATCGCTTGGAGTTGGGTCTCCGGAGGGATGATTGTGAACTACCAGAATACTGTTGGCGGCATCCCGAATAGCTGGCCTGAAGACTTCCCGCGGATGCACCAGACTGTTTCTCAGTGTTCCTACTGTAATCTGGTGGCAGGAAATCGGATGACTCTTGCTGTCCAGTGTTACCATGTGGAACTCTTCCTGACGGCCGTCGCTGGCAAGTCGGCCGAAACGCTCCAGACAGAACCGTAAGGCGTCGGCCGGAGTTGCAATTCGCGGACGACTGCGAAATGCCCCCTCAGATGCCGACTGAACGCGACGCCCCAGTTCAATTCCCGCCATAATCTGGCAGTATGCGGGTGCACTCACCGCACAACTGATGGCTCGCAGCTCCGCAGGCCCGAAGTCCGGTAATCGCTCCAGATGCTCGCCGATACGCCCCGCAATTTTCTCCGCTGCCTGCAAAGCAGATTCTCCGGGTCGCCCGGATCGGATCAGAATCGCGAGAAGTTCGGAAATCTTCAGGCGAGCCGGACCCATTTCAAGCAGCCGCTCACGTGGACGATCTGACAGCGGGGCTGCTGTCATTTGAGTTCCCGTAATCTGGGACGAAACCCAGCTGCTCACATCGAAGGTTGCGATCTCGCGCTGCCAGCGATATCGCGGTCCACCGCCGTCCGACAGCTCAGCCAGTACCCCCTGCTCGAGCAACTGGTCGAGGATTCGACGGGTGACCAGTGGATGTCGATCGAAGCAGGGTTCCTCAATCTCCGCCAGTGTGAATTCAGACTGGTCAAGTAGTCGCGTGAGGATTCGTTGGTAGAGCGAGTGCTGCTCTGGCTGAGTGGTTCTGGCCGTCACGACGATGGCTCCGATGGATTATGGTGGTACAGCTATGATCTGTGGTTAGGGTGTTGTCACATAGTCACCTAAATTATTTGCGGGTGCTGGCAGAAGCGAGATACAAGGCGGAAATCGCAGGAGTCCTGAACCGAAACAGCGCGGTTTGAAGCGGTTGTGGCAACCAGATGGGATTTGCGGGTTTGTTGCCAGCCTCCCCTGAGGAGACTGCACGCCAGTCTGTTTGTTGATATGCTGTTGTCCGGCTTCACGATGTCCGCACCAACAACCCATCGGAGTGACGAGCAAATGCAACGATTCGGCCTTCGCGTACTGGCAGGCCTGCTCCTTTGCCCATGCCTGTGCTCAACCAGTCTTCGCGGACAAACTTCGGCACCTGGAGATCAGCAGCCCCGTCGAGTGCTTAAGGTGGCACTGTTTGAGGGCTCCGGTGTCAGTGAGTCAATCAGGCGTGTTGAGGAAGATCTGCAGCGGATTGACGAGTTCATGCTGCAGCGCGTGGGGGTTGAGCAAATCACTTCGGGAAAGTTGAATGGGCAGCACGTGGTGATCTTTTCGGGTGGCTCCGGAGGTGCTCAGGGACGCGGACTCGGAGCAGCTGGCCGTGAAGAGGTGAGAAGATTTGTGGCTGCCGGGGGAGGCTATGTGGGTATTTGTGCGGGTGCCTACCTCGCTTCAGCAGACTATGACTGGTCTTTGAATCTGCTCGACGCCAAAGTGCTCGACCGAAAACACTGGGCTCGCGGATTTGGCAACGTCGATCTGTCGCTGACACCTGAAGCTGCTGAACTGCTGCAGATGCCCGCCAAATCAACCGTCTACTACCACCAGGGACCGCTTCTGGCGCCGGCTGGGCGAACTGACATCCCGGACTTTGTGGAATGGGCGAGATTTGTGACCGAGGTGAGAAAGGAGGGGGTACCCGGCGGAGTGATGCCGGGTACGACTGCAATCGCAGCCGGCAGTTATGGAGCCGGAAGAGTGCTGGCGATCAGCCCACACCCGGAGCGGACGGATGCAATGAATCATGTCCTGCCAGCGGGTGCCAGGTGGGCAGCCGCTGGCCCCGCCACCGCAGCAGGGGCGAAGAAGGGAGTTGATTGAAGTGGACCCACATCCTCAGCCGACAGTCGGAGATGTCTGCTCGCGCCTCGATTTCTTCGCGCCACGAACGTTGGCGGAATCCTGGGACAACACCGGACTCCTGCTGGGACGCACCGAAGTTCCTGTCCGCAGGCTGCTCACCTGCCTGACGCTGACAGAGCAGGTTGCGTGGGAGGCTGCTGGCTTCTCTGCACAGCTGGTCATTACCCACCATCCTCTGTTTTTCAAAGCCGTCCGCAGCCTGACCGAAGCAACTGCTGAGGGACGAACGGTGCTGACGCTGACAAAACATGGAATTGCCGTCTACTCTCCCCATACTGCGTTCGACAGTGCTGCCGCCGGTATCAACCAGCAGCTCGCTGAGTCACTGGAACTGGTTGATATCGCTTCCCTGCGTCCGCGCGAGCCAGGTGCGTTGATCGGCGCGGGGCGTTTTGGTGTCCTGCCCAAGCCTGTTGGCCGTCCCGAATTTCTCAAACGTGTCGCCTCCGTTACCTCCGCACGGTGGCTCGAATGGTGCGGCGCCGGACCGCAAACAATTCGGCGGGTGGCCATCGGATGCGGTGCTGGTGGGGAATTTTTGGCAGATGCGATTCGCCTCGGATGCGATACTTTTGTGACCGGAGAATCCAGATTTCACGGGGTTCTTGAAGCCCAGGCGGCCGGAATAAATCTGATCTTGACCGGACACTACTCCAGCGAACGCCCGGCAGTGGAGCAACTCGCGATTCGGATTGCGGAGTGGTTTCCGATGGTGATTTGCAGGGCAGCAGTGTCGGAGCAGAACCCGCTGCATCTGTTTCAATTGGAGGACGCTGATGTCTCAGAGCGATGATGCAAACAGGGAATTGACTGGCAACGGCGGGGACGATCGCTGGAGGCTTCCGGAATCGGCTAATCAGGCAATCAGCCGGGGCCTCGCCCTCCGCTGCCCAATGTGTGCGGACGGTCGACTGTTTATCAACTGGATCCGGATGCGGGACCGTTGCCCGACCTGCGGCTTCCGATTCGACCGAGGTCCGGGATACTTTCTCGGGTCAACCTATATCAATTACGGGATCACCACACTCACAACGACGGCTACCTATATCTGGCTGCGTTTCGGGTTTGGGGTTCCAAAGGCGGTGCTGGTGCCGGGACTGGTTGGCTTTTGTGTGATTTTTCCTCTAGTTTTCTTTCGCTACGCACGATCATTGTGGCTGTCTTTCGACTGCTGGCTGGACCGCCAGGGGGCGATGGACGGTCGGGACGAGAGTTACTGAATGGGTGCCGGATTCTTTTTCGAAGAAATCGAGCCCACGGCATTGACTCGAAACTTTCGGCGGATATACTTCGCCCTCCCGCAAGCGACCGCTGAACGGGAAACACAAGATCCGGTGTCAAAAGTAAAAAACTGATACAAGATGTTGTGGTTCGGTTGAAAAAGAAGTCGATAGCAGTTAGACTTCGAAAGCCGGAACGAACAAGACCGGTTGGTTAAAGTGATCTTTGACAACATGATTGAGTACGTGAGCCTGAGAGATTTTGGCCGACGAAAGTTGGATCGCCATCCTTTGACCGGGATGGCAAAACAGGTCACTCTTCTTGCTAACTGCCAGAGGAAACTCTGGTGAAGCATATTTTTGAAGGGTTTGATCCTGGCTCAGAATGAACGTTGGCGGCATGGATTAGGCATGCAAGTCGAGCGATCACCAGCAATGGTGGGAGCGGCGAACGGCGTAGTAATGTGTAGGAACGTACCCTCTGGTCGGGGATAGCTACGGGAAACTGTAGGTAATACCCGATGAACTCTGCGGGGCAAAGGTGTGATTCCGCCGGAGGAGTGGCCTACATGATATTAGCTTGTTGGTGAGGTAATGGCTTACCAAGGCGATGATGTCTAGGGGGTGTGAGAGCATGGCCCCCACGACCGGAACTGAGATACTGTCCGGACACCTACGGGTGGCTGCAGTCGAGAATCTTCCGCAATGGACGAAAGTCTGACGGAGCGACGCCGCGTGCGGGATGAAGGCCCTTGGGTTGTAAACCGCTGTCAGAGGGGATGAAATCTCCGGGGGTTCTCCTCCGGAGTTGACAGAGCCTCAGAGGAAGCACGGGCTAAGTATGTGCCAGCAGCCGCGGTAATACATACTGTGCGAACGTTATTCGGAATCACTGGGCTTAAAGGGTGCGTAGGCGGTGGTTCAAGTCAGATGTGAAATGCCTGAGCTCAACTGAGGCATTGCGTTTGAAACTGGATCGCTTGAGTATCCCAGGGGTGTGCGGAACTGCCAGTGGAGCGGTGAAATGTGTTGATATTGGCAGGAACACCGGAGGCGAAAGCGGCACACTGGGGGATAACTGACGCTGAGGCACGAAAGCCAGGGTAGCGAACGGGATTAGATACCCCGGTAGTCCTGGCTGTAAACGATGAGCACTGGGCGGGAGGGAGTTCGCTTCTTCCTGCCGTAGCGAAAGCGTTAAGTGCTCCGCCTGGGGAGTATGGTCGCAAGGCTGAAACTCAAAGGAATTGACGGGGGCTCACACAAGCGGTGGATGATGTGGCTTAATTCGAGGCAACGCGAA
>Ga0172373_10000376_pt1 | contig 73346 bp, 54 predicted proteins | sample Lak10m_2_FD_114546 | JGI IMG/M metagenome (GOLD analysis project Ga0172373, IMG submission 114546) | Freshwater microbial communities from Kabuno Bay, South-Kivu, Congo - kab_092012_10m | ecosystem: Environmental > Aquatic > Freshwater > Lake | place: Democratic Republic of the Congo...
AAATTCACCGCTTCCATGGGCAAATCCAATTTGCGTTCTTGCTCCAAATACACCTTCACATACCACATCGTGTTTTTGATTTTCTCCAAGTGCATGGGTGCTTGCTTTGTCTTTTCATAATTGGCGATGACTTCTTCACCCAAAGAGAGCAACGTGTAGCGTTTTACACCATCGCCCGTCATGAGGGCTTTGACTTCAGCGGCCGTAATGGGCCTACCTGCTCTGTTGGCATCATTGAGGGCGTTGTTGATCACCGATTGAATTCGGGCAATTTCCCCTTGTTTGATCAGGGCGTCCTGGCCGCGCGATTTGGGAACACCCAAAACGTCATCCCAATCTTTGAGATGGCAGTAATACCCGATTTTGAATTCGGACTTTTTTCGGTCGATGATGATGCGACAAAAGATGGGGTAACCATCATGTCGGGCGCGGGTTTGATCGAGGTAAAATTTTACGGAACAACTATTCAGTTTCATGGGTCTCTGTTGGGTCTCAGGGTTCGAATCTAAATGTCTCCCAGCAGGATAAATAAGTGCGCTTTTTACAGAAAATTTTGGGTGAATTTTCCTGTGAAGTTCATTTTTTACGTCCTACTGAAACATTTTTCGGCTGTCCTGAACCGCTACTGAAACTTTTGATGAAACAACATGCAATTTGCTGAAACGTCATAAAACAAAGAAACCGTTGCAGGACAACGGTTTCAAAGGAAATGAAACAAACTGAGATTGTATCGGGCGGAGAGAGAGGGATTCGAACCCCCGGACCTGTTACAGTCAACGGTTTTCAAGACCGCCGCATTCGACCGCTCTGCCATCTCTCCAAGGAGGTGCAAAAATATAAGATAAAATGGTCTTTTGCAAAAAGTTCTTGAAAAGAGTTTATCCTCCCTTCGCAGCTACTCAAAAATCAAATACAAACCCCAAATAATCAGTACAATAGCCACCCATTTGAGTCCGTACAACACAAAATATCTTTGGTACACAATTTGACGAACAACCCACAAATCCCCATTCGATGAAAACCATCTTCCCCGTGAAACTATCGATCATCACCACCCTGCTTATCTTAAGCACCCACATCGCTCAATCCCAAAACCCCGAGTTTCCGCGGCCCTCACTCCCCAAACCCCAACTACCGAAACCATCGCTGCCCAAAGCCGATATCCCCAAAAAACCTACCACTAGGCCACCCGCCAACAACCGTCCTGTCGTACTGCCAGCACCACCTATAAACCCCCGGGTTGTTGTGCCCGCGCCCAAACCCAAACCACAAACCACCGTTTATTCCTTCATCTCTTACCCCTACCAAAAGCCCGACCCCAATGGCGTAACGCATGTGGCGATGCTCAACGAACAGCAAGAATATCGCATGTACCACTGTCCCGCCGCAAACGCCAACATCGACCCAGCCCTGCGCAAATCGGGCGCCCTCGACACCCTGGCGGCCTTGCAACCGGCCATAGAAACCTTTGATATCAATCGCGGCGAAAAAGCGTTCACCATCAAAACCCAAAAAGGCATCGAACTGCAGTTTCCCGATCAAGCCTTTGCCGACGGACTGGGAAACCCCGTGATTGGACCCATCAAACTAAGCGTTCAATCGTTCCAAAGCAAAACCGACTTCGCATCGGCCCAACTCACCAGCAGCTGTAGCAACGGCGAAGCACTCATTAGCGGCGGCATGCTCAACATCAACGCCCAATCGGGCAATGCCAACCTCCGCATGGGCGATGGCAAAAGCTATAAAATCATCGGCAATAGCGCCTACGAAGATGGATTTCAGACGTTCTATGGAGTAGCTGGCGACCAAACCACTTGGAGTACCTCGGCAAGTACGGCCCAGGCAGGCACCAACGAAAACAACGACCCCAACAGCAAAAACGCCAAATATACGATGTCGCTGCTGCCCATCACCCGCTCCTACAATGGCGTGGCTCAGCCCCTGGTGGTGAGAGAGAACAACAAAAATGTGGCCCTCAGCAACTGGTTTTTCCAGCAGGCCAAAATCAACCCAGCACTGAAAAAACTGATCAAACGCGATGGCGTGATTTTTCCCGCCGAATTGAAGATAAATGCCCAAGGCAAAATCACGGATGTGCAACTGCTCGACAGTCAACAAGCCACAAACAGTATTATCAGTCCCTACTTCGCGGAGTTTCGCAAAGTATTGCTGTCGGCCCCTGCCGTGCGATTTTTGGACACCCATCCCCAGCCCGAAACCGTGATTGTGCGATTCTCCACCTTGAACGAGAATTTTGCCAGCATCAAGCAATTGCCTTTGCCTCCAGCAGTTGCCGGCATCGCCAAGATGGCCACTGCGCAAGATGGCAAATGGGTGCTTGAGTCGTACGCGACCCAAATGGTAAACTGCGATCGTTTTGCGAAGTTTCCGAAGTCTGACGATAGCATTTCCTACTCGGTAGACCACGCCAAAGCCTTGGTTTTTCTGAATTTCAAAGACTACAATGCCTTATTGGGTCCTAGCAGCACCCGCGTTGAAAACACTGGCTATAGCTATAGCATGAAACAGTTCCCGGTGGGCGCCAAAGCCCGTTTGATTGCGGTGGTTTACGACGATCAGGGCAAGGTTCACTTGGACGTGGCCGATGTGAGCGAGGGCAACTATCGCATCGAAAAAGCGCAGCAGTATCCGTTCAATCAGTTGACACTCAAAGCGGCTTTCGAAATGATGCCGATGGACTTGTTTGCTGGAAAGAAGTAGGGTCTTTTCGGGGATTACACCCCCAGGAATTTCTCGAAATTTCGTGGATGAACAAATTCTACCTGCGCATTCTCATAGGCATTTAAAAATGTCTTGCTCACCTTCATTTTGGCATCGGGATTCCATTTGAATTCGAATGCAGATAGCTGACCATCAGACTCTTCAACATAGTCCACTTCCGCTTGTTCGGTGGTTCTCCAAAACCAGCTATTCACCCATCTCCCGCTGTAATGATTGTATTTCATGCGTTCAGACACTAGGAAGTTTTCCCATAGCACGCCGACATCCGAGCGATTTTCAATTTGGTTAAAATTCGCGATGAGTGCATTTCTCACACCATTGTCGTAAAAATAAATTTTTCGCGACTTTTTCAGTTCGTTTCTGAGATTTCGGCTCAGGGAACTCAGTTTGAAGACCACAAAGGATTGCTCGAGCAGGGTGACGTACTTTTCAACCGTTTTGGTATCCAGGGAACAAATTTGCGCGAGCTGATTGTATGACACTTGTGAACCCACTTGGTAGGCCAATGCCTGCAGCAATCTCACCAGCGCTTCGGGCCTTTTTACTTGATCCATCAACAGAACATCCTTGTATAAAAAACTCTCAGATAGCTGTTTTAAGATTTCCTTTTCCGACCCTTGGTTGTTCACGACGTCTGGATAGTATCCGTAAAGTAAGCGATGCGACAACAGCCGTGATTCTTCCAACAGACCATGATGATCTACCATTTCTTTGAACGATAGCGGAAACATTCTATACTCCCATTTTCTGCCGGTGAGGGGTTCATTGAGTTTATTCGCCAATTCAAAAGCAGAACTACCCGATGCTATCAATTGCACTTGAGGCATTTGATCCGTAATCAACTTAAACTTTAAACCCACATCTGAAATGCGTTGGGCTTCGTCAACAACCAAATACCGATGATCTCCAATAATGGCTTTCAAGCGGGTAGCGTTGATATTCTCAAACAAACTTCTGACATCAACGTCATCACCGCTTAAAAACAAGACCCCTTCTTTGGGTCCAAATACGGATTTCAGCAAGGATGTTTTACCCGTTTGTCTGGATCCAATTACAATGATTGCTTTTCCAGAATCAATCTTTTGCTCAACAATCTTCGCTAACAGTCTATTAATCATGGATTTTTATCTCCACAAATATAAATTGGAAATCACAAAATCAATTCAAAAAGGCAATAATTTTGGATTACAATCCAAAAAAAAGGCAATAATTTTGGATTTGAATCCAAAAAAATGGATTAATCGCGGGGTTTGAAGCGCGTAAACGGCTTGCGTGGCTCGCTGGATTTGGGTGCTTGCGACTGGGTATCAGCCTCCCGGCGTTCGCGGTTACCATCGTTGTTTCGCTGACCCCCATTCCGGTTTCCGCCGAGATTATTTCTGCCATCTCGGTTGCCACCGCCTCGGTTTCCATTTTCACGGTTTCCGCCGTTGGGATTTCCGCCATTGCGGTTACCGCCGCGGTTTCCGCCCTTACCCTCATTGAAATTCGGCTGATTGTAAAACGGCTTCGCATCATTGGCCTCCGCCACATGCGTACCCGGCAAAAAAGGATGCTCCGCCGTAACCAGAATATCCATCTTGATCAACTTTTGAATGTCGCGCAAGTAAGGTACCTCCTCCCGATCCACAAACGACCATGCCACCCCGCTGTTCCCCGCCCTACCCGTTCTGCCGATGCGATGCACATACGTTTCAGGGATGTTGGGTATTTCGTAGTTGATCACATGCGTCAACTCATCAATATCAATCCCGCGCGCCGCAATGTCCGTAGCCACCAACACCCGCGTTGTGCGATTTTTGAAATTGGCCAAGGCCGACTGTCGGGCCGTCTGACTCTTATTCCCATGAATGGCTTGTGCCGTAATTTTCAACTTCACCAAGTCTTTCACCACCTTATCCGCCCCATGTTTGGTGCGCGTAAATACAAGCACTGAAGGGATGTTTTCTGCCGATGTATCCAACAAATGACGCAGTAAAAAGCGTTTGTTCTTCTGGTCTACGTAAAATACACTTTGCGATACTTTCTCTGCTGTGGTCGATACCGGAGCCACCGAAACCCGCACCGGGTCCACCAAAATATTCTGACTCAACTTCACCACCTCCGAGGGCATGGTCGCCGAAAAGAAGAGGGTTTGTCGGTCCGAGGGCAACTTCGCAATCACCTTTTTCACATCATGAATGAAACCCATATCGAGCATCCGATCGGCCTCGTCCAGCACAAAAAATTGCACATTTCGCAAATCGATGTAGCCCTGTTGCATTAAATCCAATAACCGTCCGGGCGTTGCCGTCATGATATCCACGCCACGCTTGATGGCATCCACTTGGGGTTGCTGTCCCACACCCCCAAAAATTACGGCATGTTTCAAGCGCACATTGGCCCCATAGGCTTCTACACTTTCATCAATTTGCAGGGCCAACTCACGGGTTGGTGTCAGTATCAACGCCTTAATGCCGCGATTTTTCCCAGCGTCGCGCATCAAATGTTGGATGATGGGAATAGAGAATGCCGCAGTTTTTCCCGTTCCGGTTTGGGCCGTTCCCAAAACATCTTGGTGATTCAGGGCTGCCGGAATGGCCTGTTCTTGTATAGGGGTGGGTTTTGAATACCCTTGGGACGATAGCGCTTCGATGATTTCTGGCGCGATGCCGAGTTTAATAAATGCTTCCAATACTGCAAAGGTAGTCAATGTATCGTCAGCCCCCGATGTTATTTCCCCTGCCGATTAAACGGTTAAAATTCACGATTTGGTCATATTCCGAGAATTTTTGTAATTCCCGCGTAACCATTCAACAATTTTCGCGTCAAACCCATCATGATGCGAAAGATTTACAAAGATACGCAATTTTAAAACAATCGTTGGAACAAGCAATTTGACTAAAAAAGTCACATCGTCCCTGCTTTTTGCAAATTTTTCATCAACTATTTCGCAAATTTGAATCATGTCGATGCCATCATTGATGAACAACCTAGAATCACGCAACCGTGCTTATCAGCTGAGCCTGGAAAACCCCGAAGCCTTTTGGGGTGAGATCGCCGAACAATTCACTTGGAAACGCAGGTGGGACAAAGTACTGGATTGGAATTTTGAAACCCCCAGTGTGCGTTGGTTCGATGGTGCGCAGCTGAATATTACCGAGAATTGCTTGGATCGACATTTACCGCACCGCGGCAACGACCCCGCATTGATTTGGGAATCGAACAGCCCGCAAGAACCCAGCAAAACCTATACTTACCGCGAATTACACGAAGCGGTTTGCATTTTCGCCCAGGCCCTGCGCAACGAGGGCATTGCCAAAGGCGATCGCGTGTGCATTTATATGGGCATGGTGCCCGAATTGGCCATTGCCGTTTTGGCCTGCGCCCGCATCGGCGCCATTCATTCCGTGATTTTCGGCGGCTTCAGCGCCCAAAGTGTATCAGATCGCGTAAACGATGCCCAAGCCGTGGCCATCATTACCTGTGACGGCGCCTTCCGCGGAGCCAAAGACATCGCCCTGAAAACTGTGATCGATGAAGCCTTAATGCAATGTGCCTCCGTGAAAAAAGTTTGGGTTTACCAACGCACAAACACCCCCATTTCGCTGCTTTCTGGCCGCGACATTTTGTGGTCTGATGCCATCGCAACGGTTGACATTAATCACGCCATCGCTGTCCCTGCCGAAACCATGGAAGCCGAGGACCCCTTGTTTATTTTGTATACCAGCGGCAGCACCGGCAAGCCCAAAGGCGTGGTTCACACCTGTGCGGGCTATATGGTATGGACCCATTATACCTTCACGCAAGCCTTCCAATACCAACCCGGGTGGATTCATTTTTGCACGGCCGACATTGGATGGATTACCGGTCACAGCTATATCCTATACGGACCTCTGAGCGCCGGCGCAACCACGCTGATGTTTGAGGGCATCCCAACGTACCCAAGTCCCAATCGTTTTTGGGAGGTGGTTGAAAAGCATCGGGTCGACATTCTCTATACCGCTCCAACCGCCATCCGCAGTCTCATGGGCGCGGGCGATGAGTGGGTTGAAAAGCATGCTATGCCATCGCTCAAAGTGTTGGGAACCGTGGGAGAACCCATCAACGCAGAAGCTTGGCATTGGTATCACGAAAAAGTTGGAAAAGGTCGCTGCGAAATTGTAGACACCTGGTGGCAAACCGAAACCGGGGGCGTACTTATCACCAATTTGGCTGGCGCCACCCCGAGCAAACCCACCTACGCTACCCTACCACTTCCGGGGGTTGAGCCCTTGTTGGTGGATGAGCAAGGAAACGAAATTTTGGGGAATAACGTGTCGGGGAATTTGTGCATCCGCCGTCCTTGGCCCGGCATTTTGCGCACCACTTGGGGCGATCACGAACGCTGCAAGCAGACCTATTTCAGCACTTATCCGGGTTTGTATTTCACCGGCGATGGGGCTCTGCGCGATGAAAATGGATTTTATCGGATCACAGGTCGGGTCGACGATGTACTCAACGTCAGTGGGCACCGCATCGGCACCGCAGAGGTGGAAAACGCGATTAATTTGTATCCCGGCGTGGTAGAAAGTGCCATTGTGGGGTATCCGCACGATATAAAAGGACAGGGCATTTACGCTTATGTGATTTACCAAGGCGACACTACGGACCGAGAGTCATTGACCAAGGGCATCAACGAGATGGTGAGCAAGACCATTGGGGCGATTGCCAAGGCCGATAAAATTCAGGTGGTTTCGGGGCTACCCAAAACCCGTTCTGGTAAGATCATGCGCAGGATTCTACGCAAAATCGCGGAGGGGGAATTGGCTTCGCTGGGCGATACAACCACCTTGCTGGATCCTGCGGTGGTCGATGAAATTATCGCGGGCAGGCTTTAAAGTTATCTCGGGCAGGCCGTAAGGTTATCGCGGGCAGGCCGTAACCCTATTTGTTGCGCAATGCGCGCTTCATGGGGGTCATTTCCACTTGTTCGTTCGCGGGCACGGGTTTGTTCTTGAAGAGTTCAAATCGCGTAGGTTCTGCGGTTCGAGGCCAGGTATGATTGCTTTCGTCGATGTCTGATGTTTCCTTAAACGGATCCAACACGATGCTTGCCACTTCTTTGCGTTTGAGGAAGTTTTTGGTCACCTTTTGTTCGTTTTTGCGCCAGATATACGCATGGATATACTCCACTTCAGAGGTACCATCGGTATAATTCCATTGCAGAATGATGGGCATCACGAATCCGCCTTTGTTGCTGAAGGTAATTTCATACAAATAGGCATTTTCATAGGCCTTCATCTCTTGGGGCGATAGCAGGGTGAAATCTTTGTACAGGTCTCTCACCACGCTCTCCTGCTTGGGCTGTCCTTGCGCGGCCATCGCAGCTCTGGCGGCATTGCCCACCGTATCTTTTGCGGGATTGTAGTAATAATAAAAATCACGCAGTGAAGTATCTCTGTCCACGGCAAACTGGATACCCGCGGCTTTGTTGCGCAATTTGCTCACGTGTTGAAATTCTGCAGCGGGTAGGTTGGCGATGCCATTACGTCCTTTGCCGTTACCCATGCTCAGTCCGCGACCGCGACCCACACGCAAGGTAGAATCGAGTTTAACAGGCATGCTCTCAGGAGAATATGGGCGGTAGGCCAACACCGAGTCCATCGAGATATCTACGGGTTGAATATCGAAAAACCAGGCACGCCAGAACCAATCCAAATCCACCCCAGAGGCATCTTCCATGGTGCGGAAAAAATCGGCAGGGGCCGGATGCTTGTAGGCCCAACGGTTGCAGTATTCTTTGAAGGCATAGTCGAACAGTTCACGTCCCATGATGGTCTCGCGCAAGATATTCAGTCCTGTAGCGGGTTTGGCGTAGGCGTTTGGACCAAAGTTGATGATGTTTTCAGAGTTGGTCATGATGGGCTCCAATTGCTCTTTGGGCATTTTCATGTAGTCCACAATTTTGTGGGCCGGACCGCGCTGCGAAGGGTAATTGTTGTCGAACTCTTGCTCTGTCAAAAACTGCACAAAGGTATTCAACCCTTCGTCCATCCACGACCAGTTGCGCTCATCGGAATTGATGATCATGGGGAAGAAATTATGTCCCACCTCATGAATAATCACCCCAATCATGCCGTATTTCGTGCGTGAGCTGTAGGTACCATCTTCATCGGTTCTGCCGTAGTTGAAACAGATCATGGGGTATTCCATTCCGCTCGATGCTTCTACGCTGATGGCCACGGGGTATTGATAGGGTGTAGTGTATTTGCTGTAGATTTTGATAGTATGGGCCACCACTTTAGTAGAATATTTACGATAGAGTCCGTAGGCTTCTTTTCCGTAATAGCTCATGCATTGAATGCGCTTGCCTTGCACGAATTCGGGCATGGCATCCCAAACGAACTTGCGCGATGAGCCCCAGGCGAAGTCGCGCACATTGGTGGCTTTATAGTGCCAAGTTTTGGTTTGAAGGGTATCGCGGTGTTGCTCGCGGTATTTGGCTTCATCCAACGTCACGATTTCTGTGGGATCCATTGCCCCAGCGGCTGCTGCCACGTCCATGGCGGTCAGTTTTTGAACGGCGTTCCAGCGTTTTAGTTGGTCGGATGTGAGTACCTGCGCGTAGTTCTGACATTCACCAGTGGCCGCGATTACGTGGTCGGCCGGAACGGTCATTTTCACATCAAAATTGCCAAAAATCAAACTAAACTCTCCCCTACCGGTAAATTGCTTGTGGTTCCACCCTTGGTAATCGCTGTAGACACACATTCTGGGGTACCACTGAGAAATGGTGAAGATGTGGTTTCCGTCTTTGGGGAAAAATTCGTAACCGCCTCTACCCCCAATTTTCATGCGCTCCGGGATTTTGTAGTTCCACTTCACTTTGAACACATATTTCTGTTTGCTGCTAAGTGGCTTGGGCAAATCCACCCGCATCATGGTCTGGTTGATGGTATAGGGCAAGGCGTTACCCGATGCATCAGTAACACTCAAAATATTCACGCCGTAGCCAGCCAAACGCGTTTTCACATCCAACCCATCAATTTGTGAGGGGGTTAAGGGCAAACTCTTTCCGCTTTCGTTGAAATTGTTGTTTTCCCCGTTGGGATTGTGTTCGTTCTCATCGAGTTGCAACCACAAATATGTGAGGGCATCCGGCGAATTGTTGAAATAGGTGATGGTTTCCTCGCCGTGCAGGTATTGCTTTTTCTCGTCCAAAGTTGCCTGAATCTGATAATCCGCACGCTGCTGCCAATATTGATGTCCAGGTGCCCCAGAAGCCGTGCGATACGTATTGGCATCGGGCAAAATGGTACCCAATTGTTCAAATTTATTGCCGTGGTTAGACGTTGGGTTGTTCTGAAGATTCTGGGCGATGCTGGGTGCAATGGCAGACACCATGAGGGCTGTTGCAGCCAATAAAAATTTCATTTGGATCGATGTGCGGATGTTCATGACAAGGGTCGAAGTCAACAAAAATACGGAAATCCCCCGACATGCCCTCGCCGATCGCGCAGGTCAACGTCAACTGTTATGAGAACAAGATACTAGTGTAAAGGTAAGCGATTGAACAGCATCCAAAGCGACACCAACAACACAGGGGTTGCCAACAGGGCGATGCGTTTGGGCTGTTCGATGTGCAGGTATCGATCCATGAGCGTGGTGATGGATAGCACCACTAGAATGATGAGAATCTGTCCTAGTTCCAACCCCACATGAAAAGAAAACAGCGGGAATGCGATGGACGTTTCACTGCCCAGCATCGACCGCAAAAAATTGGAAAAACCAAGTCCGTGTATCAGGCCAAAAACCAACACCGTGGGCAAAATGGAGGATTGGGTTAAAACCTGCTTGCCGCGATTGACCAGGGGCCAAAGGTGCTGAACACAAGAGAATGCGATGGTTGCGGGAATCATCGCCTCAATCAACGACGAAGGCAATCGCACAAACCCCACCACACTCAATGCCAAGGAGATTGCATGTCCGATGGTAAACGCCGACACCAACCAAATCCAGCGTTTATCGCCCAGGGTATAAACACAGCACAGTGCCAAAAGAAAGAGCATGTGATCGTAACCTTGCCAATCGAGGATGTGCGAATAACCCATTTCCATCCAAAATGAAAAATCTTCCATGCGTTGAGTACCTTTGATACGTGCAAAGAACGCAAAAGTTTGGGTTGAATCGGGAAAATGTTGGGCTAATGTCCACATCGAATGCACGCGGGAGTCGATGGTTTTTTGGGAATCCAACGCGTGTTGTGTTGCACAGTTTGTTGGCCCTATTTTTCGTATTGATTACAGCGATGCACCCCTATTATGTGGGCGTGACGGAAGTGAACATCGACCCCAAAACCAAGCACATTGGCCTGAGTTGCAAATTATTTGTAGACGATGTACAGGATGTGATTTTTCAGCAAACGGGACAAAAGATCAATTTAACGGTGAAATCACCCCAAAACTTGGCCTTGCTGAAGAACTACTTGATGTCTCATGTTAAAGTTAAATGGGGAAATACTGATTTGCCTTTGTTGATGTTGGGGTATGACATTGAAGAAGAGGGCGTTTGGTGTTATTTGGAAACAACATTCAAGGGCAGGTCACAATCCTTGACCATTTGTAACCGTGCATTGTATGAAACCGTGGAAACACAAACTCATTTTTTACATGTGACTTACGGCACGGTGAAGCAGCATTGGAAAATCACGAATCCGGAGGCGTGTCGCACTTTTAAGCTACGATGACAAAACACAATCCTTTGTCTTTGATGTGATTCGGTTGACGAACAACTTGGGCATAGGTCACAACTTTGTCACAAACCCCAAAAATTAAACAAGAATCGACTTTAGAGACAACGCTTTGTGGAACTTTTTGGTCTATTTTTGAAATAGCAATTTACTATGAAAAAACTCAAACAATTTTTGGCGTTGATTTTGATTGGAACAATCTCGATTTCAGCCAATGCGCAAACCAAAGTTCGATTGGCCACAGGCGTGAGCAGTCAGTGTTTGAAAGGATCTTTTACAGCTGAGGGAACATTGTTGAATGACTCTTGTGCACAATTCAAATGGTTTATTACTGGGAATGGTTCAACAACCTATGCCTATGGACCCAAGACAACTTATAATTTTCCTGCTGCGGGAACCTACACCATCTGTGGCAAATTATACAACACTTGCACCAAATTTGACACAACCATTTGTAAAACAATTACTGTAGTGAGTTGTGATTGCAAGCTGACGACAGAGTTCAGTTTCACGAATGATTGCAAGAAGGTGAAATTCAAAGCTTCTTCCAACCAAACTGGCACCAAGTATACTTGGAACTTTGGCGATAAAACAACCGGCACTGGCATTGATCCAGTAAAGAGTTATTTGTCGGAAGGCGTTTACAAAGTTTGCGTTACGGCCACTTGGACTGATTCAACAGGCAAAACTTGTACAGCCACTTTCTGCAAAGAGATCAAAGTAAGCTGTGGCAAGCCATGTGAATTGAAAGGTGAATTTAGCTTCGTAAATACAGGTGGAAAGTTCCGATTCAAAGCGAGCAGCAACACAGGACATACGTACTCATGGGATTTCGGCGATGGCAAAACTGGCAAGGGCATCGACCCCTATCATGAGTACGCCAAGGCAGGAACATACACCGTTTGCGTGACAATCACAGATAAAACGGGTAAATGTAAAATCAAAGTATGTAAGACCATTACTGTGGGCAATCCTTGCGGAATTATCGGCGGGATGACTTGGAAGAAAACGAACGATACCACTTGGAAGTTTTTCGCTACATCCAACACAGGCAGTGGAACTACGTACTATTGGAACTGGGGCGATGGCACCACTTCAACAGGAAAGGATGCCGTGCATGTTTACAAGAAATCAGGCACTTATGAAGTGTGTTTGAAGATTTACGATACCAAAAAGAAGTGTTTTGTCTATATCTGCAGAAAGATTGTTGTTACAATTGGTTCGGGCACTGTTACCAAATGCAATTGGGCGGCCCATGGTGCTAACTTATCGTACAGCAACAAAACGGGTTGTAATACCTATGTATTCGAAGGCAAAAACTTGAACTTGAATGGCGGAAACTGCATCAAATACACCATTGTTATTGGAAATAGCGGTGCATCCACTACATATAAAACAAGAACTGCGACCCACACTTTCACAAGCAATGGCACATACAATGTTTGTATCAAATACTATGATTCTTGCAAAGCTTGTGACACCATCATCTGCACATCAATCAAGGTTGATTGCTGCAATGCGAAAGCAGGTTTCACGGTTGACAGTGTAGCTACCAACGGTAAAATGTATGTAAAGAACACCAGCACAGGCGCCAATGCTTATTCTTGGAACTTTGGTGATAGCACCGCCAATAGCAATGACAAAACACCGGTCCATCAGTTTGCAACTTCAGGATATTACGTGGTTTGTCTAACTGCCTATGATACCGTAAACAATTGTTCAACGGTATATTGTTTTACCGTAAAAGTATTAAAGTCCCGCAGCAAAACCACAGTGAAAGGATTGGGCAATGCTTACCCCAACCCCGCCGACCAAGGTTTCTATTTAGACTTGACTGGTGGTACCGAGTATACGGTTTACAACACCACTGGACAGGTAGTTACAAATGGCAAAGGCGACAAACTCACTTATGTTGAGACTGCTAACTGGAGCGAAGGAAAATACCGCGTGGTATTGAAAAACGCGAATGGCACACAGACCATTTCAACGGTCATCGCCCATTAATTAAACACTTTTTCTAAGCCCCTGAATGTTGTGAAAACACAAATTTTCAGGGGCTTTGTGCTGAATCAATAGTTTCTTATTCTTAAAATCTGATCGCAAACAATCCCAATGACTAAAAAAAACTACTCCCTCGTTACCATATTTGCAAGTTTGGCCAACATCGCCCTGGCCCAAAACCCCATCCCCAATGCGGGATTCAACAATTGGAATACCCAAACCTATGAGGTACCCAACCAATGGATGATGATTGGTATTACATCGAAAGACATTTCCAAAACCTTAGGTAACGTGGCTGGATTTCGATTGAGCAATGACATCACATCCAAAACCGTGAGTTTTGCAATGAATGTGGGATCGAAATACCCTGACCCTCTAACGGGTGGATTTAGCATTTCTGGCACACCCACCAGCATCAAAATCAACTACAACAGTGAGAAATTGGGCAACGATACGGCGATGGTTATTGTGGGCTTCACAAAAGGCAGCGATCCTATTCCCATGGTGTTGCAAGAATTTTTTATTTTAGCGGATGCCAACGGCATGGGTGATAACAGCATAACCGTTCCACTCACATACTCCAGTCCCACCGCAGGATTGGTAGCTGATTCGGGTTTCATATACATTGCCAGTAGTTTGAGGCGCATAGCGCCCAACAGTAACGGTAGCATTTCCATTTACGACATTTCTTTTCCTGGCGGACAAACATCATCGAATGGAAACTTGAACATCGAATCATGGGGCAATTTGTTGGTGCGCAAACCCAATCAATGGCTGACATCCTTGGATGCGTACGAAGAAAAAGTGGGCAAAATGAATGGCTTGCAAGAGTACATTCTGAGTTCCACCGATGCGCGTTCGGGGTTTGCCGCTTTGTTGAAGCAAAGAACCATTAACACCGCCAAGGGTACAGAGATTATCCCTTCTTGGATGGTTACGCACGACACCAACTTAAGTGTTGCCGACATGGGTACGCCCTCATTTGCCGTAAATCAGCGCTACAACAGCATCAGGGGCTATTGGAAAGGGGCGCTCACTGGGGGCGATAGAGCCACTGTAATGGTAAATTTCTTTCACGCCGACACATTGGTTGGTTCCGGGATGTTTTCGCAAGACTCAAAAACAACCGTTCCGGGCAATTACATGTTGTTCGCAGAGAACATCGTTTGGGATTCTCGCTTCACCCTTACCCCCACCAAAGCCACCGTCGGCGTTTTCTTGACGGATTCTACCTTCCAAAACGCCAGCAATCCCAGCAGCCAAATTTACCTGGAAGACTTATGGTTGGACCAGAATTTCGCTAGCACAAAACCCATCGCTCAATCCATCAAATCGACGGTAAACTGCTACCCTAACCCTACGAAAGGCACAGCAACAATCACTGCGGAAGACAACATTGATCGCGTAGTTGTATTCAATACTGCGGGACAAGTGGTTTTTAAAGCGTTGTTGACCGAAAAAAGCAGAGAAATCAACTTGAACTTCAGTCAGTTTGCACAGCAAAAGCAAGCAGGATTAATGGTGTATTTTGTGCGCATTGAAACCCAAAGCGGCATGAGCACGGCAACGGTGGTTGTAGAGCCTTAGTTTGTAGAGCCTTAATCTTGTGATCGCAACAAGTATAAAGCTTGTCGCAATGCATCCAATTTCACCGAGAACGACTCAATATCTTGTCGCTCCGCCTTGCTAAACTTCCTACTCTTCAAATCTTCTTTGCTGCAGCTTAAGAACAATGAGGATTTCATCAAATCTTCGGAGGAAATTTTGCGCGACACCCAAAGGAGAATCATGGATAGGTGAATGCCACCAAAGATACTTTGGAGCAATTCAACGGTATATTTTTGATATTGATTGTAATCGCGGGTGAATTCCAAAAAGCGATTTACAATTTCACCGGGAACAAAATCTACTTCTTGTTCACGCATCTCTTGAATATTTTGACAGGTATTTTCTGCCAAGGTTACCCAATCGTCTTTCAGCAACTTCACCAACGGCGCAATACTTTCATACTGCAGCGCGGCAATTTCATCGTCGTCCGACAAGCGATAAGCCCCATCCCACTGCAAATCGTCTTCCACGAAAAGGGCAAATTGGGGATTTTCCTCTTCACAAAAGGTACTCAGCAGACAATAGACCAAACTTTCCCGGAGATCGGATTGCTGAGGTAACGCGTTCAAGTCATCGGCCAGCAATTGAGCGATGGCGGTAGGCCAAGGTTTGTATTCTCCTTGAAGGTGTGTCTTTATCGATGCCCCTTGGGCATTAACAACCACAGCGTAATCGCTGCGCAGTGCGCTGACTTTTATTGCAAATGGACCGTAGGCGCTTTTCATGGGCAATTACGCTCCGATGTGCTTCAAATGAAGCAAATGAGAGTAAATGGCGCTGAACATGGTGGGGAATTCTTTGTAAGTGATTTTAAATTCCTCACAGGTTTCGCGCACAATCTGGTTCAACTTGGGGTAATGGATGTGTGAAATTTTTGGAAACAAGTGATGTTCCACTTGAAAATTCAATCCGCCCAACATCCAAGCCAAAAATTTGCTCTTTGTACCAAAATTGGCCGTTGTTTGAATCTGGTGGGTAGCCCAGTCGGCTTCTACAGAAGTAATTGGAGGGGTTTTCTCTACGAAAGTAACATCCTCAACCACGTGTGCCAATTGAAACACCACAGCGATCACAAAACCAGTGGTCATGCTCACTACGGTATAACCTACCAACGTGGGCGCCAATCCTACATAATAAATGGGGAATCCAATAAACAAAGCAATGTAACCCAATTTGGTCACCCAAAATGTTATGTGATCCATGACGGTGAATTTCACCTTCATGTCGCGATCCCCTACTTTACCCGTAAAATACTTTACAAAGTCTTGGTAGAAAATCCACATCAAATAAGTCACACAGTACAACAACAATCCGTAAATGTGCTGAAAGCGATGGAACCAATATTTGGGTTGGAAATTGTTCACCCGCATGTAAGGACTGATATCGATGTCTTCATCGGCTCCTTCAATGTTGGTAAACGAGTGGTGAGCCACGTTGTGTTTCTGGTTCCAGAAAAACGCATTTCCACCCATCAAATTGAGGCTGTGCGCCATCATTTTGTTTACCCATGGCTTGCTTGAATAACTGCCATGTGCACCGTCGTGCATCACGTTAAACCCGATGGTGGCGAAGTTCACCCCCAACAGTGCACACAATCCCAGCGCAATGGCGGTTGCTGGCGTAAAGAACACCAACGTCACATACAAAGCCACCAGGGTCAAGCCCAAAATGATGGTTTTGCTGTACAATTTCCAATTGCCTGAGGACTTAATATTATTGTCTTTGAAGTATGCGTCGATTCTCGCGCGCAACGTAGAAAAAAACTGGGCATTTCTGCCTTCGAAACGAATTTGGTTCATGCTTATTTACAAAGATAACATATCCGACTTCAGATTATCTGACAGATGTCACGAAAAGCGACAAGGTTTTCAACGCTTTGCCCACTTTCACCCTGACGTAGTAACAACCGGTGGGCACATTTTCCAGCGACATCATCACTTCAAAACCCTTGTTAGGCAACAAGTTCGCGGCCTCTAACCGATGCTCTTTCACCACCCTTCCCAAGGGATCTATCAAAGAAATCAAACCCCCTGGCCATGCACTATTTTGTGTAACATTTTTTTCTTGAAAGTCGCAAATTCCCACAATTTTCACCTGATTTTGGGCAGGATTGGGGTATACATTGGCCTTTAAGCTGGCATTTTTGTCGATGGCTTCGGCATTCAAAATATCGCCTTTCTTCACGATATGGGCGGTATAAACCCCGTTGCCATGAGTTGCCAGTGCCACTATACCATCGCTCGCCCTCACATCGAACATATCGCAGACCATGTTTCCAATTTCGCCGCTGGCTTGCTGTACCCATTTGGTATTCAATCCCTGCAAGGTATCGGTTGCAAAGAATCCCGCACTGGTGGCCGCCAAATATACCGTGCCATCATCCACTGGCAGAATGGAAAGCCATCGAACCGAAGGACCATCGCCCAAGCCCGTAGCAAACTGCTCCAAATTTCCGGCGGCTTTGTACCAGGTTTTACCGCCATCCTCGGATGAGAACACGCTGTACACATTGTAGTTACTGAACGAAACCATCACTTTGTCGGCATTCCTAGGATCCACTGCAACGCAGGAAATATAGGCCGATGGAAAGGCCGATGCCGTTATGTCTTTTGGTTTCAAATTCACACTCAAATGGGCGCTATCCACGCGGTACAAACGCTTCAAAGTGGTTCCATAATACAACCGATGGGCAGGTTGAACACTCACGCCCAAGGCCGACACAAATTCATTGCGAATAATCACCGAATCTGTCCCCCTCACCCACCCTTGGGTGATACTGTCGTTGTTGTTGATCAACGGAATACTCCTGAGTTGATTGTTCCGCCACAGGTACTTTCCACCCGCCAAATACATCACATTGTTATCGACCGGGTCCAACACATATGGATTGATAAACAAATACTTAGATCCGCCCACAGGATCAATTCTTGCGTAGGCCGTACGATTTCCATTGGCATCTACCGTGGCCTTGATCATCTTGCCTTGCTGCTTAGAGAAATAGAACAGTTTGGCCCCATCTTCTATCGCACAATAAGACCCATCGCCAAAATAGGGGTCGGTCCAAAGGGCATTCGACGCCCTAGAAACGGTCATTAACTGATTGTTATCCTGGGCTCCAGCCACCAAAATGGGACTTTCAGGGGTTGCATGATCCAATGCCACCGTGTAAAACTGTGTGGTGAGGTAGCCATTGTTCAACGATTCCCACACAAAGGGCACGGCATTGATGTTGGTTGAGCGAAACACCCCTCCATCGTTGGCATTGATGAACTTACTGCCATCGTTGGGATAAAACACCAAGTTATGCTGATCTGGGTGATGGTTGGGATACACCCCCACATCGGGCCATTGGGCGTTAAGTTTATACCCGCCAATCTTTTGGGTATGTGTGGAGTCTGAAAACGCCGAAGTTGAACTGTACAAATTCGTCCCACCGATGAAGACCTGTTTTGAGTCGCCCGGACGTACTTTCACCAACATATCATAGCTTCCTTGCACATTCCATCGATCAAAGGCCGAGCCACTGGGCAAATTGGCAGATAGGTCTTCCCAAACCCCCGAATCTCCGCTGCCATCGCCCCCCAAATAGGTATAGCGATACAGGGCGTTCCACTCTACTTCGCCCCGGAAATTGGCCAGTGATTTGCCAAATTTGTCAGTATTGAGCAGAAAATATACCACATTTTCGTTGTTGGGATCGATGCCTATCACGATGCGTTTATACGTTGCACCCAAAAATGGCGGATTGATGTTCACCAGCGCACCGTCGTTATCGCCGCGAAACATGCCTTTCTTTTGTCCTTCCGAACTCGACGTCGCGTACACCACGCCCTTAGAACTCACCGCCACATCGGTAAAATACCCGCCTGGAAGAAGGTTGGTCCAAGTTTTACCCCCATTGAAACTACGCTGTACTTGATTGTAAGTGGCAGCATACAATTCTTCTAAGGTATCGTGGGCCGAAGCATCCATGGCGATGTTCCACACCAATTGCCAACCGGTGGAAAACGAAATGGGGTTACCAGCAGCGGTACTGCTGATGGGCGACCAACTTTTTCCAGAATCTTCCGACACGAACAACCCGTCACCCAAATAATATGCGCCACGGGCACTCGCACTTTGTCCGTACGCCTCACCCGTTCCCATGTACCAAATGTGTTGATGATTGGGTCTAACATCTTGCACCAAACAGGTTGCCGAACGCAATTCATTGGTTTTTTGCACGGCATTCCACGACTTCCCGCCATTGGTGGTAAGCCACATTCCGCCAGAGACAGAACCGGCCAAAATTCTTTGGGTATCGGCCACATCTATGCCAACGGCACGGGTTCTACCCCCAATGAAATAGGGACCGCGATGCTGCCATCCACTGGAGGTGCGCGCGATGGGGTTTATATCGGTACTTTTGGGCAGGGTAGCCACGAAATTGATTTCTCTTGCCCGAATATCGAGGGGGATCTGACCCGTTTCTGGATCCGCCAAGCGCTTTTGTTCCCATTGCCAGCGAGCGGTGGCCCCATGTTCCATGGCCGATTGCTGAGATTTCAGGGCGATACCCGATCCCAATGTCAATATACTCAGTAATGCTGTCCGACGTAAAAGTTGTACTATCATCCGTTACGAATTTACAGCCCACCAATGAAAATGTTGTTACTTTGTTACCATGAATCGCGGCAGTTTGGGATGGATTTTGGGCATTTCTGCCATTTTTACCTTGGGGTTTGTGGGTATACCCAGCAAACCTGTGGCTTTTCAAATGGACGGTAGTCTCGACACACTGATTAGCAAAAATTTTGTCATGGGCAAATTCATGGCCAACACGCATGTTAGATTTTCGGCAGTGCCCCCCATGATTTGTAGCAAGCCCATGTACTTACAAAAAGAGGTAATTGAATCGTTTCAGCGCATGCGGAGGTCGGCCATGACCGCCAGCATCGACTTAAAGATCATTTCTGGAACGCGCAATAAGGTCAGTCTAATAGCATCGATTGTTACGTCAACCTATCGGCGACAATCACTTTTTATGTTTTTGCTGCTTTTTTCAACCTGTTTTGCGCAACTACGAAATAGCCAAAGAGGACGCCAGAGATGTCGGCAAAAAAATCTGCGAGTTCCGCAGAACGGTGAAACGGTAAGATGCGTTGAAGAAATTCAATCCCTGCTCCAACGACTGTAGCGGCCAACACAAAATAAACGACCGATTTGTGGAACTGTTTAGATTCCGTGCTCCAGATAAGAAACAGGATAAAATACAATCCTGCATGGACCCATTTATCGAATCCGAAGGAGATTGTCCACCCCAGTTTTTTGCTTACTGCGAGTGAGGGAGAAAGACATAAAACAAAAATCAGTATAAGAAAACCTATGGTTTTCTTATACTGATTGACAAATTTCAATAATTGCATTGGAAATTACCCCACCATGGCAGTGTAATCGGCGTGACTCATCAAGCCGTCTACTTCTGAAGGTTTACTCATTTTTACTTTCACCATCCAACCATCACCATAAGGATCGCCGTTTACAGACTCAGGGGCTGAATCCAAACCGCTGTTAACCTCAATCACTTCACCGCTCACAGGCATGTACAAATCGCTCACTGTTTTCACAGCTTCTACGGTTCCAAATACCTCATGGGCCGACAATGTATCCCCTTGAGAAGAAATGTCAACAAATACGATGTCGCCCAATTCACTTTGAGCGAAGTCGGTGATTCCAATTGTGGCTAAATCGCCATCCACCATAACCCATTCATGGTCTTTGGTGTACTTTAAATTGTCTGGGAAGTTCATAGTGTGTTAGTTTTGTTTTTGGCTCCAAATGATTTGAAGCAAAGTGGATACTTTCTTTTTCAATTCTTTCCGATTTACGATAAAATCCAAGAAGCCATGCTCTACCAAAAATTCTGAGCTTTGGAATCCTTTGGGCAAATCGCGACCGATGGTTTCTCTGATAACGCGTGGACCGGCAAAGCCTATCAGGGCTTCGGGTTCAGCGATATTGACATCGCCCAGCATCGCAAACGAGGCGGTAACACCCCCTGTGGTTGGGTTGGTCAACAAAGAGATATAAGGAATGCCTGCGCGGTCTAAGAGGGCTAATTTTGCACTTGTTTTGGCCATCTGCATCAATGAAAAGGCGGCTTCCATCATACGTGCTCCCCCCGATTTAGAGATCATCATGAACGGGGTACGGGTGGCCAATGAATAGTCGATGGCTCGGGCAATCTTCTCTCCCACTACACTACCCATAGATCCGCCGATAAAATTAAAATCCATGCAGGCAACCATGAGGGGCTGATCGTTGATTTTTCCATGGGCGGTTCTTACGGCATCTTTCAAACCGGTTTTGCGTTGAGCAACAACCACCCGGTCTGTGTATGGCGCAGAATCTGTAAACTTCAAGGGGTCACCGCTGCTGAGGTTCGCATTGATTTCAGTGAACTCATTGTCATCGAAAAGAATATCGAAATACTCCATCGAACCCACACGCTCGTGGTAGCCACAGGCCCCGCAAACGTAATGGTTCACAATCCAATCTTTGGTTGGCGCCACTTCTTTACAGCGCTTGCATTTTTCCCAAAGACCATCGGGCGTGGGCTTTTTATCCTTGGTTTTGGTAAGGATACCGCTCCACGTACGCTGATACCATTTTGGACCGTTGCCGGCGAGATCGTCGTCGTCTTCGAAATCGAGATTCATGGAAGCAAGTTAAGCCAAAGTGATGCTGCTATCCAAATACACATCTTGAACAGTATTCAACAATTGGATACCTTCATTCATGGGTTTTTGGAATGCTTTGCGACCCAAGATCAAACCAGATCCACCGGCACGTTTGTTTACAACGGCTGTGAATACAGCTTCTTCCATATCGCCTTGTCCTTTCGATTCTCCACCTGAGTTAATCAAACCGGCTCTGCCCATGTAGCAGTTAGCCAATTGGTAACGGGTAAGGTCGATGGGGTGATCAGACGACAATTCAGAATATACTTTTGGATGGGTTTTGCCATGTTTGGTGGCATTGTAACCGCCATTGTTCACGGGCAACTTTTGCTTGATGATATCGGCTTGGATGGTCACACCCAAATGATTGGCTTGTCCACTCAAATCGGCACTGGCATGGTAATCAACACCATCCACTTTGAAACCGTTGTTACGGGTGTAGCACCATAAAATGGTGGCCATTCCCAACTCGTGGGCACGCTCGAACGCTTGGGCTACTTCGATGATTTGGCGACCGCTTTCGGGACTTCCGAAGTAGATGGTAGCACCTACGGCGGTAGCGCCCATGTTCCAAGCATCCTCTACAGAACCGAACATGATTTGGTCGAATTTGTTGGGGTAGCTCAAAAATTCATTGTGGTTGATTTTCACGATGAAAGGAATTCTGTGGGCGTATTTGCGGGCATGCATTGCCAACACACCATAGGTGGAAGCAACGGCATTGCAACCACCTTCGATGGCCAACTTGATGATGTTTTCTGAATCGAAATAGATGGGGTTTGGAGCGAAAGAGGCGCCTGCACTGTGCTCAATACCTTGGTCTACGGGCAAAATGCTCAAATATCCGGTGTTTGCCAAACGACCATTGCCGTACAACTGTTGCAAACTCTTCAACACCTGTGGGTTGCGGTTTGATTGTGCAAAAATGCGGTCTACGAAGTCAGCACCAGGTGCATGTATCATAGACTGATCGATGGTTTTACAGTTGTGATTTAACAAGAATTCTGCTTGAGAACCGAGCAAGGATTGAATTTGAGATTGAGCCATTGCGTATCTTTTTGTATTAAGTTTGATGCAAATTTAACCTTTTTTCCCATGATACAGGTAACCCCCATCACAAACCCCCAAGATATGGCCAAAGCTTTTGATATTCGCCGGATTGTCTTTGTGATTGAGCAGGACTGTCCGCCCGACGAAGAATACGATGAGTACGAGGGTAGCAGTCAACATTTCTTGTGCACCAACCAGGGATTGGCGGTGGGCACTTGTCGATTTCGGACCACCGATTATGGCATCAAACTGGAGCGTTTTGCGGTACTGAAAGAGCACCGCGGCAGCGGTGCGGGCGCCGCCCTACTCAACCATTGTTTGGATACACTTACGCCCGAATTCAATTTCTCTCGCGGCCACATCTACCTCCACGCACAAGAACATGCCCTAGGATTTTATGAAAAGCACGGTTTCGTGGCCCAGGGCGAACGTTTTTTTGAGGCGGGCATCCCCCACTTCAAAATGACCTACCCATCAGCTTAACATACCTCAAAGGTGGGTGATGCCCCGTAAAAAACCAAGCAAATCAGCGGTATTGCGTTTGAGATTGTGATATTGTTCCACATAGGTGCGGGCTTCTATGGTTAATTGCTGAGCCACTGCGGGATTTCCCATCAAATATGCGATGGCTTGGGCGAATTGGGCGGGTTCATCGGCGAGCATAAGTTCACGGGCATGGGTAACAGCCATTCCTTGGGCTCCCACGGAGGTAGACACTACAGGAACGCCGAGGGCCATGGCCTCCAGGGTTTTGATGCGAATGCCAGAACCCGCTTGAATGGGCACGACCATGATGCCGTGTTGGTGCATATAATCTTCGGCATCGGGCACTTCTCCATGGTTGACAACACCGGTTTGGAAGAATCGGGGGTCGGTTTTCGACAAACCTTTCCCGGCCAAATGAAACTGTGCTTGGGGATATTTCACCAGCAGCAGGGGCCATACTTTTTGTAGAAACCAGAGGACGCCCTGTTCATTGGCTTGCCATTCCATGGAGCCGATATGAAAGAGCGACAGGGGGTTGTGTACGAAAGCGAAGGGCCTTTCTATGACAATACCGGGTTGATAGGTATGCAATTGGATTTTGTGGGAGGTCTGAACGGTCGATGATGCCTGTTGGTTGGTCAAATATTGTTCGATGGCCAGGGCATCTGTTTTTACGATGGGTACGATGGCGGGGAACTGCAACCAAGCGCGGTGTTCGAATTGTTGCAATCGATTGGCTTGGAGTTTGAGGTACCATTTCTTTATGGGGTTGGCAGTGGCGGTAGCCAGGCGCGCCCAAATTTGGTATTCCAAATTGTGGGCGCGGTACGCCGCAGGCGTACTGTACCTGCGGGCGGAAACCGCCCGCAGGTACACTGGCACCGAATACAATCCCTCAACCAAAATGGCATCAAACCCCTCAGATTCCATCAAATCACCCAAAGCAATCGCCGCCTTGGGATCATCGTATCGCTCCATGTGGTAACTCCCACCAAAAATCAAATTCCAAATAGCCCTACCCGCCTTTATCCCCGCATCCAACGGATGTAAATACACCTTACAAAACCCAAAATACTTTTCAATGATGGCGTTTTCCGCAAAGTGTTTTTTTGTATTGAACGTAAAAAAATGAACCTCCGCCCCGTTTTCTGCCAACGACCTCAGCATCCCATAAGTGGCAATCGCACCACCATCATGCAATGGCCAAGGCACCCGGTTACCAATCACCAACAATTTCATCAGGTTGTAGAATTATCCGATTTTTTCCTCCTCAACAACCACCGAGACCTCCACCCCCTCAACGCATTCATCAACGGATTGTTGCCCTGAAAACTCTTATCAATACTCGCCCGGTATGTGATCACCAACCCTATTGGCAACAACAACATCGAACTCATCCAACTCCCTATCCAAACCGGCACGATGCCCTCTTTTCCCATTTTCTCTCCTGTCAAATTCACCGCATAAAACAACACAAACAATATCACCGAAATCACCAATGGCATCCCAATCCCGCCTTTTCGAATGATCGCCCCCAACGGCGCCGAAATCAAAAACAACAAAATCACCAAAATTGAAAAGGCAAACTTCTTGTGCAATTCGCTCCGGTATAAATCCACATCCGTCTCCTCAAAATCCAAACTGGTAAACAAGCCCTCTTCCGTGCCCTTCACCGATCTGGCATGATTCAACGCCGCCGCAACAATCGTGGCACGCTGCGCCTGTGGAAAATTCTTGATAATCTGCGTTTCCTTTAAACCCTCAAACACCGCCGCATTCCTGCGATAACGTTGCAAACCCGTATCCTGCGTCATCACCCCCGGTGCGTGAATGTATTTCCCCAAATACTTGGAATTATCGGCGCGCAACGAAACACATTTCAAATGAAACGTATCGATGACCTTTAACAGTTGCGACACGTTTTGCAATCGATAGTCAGAGGCAATCAAATCCCTGTCCGAGAACGTAAAATCCAAACTCGACAAATCAATTTGCATCCGCTGTTTCTCAAAATACATCTGATTGAAAGGATGGGTTTTGCGATACTCCGGCGCATTGGTCATCTCCTCGTACCTCACCCCATTGTGCAGGGTAAAATTCAACACCGTTTGGTCCGGACTCAAGATCATGGTTCCCCACTCCGCCCGCAACACGTTCAAGCGCTTGCTGTCGTCCTTTTTGTACTCATAAATCAATACATCCCTTACGGTTTGATTGTCGGCCTCTTTCTTTCCAACCCTGATGGCAAACCCCTCAATGTTGTGATAAAACACGCCCTCCGCCAAATTGAAGGTGGGCTTTTTCTGTCGCACATCAATCATCAACCCCGCCTGCTCCAGCTTGGCTTTTGGAATCACATAATTCAAAAACAAGAAGTTCATCACCGCCAAGCAACACATCAAAATAAAGATGGGCCTCAGCGCCCGCAACAGCGAAATTCCGTTGCTCTTCATCGCCACCAACTCAAAGCTCTCACTCAAATTCCCGAAGGTCATCAGTCCGGCAACCATGATGGTTAGCGGCATCGCCATCGGCACCAAATCGGCCAGCGAATAAAATATCAACTGGGCCAAAATGTCGTTTGAAATGCCCTTTCCCACCAACTCATCGATGTATTTCCAAAGAAATTGCATCAAAAACAGGAACATGCTGAGGAAGAACGTCACCGCAAACGGCCCCACGTAAGACCGCAACAGCAGGATGTCTACCCTCTTCAACTTCAGAAAATTCCCCTTCATTTTGCGACCCCAAAGATAGTAAAACTATCCTAGGGCAACCGCACGAACCCCGAGGGATTCACGCCCGTGCTCATCAGCACTTTTTTCGATGGATCATCCAGTGGATATCGCAATACAGAACCATTGCTCACATAGTCCTTGGCATCCGCACAATACAACACATTGGCTATCGGGTCGTAGTAATAGCCGTAGAGCTGCGTGAAGGCCGGATCCAGCAGCACCGACATGTTGGCCTCAGATTGCGCGTCGGCCTTGAAACTCACTATTTTGTTGCTGCGCGATACAAACAATGTGCCCCCATTGCGGGAGGTTTGAATGCTGCCAACATCGCCTTTCATCTCCCATCGCGACACCTGAATTGTGTTAATTTGTCCCATCGCAAACGCCGTTAAACTGGCTTTTCCGTTGTAGGAGCAACCCACCCAAAGCTGCATCGCGGCATCCACGGCCAAATGCAGCGCACCCGAATCCACTTGCAGTGTCTGGGCCACCGCATGGGTGCTGGGATCCACCAACAACACTTCGCCTTTGTATGCCGCAACCGCAACGTATCCACCCCACCAAACCATGGACTCTGTCCATCCAGGCATGGCAATCTCCTTCACCGTTTTTAAGTTGGCTGTATCCAGCACACTGATTTTGTTGGCATACAAATCACTCACCCAGAGTTTATCGCCCACCAACAACAGGTTCCGGGGCGATTTCAAACCCGTATTCGACTTGGTCTGCTTCAACGACTTGGGATCGAGGCCCAGCACTTTGCCGCTGTTATTGACGCTCAAAAACAAATTATCGCCCGCCACAATGCCGTTTTGTAACACATCGCCCAAGGGTTTGTTGTTGACCGACTCATAAGCATTGTTCCAAATTCGTGTACCAGCCGTATCTGTTGAAATAACGTCGAGCTTGGCATTCCCCCACATGAAATTGCCCTCGCAAAGCACCGCCACACGTTCGTCGCCCATGGGGGCAACCAGAGGCGGCCCTATTGTTTGATCTTCACAGCCGTGAATCACGAGCACCATGGGGATTAGACAACCCCAAACCGTTTTTGCACTCGGTTTTTTGGGCATTTTAACCATGGCGATGAGGCGATGTTTGATGGAAAGTTTCATGTGGGTGGATGCGTATTAACAAACTACTTCTTACTGTACGAGAGCCACTATTGCTTCACGAAAGAGGCCGTTTCCTGTCCAACCGCTGTCGTCACCCTCACTTGATAGGTCCCTTTGCTGTATTTACTTACGTTCAAGGCGGTAATGCGCGAATCGGCCGACTGGGTTTCGATGATTCTGCCGGTCATGTCCATCACTTCCACTTTCAAGGCTTTGCTTTGTGTTTGAATTTCTACCCGATCGATGGCCGGATTGGGGAATACTTTGGCTTGTAAGGTGTTGATATGTCTCACACTACCCCATCGGCCGATTATCACCGCATCCAAACAGAAAAAACCAGGGGTATTCATACCGAACTGACCGTTGTCCGAACTTTCCAATTCAAAAGTGATGCTATCGGGAGCACCCTCCGGAAAATAATTGGGCACTACAACCCGTTCCCATGTACCGAGAATAAAATCCTTACTGTTGTCAGTGAAACGAAAATCGGCAAGAATCACGCGCTTGGTGCCCACTTTCAACGTATCCACGAAGAAATTTATCTTTAATACAAAGCTGTCGGCATCGTTACCGGTAGATCCGCCAAATTTTTTGGCAAAATTGTCTCCATTCTTGATGGAGTTGTAGGCGTACGTAGAGTTTGCAATTTCCAAAGCCATCATCCCCCGTCCCTCATTCTTTGGAATCGATTGCAAATCGAGCTTGATATAACTACCATTCATGCCCACGGCAAAGCCTTTACCGATGTATTCACCTTTTGAGTTCTTCTCAGCGCCAAAACCCGGTTTTGCGCAGTAAAGGTGCTTGGAAAAGTCTGAAGGGCCCGTACTTCCATCTATTTGTTTGGATATGGCCCAACCGCCAGCCCAATAACCGCCCCAAGAGGTGTCGTAAAGAATCGGCATTTTCATTTGGAATGGATTTTCGTTCGAAGGAACCATAAAGGCTTTCTCTCCCTTTTTTCCGTTCATTACCTGTCCGGAATCCAGGGTTACATCCTCAAATCCTTCCTTGTGGAACTGAGCTTTTGCGGGGCCAATGAATGCGAGGCCGAGAACTAAGATGATTGAATATTTTTTCATGTTTTATTTATTTGTGTTGGTTTGGTGTTTGACCCAAAGCGTCAGCTGAAACGAACGTCCGGGCATGGGTCTGCTTGGCATACTTTGGTAGCGGGTTCCCAATATATTTTGGCATTGCAGGCCTAGGTCTAGGGCGATGCCTTTCTGATTCAACAGGGCAATTCGGCGCCATTGCGCATTCCACAGGGTGTACGGCGGTAGGTTTGCCAAATTATCGGTCTGAATGAAACGTGGTCCAACCCATTGGCCGTTGAACGATAATTGGTGTTTGGGGCGATGCCAATTCAGGGAAAGTTGACCATTGTAGGGCGGCACGAAAATCTGCTGGTATTCGGGCGCATTTTGGGTTTGCTTGACGCGGGCTTGGACTCGATCTAAGTTGGCTTGCAGGGCGAAGAACGATTGAAGCAGGGCAAATTGCGCCACGACCGAAAGTTGGGCTCCGGCATACTTACCCCCGCCGGAGAGGTTGGTGGCACGCCACACCGCTCCGGCGGGCACCCAAAGGATGGGATAATCGAGTTCGCGGTAGTAGGCGGTTAGTTCAGCTTTTACTTGAACAAGTTGCCATTTGCGCCAATGGCTGGCATTGGATTGGTAGAGGCAGCCCATTTCTGAGCCCCAGCCTCTTTCCGACTTCAGGGGAGACAACGCTGCCCCACTCACCCAAAACAGGTCGTTGAGGGTTGGACGTCGGAACGATGTATGCACATTGGATTTCCAGGCCAGCCTGCGGCTGGCCTGGAACTGGAGCGAAATCCCGGCCGTGGGCATGCGCTCGTTCCATTCGTAACGCGCATTGCCCACGGCCGACCATTTTCGGTGCGACCAATAAACGCCCAACAAAGAGGCGGGCAATGATCTTCTCGACCAACCCAAGTAATATTCCGTATGCGCCGATTGATATTGAAAATCGGTCCCCAACAATACCCGCAAACTCCGTTTGCTGTAGTACAATTCGTTCTGATAATGCAACGTATTCCCCCTGCTCAAACTCCCCATGGTATCATCCGGCGTACTATAATAATCAATTTGATCCATCACCCCGCCCAACCGCTGCAACAATGAAAAACCGCCACCCAACGTTACCTGCTGCTCTATCAAACCACGCAAATTCACATCCAACTGCTTCCCCAAAGGTTGCAACGAACCCATCGCCAAGCCCAATTGTCGCGACATCCCCGCCCATTCCAACACCCCCCGCCATTGACTCCTGCCCGTTTTCATGCCCGTCACCAAGCGCATCATCTGCTGCGACCTCATCGCATTCTCCATTTTTCGACTGGGCAATTCCAACCCCAAATCCTCAAATACAAAGGCATTGCGGTGATGATAACTCGCAGTACTTACAGAGAAATATTTGTCGCGACCGCTAACCTGCACATCGGCAGCCAAGTTTCGCTCTCCAAACGACCCCACAGTACCCAACAACTTAGATTGTTTCTGGGTGGCCTTCGGTGAAACCGCAATCAAAAAATGCAACCCATTGCGCATGAACAAGGTACCACCCATGCTGCCACTGCCCACCACGGCTGAATTGCCCCCCTCCACCAAAAACATCTCCCCGCAGCCCCAACTCATCAACGTATTGAAATCACTCATCCCCAACATGGGATTATTCACCGGCAATCCATTCCAATTGATTTGTGTTTGATTGGCATCCGCGCCCCTTCGAGAAATGGTGCTACTACCGGTTACCCCATATTGCTTGAAAAACACCCCCTCATCTTGCATCACCGATGTGAGCAATCGGTCGTTGTCGCCAGAGGAAAAATTCCTCACCACCCGACCAACCGTGGCAAAATCAATCCGCTGTGTACGAATGTAAACGGTATCGTATGGCTTTTCGTCAGAAAACACCACGCGCTGCAAGGTATCCCCCTCCGGCGTTAAAGCGCTGAATGCGCCCAATATCGATATCCATCCCAAAGCAAACATGGCATTCATGGACACGAATTCTGGAATATGGGTGAGTAAAAAAGGGAAAGCCCTCCTGTCCTCGCCGCGCCTTTATTCCCGAAAGCGTGCAATGGTGTTTCCAGGCAGGTCTTCTGACTTCTCCTTCTTGGGCGCCTTCCCGTTTTTCAACAGTGGCATTAGAGGCCCAAAAAATACATCAACCGTTTGATTGATATGGAGTTACAGCTGCGGGTACAGTCTCGGTATTTCACCGAAGTTCCCTTTTCATCGAAATGGATTTGCCATCCACCGTCGAACCTAGCAACTCTACAAAACTACAATTTTGTGTAAGAGTTCCCACCCACAGGTGGGCATTTTGTGTAAAATTATTTTTTCTTCTTCAGCTTATCGCCATCGTTCAAGGTCTTCGCGATAGACATACTCGGGCCCGACACCACTTCATCGCCTACCTTCAAACCGCTCAACACTTCATAAAAATCCAAGTCTTGCACCCCTGTTTTTACTTCAACGGCTTTGGCTTTGCCACCATTGTAGAGGAAAACCCAAGTTTGCACGCCCGTTTTGGCCTCTGCAACCTTGTCTCCGTCTTTACCCACCGTAGGATTGCGCGTGGTCACTGAAGAAATGGGCACCGAAACTACCCCGCTTTTCGACTTCGTTTGAATATCCACACCGGCGGTCATCCCAGGCAAAAAAGGGAATTCCCCCACTTTCATCAAATCTTGGTAACTCGATGGCACCAACCGAATCTTCACCACGAAATTGGTTACTTGGTCGCTCATATTTTGGGCGGTGTTGAACACGGCAGAGTTTGCAATTTCTGTAACCACACCCTTAAAGACCCGACCGTCGTACGCATCCACTTTGATATCGGCACTATCCCCGCGATGAATCCTTACGATGTCGTTTTCGTTCACATTCACCTGTACTTCCATCATTTGCATGTTGGAAATTCGCATGATCTCGGTACCCGCCATTTGCGCTGTACCCACCACACGCTCGCCTTTTTCAGAGGTTAAATGGGTCACGATGCCCGATGCCGGTGCGTAAATGCTGGTTCGGCCCAGGTTGCGCTTTCCCTCCTCCAAACGCGCGGCCACACTCTGCACGTTGTATTTGCTGCCCAACACCGATTTGCCTGCCGCCTCAAAATCGGCTTTGGCTACTTCGTATTGCAACTGGGCATTTTCCCATTCTTGGTCGCTGATGACCTTCTGATCGTACAACTTGCGCTGACGTTTGAAGTTCGTATTGGCCTGATCAAAAGACGATTTCGCCTTGATACTCTGCGCTTCAGCACCGGCCAATGCCGCTTTTGCATTATCGAGGTTGGCTTTCAACTGCGACATCGCTGTTTCGTACAATTCGGGATTGATGCGCAAAAGCAGCTGTCCTTTCGTTACACTATCCCCCTCATGTACCAACATATCAATGATCTCACCACTCACATCGGCACTGATTTTCACTTCACTTTCTGGCTGAATTTTGCCGGTAACACTCACGATTTCTGTGATGGTGCGCGATTCTACCTTGGCCGTTTCCACTTCCAAATCCTTCTTACCGCCTTTGAATACTACGGCCAAAATGATGAGCACGACCAAAGCCGAGAGAGAAATCCAGAGTATGCGTTTTTTTGTCATGGGTTGATTCTTTGCGATGTAATTATTTATCGAGCGATGGCATTTCAGGCGCTACCGCGTTGGGATTTGCGTTGGGAGAAAGATAGAATTCCAATACAAGTCGGCGAAAAGCACGCTCATATTTGGCGGAGATAAAATTCTGATAGGCCGATTGTGCATTGGCATACGCCACTTGGTATTCGAAATAGGAAGCCGCACCCGCATCCAATCGCTGTTTCACATATTGCTCATTTTGCTTTTGCAATTCGTGGCTTTCTTTGTTGGCAGCATATCGCTTTTCCGCATTTTGGTAGTTGTTGTAGGCCGACAGCACTTCATTTTGAACGGTCTGTTCGATGCGATCCAAATTCAATTTTGCGCGCATGACATTGACATCGGCCGATTTCTCTTGGTTCTGTCGCTGCATCCCCGAATAGATGGGCACATTCAAATTCACGCCAAGCGATTGACCAAAGTTATTCTTTACCTGCTCTCCGAAATCAATGGTACTCATTTGATAATCAAATTTGGGGGCTTCAACAATTTCGTTGGTACCCTGAACCCGCCCAATGGGTGAAAAACCGGCGAGGTTAACCCCATCCACATTTTTGGCATTGTCTGAATATACAGTACTCAAATTACCACCCAAACTCAATGTGGGTAGCAAGGCGCCTTTGGCAGACCTCAACCCAAACTCTGCAGAAGCCAAACGATATTTGGCCGCTCTGTAATCGGGGCGTTTGTATAAGATCGAATCTACCAATTGCTGCGCACTGTATGGGAATGGTGCTTCTATGTTTCCCAGCGACTCAGTCACGGGCTCCAGCACTTGGTTTTGGGGCAACCGGATCAACTGTTTGAGGTTTTGCAGGGCCACATTCTTGTTGTTTTGGGCCGCGGTTAATGTCGCCAAATCATTGGCATGCTGGGCTTTCAACCCCAACAACACCCCGCGATTGCTTCCGCCTGCATCAAATAATATTTGTCCGCGCTCCAATTGCGCCTGACTCGCCGAGGCAGCGTTTTGCGCGGCATTCTCCGCTTCTTGGGATTGTAAACACTGCACATAGGCACCGGAGACTTGGAGGATAACCGATAGTTTCACCGCGTCTAAATCGGCCTGTGAGGCCAACCAATTGCTTTTGGCCTGTTTGAAATTATTCTGGGTTTGTCCGCCACCATAAATCAACACCGAACCTTGCAATTGAAAATTGTTCGACCCAATGGTAGACTGCACAAATTGGTTGGTAAATCGGTCGATACTACGTCCAGATTGATAAAACTGTCCGGCCGAAGCACTCAAATCTGGGGCAAATCCGCTTTTGGCTTGATTCATCGACAATTCAGCTTGCGATTCCGACAGCATAGAGATTTGCACATCGATATTTTGCTTGAGCGCTTGCTCGATGCATTGCTCTAAATTGTAGCGCACCGATTGTCCTTGCAAGGGGGCTGAGACACCCAAAATCAGCAAGCTTGCAGCAATCCATTGATTCATAAATGCAAAGATAGCGATATTGATGCGGCCCTGCGGGCCGCATCGACCATTCACGGGAACGGAACGACAAACTACCAATCCCAGCGGATTGAAAATAACCATGACTTTCGATACAACCATCCACCCGTTGATTTGTTTCATTTTCAACTTTAACAAAATTCAAACCCACCGAGCAACGAATACCGCCTATTTTTGCTCTAACCACCATCGCCCTATGAAATACATCAAATACTTGTTCTTGATTCTCAGCGTTGCCCTCATTCGCGACGTAATATCCTACACCAACGGCTCTAATCCCGGCTACACCGGCGCCATCTCCGAAGGCAATTGCACCAGCTGTCACGCATCGTACAGCCTCGTCTCCTCTGGAACCCAATGGAATCGCATCCGCATGAAAAGCAACATCCCCAGCACCGGCTACCTCCCCGATTCCACCTATACCATTACAATCACCTACGCGGAAACCAGCATTTCAAAATTTGGCTTCCAGTTAACCGCCCTCGATACCACCAATGCCGCTGCTGGAACTTTTTCAACGGCCGACAGCAGAACCAGTACCAGCTCCACTTCCATCGGTGGAAAAACAAGGTATTACATCGGACAGACAACCACTGGATCATCGAATGTGGGCACCGACAGCACCGCTTGGACCTTCAAATGGAAAGCCCCTGCAACCAATGTTGGCAAGGTGAAATTCTTTATTAACCTGAATTCAACCAACAGCAACGGCAGCACCAATGGCGATTACATTTATAAAAAGGACTTCACCATAACCCCCTCAACCTTGTTGCCCGTTGCATCGGCGAAAGTTGCGGACCCAGTCTCCTGCACCAACGGCACCAAGTTCGAGGGCAGCGCCACCAATTCACCCTCTTCGTTTTTGTGGGAGGAAAAACCCGCCACCGGTGCCAATACCCGCTTATCAACGGCGCAAAGCCCAACCCTTACGCTCACCGCCGGCAAACACACCATTCTATTTACTGCCACCAACGCCTACGGAAAATCAAACACCGTTACACTCAAAATTACCACCTACACGTCGCCGCCAAAGGCCAGCACCACCCCAAAGGGAACCAGCACCCTTTGCGGAGGGGATTCTTTGAAAGTGACAGTATCCGCCTTGAACGCCACATTGTACAAGCAAAAGTGGATTCACAACAATAGCACCAAAACCACCATCTTCTTGAAGGATACAGGCTCTTACTTCAATTTAGCCATAAGCGTAGAAGGATGCTCTACACTTACAGACCCCATTAAAATTTTGGTCAACCCCAAACCCATTGCCAACGTAAGTTTGTATCAGCCCAAATCGGCGTATTGCGCAAACAGTATCGTTACCTGGAAAGCGGTCTTGTCTAAGGGCGATTCGGTTTCTGTAATTGGTGCGTCTGGACCTTTTTCTGGCGATACCCTCATCAAAACCACGGCCCGCAGCAGCAACCCCAAAGAGCGATTTTGGATCAAGGGCATCAATGGTTGTATGAGCGTACCCATATCACTAAGCTACGCGGTGGTTGATTCATCGCTTGCACCCCAACTCGTGGGCATCGATTCGCAATTAACCCAAGTGATCTTTCGTTGGAAAGCCAACCCACTGGCATTGGCTTACAGTTACAGCAAAGACTCCGGAAAAACGTGGACGTTATCGGGCAACAATGGCATTGACACCTCGGTATCTGTGGCTACCCGGTCCGATAAATCACCCGTTTCGCTGTGGGTTCGATACACGATCAACAACGACTGTGGGATTAGTCCCATTGGGCGATTTACCGCCACCACCAAATCATGCACACCCATTGATTATACCGCCCAATGGAGCAGCAGTCCGCTATGCGTGGGCAGCAAAGCAACTTTATCGCTCGGAAATTTGCCCAAGGCCTACAACGTTTGGGTGAACGGCACATCGCAACAGCAGCAATCACAGTTTCAGATTGATATCAATGCGTTGAACGGCAAGGTAGATTTGGCGGTTCTGGATTCAGCGCAAGCGGTTTGTGGCACCACGAAAAAGAGTGTTTCTTGGAGTGCCGAATCGATCAGGGCAAACCAATTAAAACACGATATTGATACCCTTACCCCCAAAATCATTTGTGGCGGCAGCATTTGGCTCACCCACGATTGCGATACCACATCGGTAAAAAAGGCGTGGATTGTGGTGAACGGCAAACAAGTTTTATCGCTCAACAACCCCAAATCGGGCATCAACAAGGTACTGGTAAAACAAGGCGATTCTGTGTGGCTGCAAGGAAACACCAGCAAAGGCTGTGTGGCGAATTCTGCCAAGGCGCGCATCCAAGTAAACCCCTTACCCAATGCCAATTTCACGGTGAGTAACCAAGGTGCATTGTACACCTTTACACCCATAGACACCACGGGCGATCACATGTGGTACATTCAATCCGCGCCCAGTTGGCTGAGTGCAGATATCAAACCCAAACACAACCTCGCACCGTACAGCAACCAAACCGTGCGCGTTTTCCACGAGTTGAACCACCAGGGCGATAGTTGCTTCTCATTGACCTATCAAGACTTGGTCCTCGGCGAGCTAAGTGCCGCTCAATTGGTTGTAAGCAAATTCAACCTCTACCCCAATCCCGTTTCGCACGGACAGTGGATACAGGTTCAGTCAGATGTCATGTGGTCGCGCTGTGAAATCACCGACGCTTCTGGCCGACCCGTATTTCAATTCAACCGTGCGATGCTCTCCGGCAATAGATTCCTGTTTGAGGGTGCCGCGGGATTGTACCGGTTAAGGTTCTATTTGGGCGATGAGGTGGTAGGACAGTCGTCATTGCTTTGCGCAGAATAACCGCTAAATAAGACTGGCTATCGCCAAAACTGTAGCGTTTACTACATTTTTTCGCAGTCGGGCTTTTTGTTATCCTTCTGTTCGTTGGCTTCTTTCCTGCGGCGGATAAACCAATCATTTTTGGTGCCTTTGAGCTGAGAAATGGTAAATCCGAAGTAGATATCGGCATCGCGCACGTTGCGGGTATAAAAGAAATTGATGGCACTGTTACTCCCGATGTAGAAGCATCCGGCGCGCAGGGCGAAGCCGGCGCGCAAACTGCGGTAATCATATTCCAACAGCATGGGCATAGACACCTCCCATTTTTGTTTTTCATAGCGCGGAGCGATCATCGCATAACTTTGGTATCGCATGTGTTGTGAAAACCTTCCCCGCAAACTCTGCATCACTTGGTAATTGATAAACACCCGCTTGCTGTACTGATAATCCACCGAAGCAATAAATCGCGTGGGCAAGCCAATATTTTCGGTACGGGTCCCAGTGGTGTAGCCAGAAACATCTTTAAAAATATTGTTGAGCGGCATAATACTCGGCTTGGGGTCCACACCAATGAATTGATCCCGAAACCCCGTAGCATCCCAAGTGGTGGTGTTGGCATTGACAATGTCTGTGGCCTGTACAACATCGTATCGAACAGAACCCAAATCCAACAAACTCAAACCAAACTTGTATTTGTACTGTTTGTGTTTCTTAAGGTAATCGCCGTTTTGCTTGTAATCCGGCTTATGGTAAATCATGCCCCAACCTAGGTCCAATCCCGTTCCATGTCCCCTATCTTGATATAAGGCATAATGAATGTTGGTTTTATCGAACTGAATCACATCCTGTCTCACCTTGTGAATCTGCATATCATCCCACTTAAAGTAAGCACCACCCATTCCCCATATCTTTTTCACCGTGGCTCCAAACATCATTTTTTGCTTCCAAGGAAGGTTTTGGCTGTAGGAAACATTGATCCCTGATGAAACATATGCGTTGATACTCGCTGCACTGCGATCTAGATTGTAGTTGTTGTTTTTGTCGAGGATAAAATAATTAAATGCCCGCTTGTTGTAGGAAAGCTCACGTCTCAAAGCATAAGCCAATGGCTCGTTTACGCCGGTCGCGCGACCCAAAACTATGGCATCATTCAACCAACCGATGTGTATTTTTTTGTATTGAAACAACACAGATGGCAAATAAGCCATCGCTCCTACACCGGCAAATTTCCGCTTGCGATTGAGGTCCTCATACAAAAATGCCGAATCAAACCGAGGGTTGCCATTGACCGTTTTGTATTGATCGGGCATCGTATTAAAAATGGTTCGATAGGCCGAATAGGGCAGCTGTAAGTTCAGGTAATTGTTGTTGACATTGGCCCAAGCCCCGATGATGTTCACATGCCATTTGTAAGGAGTAGCCGCGGTTAGTGCGGGGTTGATCTTGGCGGCGTGAACCCCACTGTAATTTCCTACGGCGATGGGCGCAAAATGTTGAGCCCCTGCTTTTCCGATGGAAAGCACCATCACCAAGAGGTACAAATCGATGAATCGGGATTTCCTTGCCATAGTTATGTAACGCTCAAAGGTACAAATATGTTGCCTGGGGATGGATTGCACCAATAGTTCGACGAACGACAAAACCATTCATTGATTGGATGTGTTATAAACGTCGACCATCACTATGCGAAAAACATTTACCGTTTTGGGCTCTTTGGGTTTGTTCCTTATGGGAGCCTCCACCTCAAACGCCCAGGGCATCAATGGCTTGGGATTCCCGTGCTACAACAACCAATTCAAACTAGAATTAACCACCACCAAAAAGGCGATTACTACCTGCAACGACACCGTGCAGCTGAGTGTTTCTTGCATTGGCAACCCAGATATTTATTGGACCGATGGCTATTATGGCAAATCGCGTGTGGTGAGCAGCAGCGCACAGTATCAAGCTTATGCCTATGATAGCCAATACAATTGTGTGGACACCACGGCAGCTGTCTTGGTTACGGTTAACGATGCCTATATCAATGCGTACAGCGGCAGTTTCACCAACCCTACCCGACTTTGTGAGGGCGGACAGGTGACGTTGTATTCGTACTCTACTGCACCGGTTCGATGGAACACGGGCGACTCAGCCAATGCCATTACTGTCACCAAAGCGGGAAAATATTACGCGGTGGTAAAATCGGCCAATGGCTGTGTGGATACATCGGAAGTGTTGGAGGTGATATTAAATTCATTGAAGCAATTGAAGATTCGTGCAAATTCTGACACGGTAGTTTGCTTGGGCGATTCGGTAGAATTGGAGTTGACCACCAAATACGGTTATAACAGCTTGTTTTGGAATCCTTATTACAGCAAATCCAACAAAATCAAAGTCGGCGGTTCAGGCGCCATCAATGCCTACGCCTTGGATTCGGCATCGGGCTGTGGATTGGTCTCCAACACCATCAATGTAACGGTATTGAGTCCGAGCGTTGAGGCCTTGTGCATGGTTACGGTGGATAGCGCTACGGGCAAAAACAAATTGGTTTGGTCGGTATCGAAGGGCAAGCGCACTGCGTTGTATAACATATACCGGGAATCAAACTTTGCGGGTGAGTTCGACCTCATTGGCGATGCCGATTTAACTACGGCGGGATCATTTTTGGACACCCAAGTGAACCCAAAACAACGTCCTTTTACGTATTACATCGAAGCGATAGACTCTTGCAACAACCGCGATCTCACGTCTCGATACTATGCCCACACCACCTTGCATTTGACCGCCAACCTGGGGGTTAGCGGGGAGAACAACTTGAATTGGTCTGATTACATTGGCATTTTCCCATTGAACACTTATGTGATTTACCGCAGCAACAATTCGGGCAAATTCACTCCGATTGCGTCGGTGGCCTCTACGGTTAAATCGTATAGCGACCTAAATCCACCCAGTGGCAAAAATCGTTATTACATCGGCATCAAAGGGAAAACGGCCTGTGATACTTCCGGCAGCACTTTAATCAATTCCAACATGGTGGCTTTTGGAATTTTGGGTGTAGAGGATCAGATTACCGCTTTGGGTAGCATTTCTCCCAATCCTTGTATGGATTTCTTGGACGTGCGTTTTGTTCAGGGAGGCAGGCAAGCGGTACAGATCTGCGATTTGCAGGGCAAGGTCTTGAAACGGATGGCTGTTTTGGGCGATGAGTTGTGCAGGATTGATGTCAGCGACCTATCGTCAGGCGTTTATTTGTTGTGCGACGGCAAAGGCGGGGCATTGAAATTTGTGAAACAGTAAGGCGCTCAGCGCATTACAATACATGATCAAAAAAAGGCGCAGGAATCTGCGCCTTTTTTTGGCTTAGTCGATTTGATTGGCTATTTTGTTGGCAAATAATTGTCAATTTTTTAATCATTTATAGTGTTTCAGGGCCATGATTGTGCATTTTCACTCTTTCTTCAGTTTGCGTTACGGGATGATGTCGCCGGAGGAAATTGTGCAGCGATGCGAATCGGAGGCTATGTCGATGCGACAAAAAGTCCCCATTTTACTGGCCGACATCAACAATGTATCGGGGGTGAGTAATTATTTGCGGGCGGCCAGGGATTGCAAGCACATAGAGGCATTGGTGGGGTGTGACATTCGCAATGGCGACGTGCATTTGTATTTATTGGTGTGCGAATCGCAGTCGGGATTTGCGTCGATGAATGAATTTTTGTCGGCCCATTTAATGTCCGACAAGCGATTTCCAGAATTTGCGCCATTGTTAGAGGGCGTGAGGGTGATTTATCCATTGGAACGATTGTGGGGGTGGCGGAAGAACTGGGGGGCTGAGGACTGGGGGGCTGAGGGCGGGGGGGTTGCGGGCGGGGTCCTGGTTTCGGCTTGGGGCTTTGGCATTCCGTGGGGTGCATTAGACCGGTTGCGGTTGTGGAAACGGCCTTTGCCCACGGAGCAATTGTTGGCGGTGCAGACGGTCACTGTACGCGACGAGATTGATTTCGAGACCCACAAGTTATTGCGGTGCATCGACCACAATTGTTTGTTGTCGAAATTGCCCGAGGGCGCCACGGCGAAGCCGTGGCAGCAATGGTTGCCGCTGCGACAAATTTTTTCAAAATTTGTCGCAGCGAAACACTTAATCTCCCAGGCGCAGGCCTTCGTAGAAGGCTGCGCCTGGACGTTTGACTGGAGCGTTCAACAAAACAAGAAAACCTTCACCGGAGACCCCGACCAAGACTTTAGAATGCTCAGGGAATTGGCCTCGGAAGGACTTCATTACCGCTACCCAAACTACACCTTCCAAACCACCCAACGATTGGAAAAGGAAATGCAAATGATTTACCAGCTGGGATTTACCGCCTACTTCCTGATCAACTGGGACATCTGTAGATTCGCCCGTGAAAACAACTTCTTCTACGTTGGCAGGGGCTCTGGCGCCAATTCCATGGTGGCCTATTGCCTGCGCATTACCGATGTAGACCCCATCGACCTAGACCTCTACTTCGAACGTTTCATCAATCCGCATCGGAGCAGTCCGCCCGACTTCGACCTCGATTTTTCTTGGCAGGATCGCGACAAAGTAACGGCGTATATTTTGGAGAAGTACAAAGCCCATGGCGCCGCCCTACTGGCCACTTATAGCACGTTTCAAACCAATGCAGTTGTCAGGGAATTGGGCAAGGTGTACGGACTACCCAAAGCCGAAATCGATGCGTTACTGAACAAGACCTCTTACTACAGTCACGCCACCTTTGAGGCTTACACACCAAGCAAGGGCGACGTCTATTCACAGCCGGGCATTGGCAAAGGCATTCGAAATCGCACATTGGGAAGATCAGGCGGAACGGCCACGGCACAAACAGGGACTGTGACACAAGGCACCCAAGAGGAATCCCACCCATCGTTGTACCAAGAATTGCTCAAACACGCCCACCGCATCCACAACTTGCCCAACCATTTGAGCATCCACGTGGGGGGCATCCTCATTCCCGAAAAGCACATCCACCATTACAGCGCCACTTTTTTACCGCCCAAGGGATTCCCGGTGGTGCAATTTAGCATGCTGGAAGCCGAGGATTTGGGAATTGCCAAGTTCGACATCTTATCGCAGCGCGGGTTGGGGCACATCAAAGATGCCGTTATTTACGTAGAACAGAACCAAGGCATTGCGGTAGATGCCCACCAAATTCATGCCTTCAAAAACGACCCTATCATACAGCGGCTGATTGAGACCGGACATACCACGGGCTGTTTTTACGTTGAAAGTCCGGCCATGCGACAATTGCTCCGCAAGCTAAAATGCAGAGATTACCTCACGTTGGTGGCGGCCAGCAGTGTGATCCGCCCGGGCGTAGCCCGGAGCGGAATGATGCGCGCATTTATTGAGCGACATGTAGAGCCCGCCAAGCGCAGCGAAGCCCATCCTGTGCTGTGGGACCTTATGCCAGAAACCTATGGCATCATGGTCTACCAAGAGGACGTGATCAAAGTAGCCCACCATTTCGCCGGAATCGGCCTGGGAGAAAGCGATGTCCTGCGCCGTGGCATGAGCGGCAAATTCCGCAGCAGGGAAGAATTCCAAAAAGTGCAAGACGCTTTCTTTGCCTCTGCGATACAAAAAGGCCACAAGCCCGAACTGGTGCGGGAAGTATGGCATCAAATTGAGAGTTTTGCTGGCTACAGTTTCGCCAAAGGACATAGCGCCAGCTACGCCGTAGAGAGCTACCAAAGTTTGTACCTCAAAGCCCATTACCCCTTAGAATTCTACACGGCCGTCATCAACAATTTCGGCGGATTCTACCGCACCGAGTTCTACGTGCATGCCGCCAGAAAAAGTGGCGCCATCATCCAAGCACCCTGCATCAACGAAAGTCAAATTCTCACCCGCATACAAGGTCATACCCTGTGGCTGGGCCTGGGATTGGTAGACGGCCTAGAACAACAATGCGTGCATCGATTGCTCCGTGCCCGAGATCAGGCAGGCCCCTTTGTTTCGCTCAGCGATTTCAAACAACGGGTAGAACCTGGCCTCGAACAACTGAAAATCCTCATACAAATCGGGGCCTGCCGCTCCTGGAACCGCAGCAGAAAAGCCCTGCTGTGGGAAGCCCATGCCCTCTACGCCTCCAAAAAAGCCGTGGCCCAAACCGAAAAACTCTTCCTCGAACCCACCAAAGAATACCAACTCCCCAGCCTCGAAGACTCCTGGTTAGAAGTAGCCCACGACGAACGCAACCTCCTGGGATTTTCACTCACCAACCCCTTCCACCTCATCCAAGACGCACCCTACCCCCACGACCCTTCCATGCCCCACCTGTCCAAAATCAGGGGCCGACACTTCCAGCAACTCCTACACAAAAATGCCCTCATCGAAGGCTACCTCGTTACCGTAAAACCCACCAAAACTGTGGGTGGAAAAGAAATGAATTTTGGCACCTGGCTTGATGCAGATGGACATTATTTCGATAGTATACACTTCCCGCCATCGGTAAAAGCCTATCCGTTCAACGGACGTGGCGTATACCGCATCTGGGGCAAAATCACAGAAGATTATGGCGTATTCAACATCGAAGTGATGCGCATGAAAAAACTACCCTACCAAACCGATCCCCGGTTTGTAGATTAAACCGATTAGTGGTGGTGACCGCCTTCGCCGTGCACGTGGCCGTGGTCTAACTCATCCGCAGTGGCCTCGCGAACCGCCAAAATAGAACCCGTAAAGTTCAACGCCTCACCCGCCAAAGGATGATTAAAATCCATCTTCACGGTTTCATCACCAATCTCAATCACCTTGCCGTCCATGGGATTGCCATCCTGATCTTGCATCGGCAACATCGCACCCAACTGCAAAATATCGGCAGGAACATCATCGCCGCCAAAAACTGAACGAGGCAACTCTACAATCCAACCCGCATCGTGAACCCCGTAACCGTCTTCAGCGCTCAGCGAAAAAGAAAAACCATCACCCACATTCAAACCATTCAACTGCGCATCGAAGGCTTCCAACGTTTGGCCGATGCCATGAATGAACACCAACGGCTGGTCCGCGTCAGCAAAATCAGCAACTTCGCCATTGGCAAGTGAAAGAGTGTAATAAATGCTTACGACGTGATTGGGGGCAACAGATAAATTTGACATGTTTAAAAAAGATGATGCAAGTAACCACAAAAGTCGCTGACCCGAAAATTCGGGTCCAAATAATGTCGAAATTGTGCATAACTCGTATCGCCCGAATTCCTTGCGTCCCAATCGCAAAGCGTAATTTGGCATGGCAAAATCACCCATGGAACGCACCGAAGCACAAGCCAAAATACAAGCCCTCAGCCAAGAACTCAAAGACCACAATTATCGGTATTACGTGTTGGCAGAACCTGTGATTTCGGATCAGCAGTTCGATATAAAACTCAAAGAGTTGGAGGCATTGGAAAAGGCATTCCCCGAGTTTGCCCTGGCCAACAGCCCAACCCAAAACGTAGGCGGCGGATTGTTAGAGGAATTCAAAACAGTCCCCCACAAACGACGCATGTTATCGCTGGGAAACACGTATTCTGAGGAAGAATTGCTCGAATTCGACGAACGCGTACGCAAGTCGCTGGGCGTAGATACCGTGGAATATGTGTGCGAACTAAAAATCGACGGTCTGGCGATCTCCCTGTTTTACGAACAGGGCAAGCTGTTTCAAGCCGTAACCCGTGGCGATGGTTTTCAGGGCGATGACGTCACCGAAAACGTCAAAACCATCCGCAGCGTCACCCAACAACTCCATGGCAATTACCCCGAATCCTTCGAAATTCGCGGAGAAATCTTCATGCACCGAAAAGGCTTCGACCGCCTAAACGAACAGCGCATCGCCATCGGAGAAGCCACCTACGCCAACCCCAGAAACGTGGCCTCCGGCTCGCTAAAAATCAAAGATCCGAAAGAAGTGGCCAAACGCCCCCTGGATATTACGCTTTATCATTTTCTGTCAGACCAACAACCCTTCCCCACCCACAGCGAGTCGTTGCGACAAGCAAAGAGCTGGGGCATCAAAACAGCTGAACACAGTGAAACTTGCCATAACATCCAATCGGTGTTTGACTTCTTGAAGCGATGGGATGTGGCCCGGCACGACCTCGGATTCGACACCGATGGCGTGGTGATCAAAGTCAATTCCTTGCGATACCAGGAAGAGTTGGGATTCACCGCCAAAGTGCCACGCTGGGCCATTGCCTACAAATTCCAAACGGAAACAGCCACTTCCACCCTACTCGGCATCACCTATCAAGTGGGCAGAACGGGGGCCATCACCCCAGTGGCCGAATTGCAGCCAGTAGCCTTACTAGGCACCACAGTGAAGCGGGCGAGTTTGCACAATGCAAACGAAATAGAACGATTGGATGTGCGCGTTGGCGATACTGTTTTCGTTGAAAAAGGCGGTGAAATCATCCCCAAAATCGTAGGGGTAGACTTTTCTCGACGGAAAGAAAACTCCCTGCCCCATACCTATATCACCCATTGCCCAGAATGCCACGCCGAATTGCAGCGAAAAGAAGGGGAAGCCCAACATTACTGCTTAAACTCGGAGGAGTGTCCGCCCCAAATCATTGGCAAAATAGAACATTTCGTGGGGCGAAAAGCCATGGACATTCAAAGCATTGGCAGCGAAATGGCGGAAACCCTCTACCAACAGGGACTGGTGAAAGATTTGGCCGATTTGTACGACATCACCTTTGAGCAAGTGCTGGCCTTGGATCGGGTTGGAGAAAAAACGGCACAGAACCTGATCGACGGTATCGCTGCGAGTAAATCGCAACCCTTTGAACGCGTTTTGTTTGGATTGGGCATCCGCTATGTGGGAGAAACCGTGGCCAAGAAATTGGCCCAAGCCATGGGCAATATCGACGCCATCATGGCCGCAACAGAAGAACAGCTGGTGGGCATTGATGAAATTGGAGAGCGCATCGCCGAATCGGTGGTACAGTATTTCTCGGAAGAAAAACATGTGACAGGAATTGCCCGAATGAAAACGGCGGGGTTGAATTTCACCGCCATACAAAAGGAAAGCCTCGGCGATAGTCTGGTGGGCAAAACAATGGTGATTTCCGGCGTATTCGCCAAACATTCCCGCGATGAAATCAAAGCGATGATTGAAGCTCATGGCGGCAAAGTGGGCAGCGGCGTAACCGGCAAAACCGATTATTTGGTGGCTGGCGACGGCATCGGCCCAAGCAAATTGGAAAAAGCCACCCAACTCGGGGTAAACATCATCGACGAAGACACTTTTTTAACCATGATTGGGTAAATTAAAACAAAGAAACATGGGCGAACAAAACAGTTTGGTATCTCGCGTGATCGACAAATTGCATCAACGCAAAGCCAAAGAATTTGGCAAACTTCGCTATGCCCCAAACTTTGAAAAAGCCAAACGGTTTGTGGTGTGCTGGGACAGTCAGCGAACCCCAGCAGAAACCCAGGCCATCAAAGCCTACATCGAATCGCTCAAAGCCCTTGGCAAGCAAGTGATTCGCATCATCTACTTCAATGTCAAAACAAAAGAAGAAACCCCGCTGGTACCGGAAGTAAACACCTACCATGTGGGCCGCTGGGATTTTGACAGAACCGGTTTCCCAAAATCTGAAGACATAAAAAATGTGCTACAGTTTGATACTGATTTTTTCATTTCCATTGACATGGAGGGAGAATGGCATTTTATGGGATTGGCGGCAGTGAGTAAGGCGGCATGTAAAGTAGGCCCCTACCACGCCAAAAACTTGAAGAATTTTGATGTACTTATCAAACCCGCAGAGAAGCACAACGTGAATCAGTACCTTTGTGAACTCAAAGAACATTTGAACAAATTGGCATGAAACAACTCATCGGCACCGGCACAGCATTAATTACACCGTTCCATGCGGAACTCAGCATCGATTTTGCGTCATTGGAACGCATCGTAGAGCAACAAATTTCTGGAGGCACAGACTATTTTGTGATGCTTGGAACCACCGGAGAAAGCGTAACGTTAACCCGCAACGAAAAAGCCCAAGTGATCACATGTATCAAAAAGGCCAACGCAGGCAGGATACCGCTGGTTTTGGGCGTTGGGGGAAACAACACCGCGGAAGTTGTGGCGCAATTAAAAGACTTGGATACCGATGGCATTTGTGCCATTTTAAGCGTTTCACCCTATTACAACAAACCCAATCAGCAAGGCATTATTCACCACTACACCGAAGTGGCCAATGCATCGCCCTTGCCGATAATTTTATACAATGTGCCTGGTAGAACCGGAAGCAACATAACCGCCGCCACACAGCTGACATTATCACATCACCCAAACATCGTTGCTACGAAAGAAGCCAGCGGCAACATGGAACAAGTGATGACCATTTTGGCCAACAAACCCCAAGATTTTTTGGTGATCAGCGGCGATGACGCACTCACCTTCCCGATGCTGGCCTGCGGTGGCAGTGGCGTAATTTCAGTCATCAACCACGCATTCCCCAAAACGTTTTCAGGCATGGTGCGGTCTGCATTGCAGGGCGATTTTGTATCGGCCAGAAAAGCCCATGAAACGGTGCTTGAATCAGCCATCGCCATATTTGCCGACGGAAGTCCCAGTGGCATCAAAACCATGTTAAACGAAATGCAGCTTTGCGGAACGGCGGTAAGACCACCCCTGTGGCCTGTGAATGATCAAGTGGAAGCCAACTTGCGCAATCTTGCCAAAAACGCCCAATAAATCTTATGAACCCCAACCTCGACCCTAACACCAACAACATGAGCAACGCCGACAAAGACGTTGAGAAGGTATTACGTCCGGCCGACTTTGGGGACTTCACAGGTCAACCCAGCATCGTTGAGAACCTGAAAATATTTGTAGAGGCCGCAAAAATGCGGGGCGAAGCGCTTGATCACATTTTGTTGCATGGCCCTCCGGGTTTGGGTAAAACCACCCTGAGTCATATCGTGGCCAACGAAATGGGCAGCACCATGAAAATTACCTCCGGTCCTGTTTTAGAAAAACCGGGCGATTTGGCAGGACTGCTCACCAACCTCAACGAGGGGGATGTTTTATTCATCGACGAAATACACCGCTTAAGTCCTGTGGTGGAAGAATATTTGTACTCCGCCATGGAGGACTACCGAATTGACATCATGATCGATACGGGCCCAAATGCACGTAGCGTTCAAATTGCCCTGCAGCCCTTCACGTTGGTTGGGGCCACCACCCGCAGTGGATTGCTCACATCCCCGCTGCGCGCCCGCTTTGGGATCAATTGTCGGCTAGAATATTACGACGCCGAAACCCTTACAAACATCGTTGGCAGAAGTGCCCACATTTTGCAATCGCCCATCGTGGAAGAGGCGGCCTTTGAAATTGCCCGCAGAAGTCGTGGAACCCCGCGTATTGCCAATGCTTTATTGCGAAGGACACGCGATTTCGCCCAAATCAAGGGGGATGGCACCATCACGTTAGACATCGCCAAATTTGCCCTAAAAGCATTGAACGTGGATGCCAATGGACTGGATGAAATGGACAACAAGATCTTGCAAACCATCATCGAAAAATTCAAAGGGGGGCCAGTGGGATTGAATACCATCGCCACAGCGGTTGGGGAAGATGCAGGCACCATCGAGGAGGTTTATGAACCCTTTTTGATTCAAGAAGGATACATACAGCGAACTGCCCGCGGTCGGGAAGCTACACACCTTGCATTCAAACACTTGGGCAAGTTAGACCACCGCTACCCTGGGACTAGCACCCTACTGTAAACCGGCCCAGGAATTTGGCCTTCTGATGGCCGTGGGTTTTGTTTGGGATTGACTTTACAGTTCTAAAAACGAAACGCTCTATCAATTACGAAACCTACAATTAAAGGTTTTTCATCCATTCGTAAAGAAACTTCATGGAGTTTTTGTAAAATTGTATCTACTTTTCACAATGAAACTCCTAAAACATTACTTCATCGCTGGCTTATTGTTGGTGGCAGGAGCGCAGTTAACCGCCCAAACCGACATGGATGGCTTGATGATGGCCAAACGAAATTTGTGTGGTGGCGTGGTGGTTGGACAGTCACAATGGAATCACTATTGGGAAGGGCAATTATACCGCAACAACCTGAACATCGGCACTTTGCAGTCGCAAATGGCGATGGCGATGGCCAACTACGGGGTTTCAAATAAATTCAACATCATCGCATCGGCGCCATACATCGAAAATCACGCGACCGCAGGTACGCTGAGAGGACAAAAGGGCTTACAAGATTTGTCGATGACGGCCAAATGGGAATTCTTCGGAAAAGGCTACAAACATGCCTACGTGAGTTTGTTGGCCTTGGGATCCGTTTCTACCCCACTAACCAATTATGTAGCGGATTATTTGCCGTTGGCCATCGGGATGCACAGCAAAACGGCTTCAGGAAAATTGATGATCGACATACAACGCAATCGTTGGTTTGCCACAGCATCGGCCCAGTATACACAAAGGGGCAATGTCACCATCGATCGTGAGGCGTACTTCACAACCAAAATGATTTACAGCAACATCGTTGCCATGCCCTCTGTCTTTTCCAGCAATGTTCGGTTGGGTTATCGAAAAAATGCAGACCTAATCATCGAAGCCGTATACGACCGCATGAACACCTTGGGTGGGTTCGATATTCGCAGGAACGACATGCCCTTTTTAAGCAACAACATGGAAGCTTCGCGCATCGGACTGAATTGGAAACTGCCCGTACCCAAAATCTCGGGAATGAGTTGGATGGGCAATGCCACAACCACCATCGCAGGACGCAACATGGGACAGAGTCAGATCTTCATGACAGGCTTGGTTTACCAAGGCGAGTTCAAAACCAAAAACACCCCTAAAAAATGAAATCACTGAAACTCTTTGGGGCCTTATTGGTCGCCACCGCGCTGTATATCGGATGTAAAAACGAGGTTGTATCCGAAAACGATGTCTTCCCCGCTTTGCAGCCCCTGAACACCGATACCGGTGCAGGCAATTGGAAACCGATTTTATTGACCAAGCCCGACGAATTTGCGCTTGCCTCTCCCATTGCCGTTACGGCCGCCGATTACAAATTGGAATTATTGGAGATCAAGAGTCGTCAAAACCAAATTACCGACGAAGAAAGAGAAAACATGAACTATTGGAGTGCGGGCGTGGTTTTGCGTTGGAACGAAATCATGCGGGAGCTTGTGGCCAAATACAACTTACCGCCATACCAAAACCCAGACGGTACCTACCCCATTCCCAGCGCTGCCAATCCTCTGGCTTATCCATTCTTCCCTTTCGCCAACCCTCCCTACGCGGCCCGGGCTTATGCCTATTTATCGGGTGCTCAATACGATGCATTGGTTGCCGCCTACCACTACAAATCGAAGTTCAGACGCCCACGCCCGGCAAAAACAGACCCATCCATCAAGCAATTGATACCGATGACCGCTGATTTTGTTTACCCCAGCGAAGAAGCAGTTGCTGCCGGTGCTTCAGCAGCGATATTGACATTGATGTTCCCCGGAGAGCAGGAATTCATCCAAACCAAATTGAACGAGTGTACTTCAGCCAGAATATTGGCAGGGGGCAATACACGCAGCGATATCGATGCGGGAGTTGCTCTGGGGAAAGCCGTGGCTGGCAAATTCATCGCCCGCGCGCGCACCGATGGTGCTGGCAAAGCCGTTGGCACACCCAGCGATTGGCAATTTTTGAAAGACCGCACCGAAGCAAGGGGCGAAGTGGCTTGGCTTAGCCAAGAAAGCCCAGCTAGACCTCCCATGTTGCCCTTGTTTGGTAAAGTGATGAGTTTTCTGATGGATACCACCGAAGTCGTAAACAGTCGGCCCACCCCTCCACCAGCAACCAACTCCGTCCAATTCAAAAAAGAAATGGAAGAAGTTCTGTGGTATAGTCAACACCCCGATCGCGACCGCATGAAAGTGGTCCATTTTTGGAGCGATGGCGCTGGAACCTATGCCCCTCCAGGCCACTGGAACGACATAGCCTGTGAAGATTTTGTAAAGCAGCGTTGGAGCGAAATGCGTTGGGCCAGAAACCTCGCTTTGTTGAACTCCAGCATGTTCACAGCCGCGGTATGTTGCTGGGATGCGAAATACTACTACTACAACCCTCGTCCCTCACAAATGCATGCCGATTGCAAAACGTTGACTGGACTGCCCAATTTCCCGGCGTTCACGAGCGGACATAGTACGTTCAGCGGTGCAGCAGCAGCATTCCTCAGCCACGTTGTCCCCGACCAAGCCTCACGATACATGTCGATGGCCGACGAGGCCAGTAAAAGTCGACTCTGGGGTGCTTTACATTACCGAAGCGACATAGAAGTAGGTATGGCTATGGGCATTGCCATTGGCGGGAAAGCCGTTGAGCGTGCCAAGACAGACGGCGCAGAGTAAACGTCACAAGTATCGCAATCCTCCCGTATTTTCGCGGGGCGATGCCATCTTCTGTGCACACTGAACATCCCATCAAAACTTGGGCCCAAGAAATGGGATTTTTGGCTTGTGGTTTTGCCATGGCAGAAAAGCTTCAGGAAGAAGAAATCAACCTCAATCAATGGCTGTCCAAAGAATTCCATGGCAACATGCGGTACATGGAAAACCACAAGGCCATGCGTTTAGACCCTACCCTGTTGGTGCCCGGTGCAAAATCTGTCATCAGCCTGGCTTACAATTACTTTCCGGAAATTGCGCAGCCCCAGCCTAAACTTTCCACCCAAAACGGGAACAATCTCTCCAACAACCAATATCCATCCATAGCATCCGACCCAACAAGCGAGACCAAACCCCTGATCGCCAAATACGCTTGGGGCGATGATTACCACCGGGTGATTAAAGACAAATTGTTTGTGCTCATGGATCGCATCAAAAACCAATACCCCGAATTTGAGGGACGGGCATTTGTAGACAGCGCGCCGGTCATGGAACGACAGTGGGCGGTCAGAGCGGGATTGGGATGGATTGGCAAAAACAGTTTGCTACTGAGAAAGGGTGTCGGCAGTTTTTTCTTTTTGGCAGAAATCATCAGCAATATAGAGATTCAGCCCGATACGGCTCAAACAGACCATTGCGGGGAGTGTACGGCATGCATAGACGCTTGTCCAACCCAGGCAATCGTTCAGCCGCAAGTCATCGATTCAAGGCGCTGTATTTCATACCTCACCATTGAAGACAAATCTTGGCCCAAGGCAGACACGGCAACCACCACAACATCAGAATATCAACCGACAAATTCCGAAAAACCCGGATTGAATACACTGTCATCGTCAACCCCAACCCAACACGATACGGGGCAGTGGGCCTACGGGTGCGATGTTTGTCAGGATGTTTGTCCATGGAATCGATTTGCCACACCGCATCAAGAGCCTTTGTTCAAGCCACGAGAATTGGTGGGATGGTCGCACCGCGAATGGAAAGAAGCCCTGCGTGAGCCCGCGCGCATCAAACCCCAGTTAAAAAATTCACCCATGCAGCGCGCGGGCCTCCCCAAACTTGTGGCCCAAATCAACCTCGCCTTGAATTCCGAGCCAAAACCTAAACCGTAGGCAGCGTAATGGTGAAGGTGGTTCCCTCCCCCTCCTTGGTTTGATAGGTGATTTCCCCGCCCAACTGCTCAATGATCTTACGAGAAATGGCCAATCCCAACCCCATGCCCGAATTTTTCGTAGAAAAATTCGGTGAAAAAATCTTATCGCCTAACGCCTCTGGAATCCCCTTCCCGTTGTCCTTAAATTCAACCACCACACGGCTGCCCTTTACCTTCAATTCCGCCGTAATCTCCCCTGTCCTGCCCTCCGGAATCGACTGAATGGCATTCTTCAAAATATTTGTAAATACCCGCCCCAATTGCAATGGATCCGCCATCACCCGAACATCCTCTTTAACAAATTTCCAATCAATGGGCATGTCGCTCTCCTTACCCAATAACAATACCGCGTCCGACACCACCTGCACCAAATTCACCTCCTTCAATTTTGGCTCAGGCATCTTGGCAAACGAACTAAATTCCTCGGCCATCTGCGACAAAGAATCTATCTGACGTATCAGCAGTTCACTCGTCTTCTGAATTTTGTCTTTCAAATGCTCATCGTTCCGCTGCAATGAAAATTGCAAGTGCTGCAACGACAGTCGCATCGGTGTGAGTGGATTCTTGATTTCATGCGCCACCTGTTTGGCCATTTCCCGCCATGCGCCCTGACGTTCACTCTCCGCCAATAAATTCAAACTATTCTCCAACTCAACAATCATCTTGTTGTACTCCTTCACCAACAGCCCAATTTCATCGTTTTTATCCCACTCCAACGGCTGATTCCTTTCGCCAATCTTTACCGATGCCAACTGCTTCCGAATCAAATTCAAAGGCAACGCAATCCGCTGAGCCACCAAATAAGCAATCACAATCATGATGGCAAACACCAACGCAAACAAATTGATGATGGTCACCGCATACTCCGAAATATCGCGATACAAATCACGGCGGTTTGAAAAATAGGGCAAATTCAAGTAACCCTTCACCTGCAAATCTTTGTTCAGCAAGGCTGTGTAAGAAGAGATGTAATCCAAATCAGCCAGATTTTCATTCACCAACGAGGTAGACGACCCCAACGCATCCATTTTTCGGTAAACCGCGGGATTCATCAACCGGCCCCGAACACTCTCAGCAATCAACCGATCATTCGTAGACACCAACAACGTTCCATCGGCGCGATATAAGTTGATGTCCGTATTGTAATATTCCGCCAAATCATAAACCAACCCCGTTTGATACTTGTCGTACACCGCATCAATGTTGATCTTACTGCTCAATTTCGAAGCGATTTCATGCGTTTTCTGTCGGAGTTCATCCTTCTGACTCTCCGTATAATTCCGCACGAAATAGTTTACCGTCACAAACAAAACCACCAAAAATGTGGCAAACACCATCCACGTCACATACAACTGCAATCGGTTCGAGATAAACAATTCTCCCTGATTGCCCAGCGGCATGCGGCTCCGCAGATTTTTCAAAATCTTCACCTTCCTACCGGTAATTTCACCCATGGCGATCAAGCGCTGCCTCAACCACAACACAAAATAGTACAGCATCACCAGCATAATCCCACCCAATCCCAACACAGTAAAACCGGTCAACGACGAAATAAAATCAACCTCACTGCGCGAAAGTACCACCGTGTTCTTGGCACTGTCTTTCAACACATAATGACTCACACCTTCCTGGGTCACAAATCCCGACAAACTGTCAAATGCATTGGCCAAAGGATATTCCTCGGAACCGTATGAATAGTTTAACCGATTGTTGTTGTAAATCGCAAAACTGTATTGGTTGTCGGAATACAAAGGCTCCAATACGTTGCGATTAAACAAATCGCTCAAACGTCCTTCCATGGAAGACAATCGCGGCGACAATATCACAAAATAAACCCCGTGATAGCCAGCGGCACTGCTCACATCAAACCTACCAATAAAACTCCCTTTGAGTTTGTAGTTGTTTACCTTCACGAAGTTACCGGTGATCGGCACACAATCTTCACTTTTGAACAACTGTTGGATGGATGGAAAATCGTAGGAATTCTCTTGTCGGTAAGACCTACCCAACGCATTAAAATCCAAAAAGTTTACTTCAAAATCACTGATGTAAGGACCAAAGTACAATTCCCTCAATCGCTTTTCGAATTCCGCTTTGGTTTCATCGGTACAGGTGTAATAATCAACGATGCCTTTGTCGACCAGCAACTGCTTTTCCGTCTGACCCAACCTGGCGGCGGTTTCAGCATCGGTACCTTCCAATAAATTCTGTGCCAATTGGGCGCGGGTGCGCTTTTCTTTGATGGCACTTTCCTCACCGAACAGACTGCTCACGACCACCCCGGCCAACACCACACGAAGCACTACGCGGAGCCAATCTTGTCGGTCCGACAACCACCACTCAAACCCCATCCACGCATACACAAACCCGAGCCAATAAGGAAACAGTGCCTGCAAATCCCAATTGGTATAGACAAACACGAGGGGCGGCAGTGTGTGGGCCACAGAAATCAACCGAACAATCCAGGGTTTTTGCTTATGGAGTTCGGCCCAAGCAAATCCGTGCAATCGATAAAAAATCACCCATTGCGCAGCCAGAATAATCACGGCCACGAATGAAAACAGCCCCAACCGGTGAAACTGCTGAAAATCGAGGTTGATTTGCCCCTCTTGCACCAAATTCACCCCGTTTCGCAGCAGCCAAACCAACAGCCACAAACTCGCTTGCATCGCCAAATTGGCCATGATGAACGGACCCAATTCCCACTGCGTTTTCCGCACCCACTGCTCCAACCATCGCACCAAACTGCTGATAAAAAACAACCCGAGCGACGTGAAAAATATCAATTGTCCGAGCGAACCACCACTCCAAGAAGCATAAAACAAATCGGGCGTAAACAACGCAGTCTCCCTCAATCCCATGAGCGTGTACCCCTGCAAAAACAGCCAGTAAATCCCCAACCAAACCAATGTTAAACCGAAAACCACCGCAATGTGCAACTTTTCCGTTTTGTATAGGTTGAACAACGCCAAACTCACCAACAAACAGCCCGCCAAAAAGAGCAAATCAAACCAAATGGGGTGTTGGAAATTGTTGACCACCAAATAGAACAATTCAACATCCGGAACAATCACCGGGGTTGAATTCTCAACCGGATTGCGCGAAATGGAATATTCAACCGGTGTTGGATCTTGAAAACCCCGATTCTGCGTGTAAGAAACCGATTTCGCTTCGATCAACGGCAGCACATAGGCAAACGATTTGCCATCGCGCCGAGAGTGATAAACCGCCACAAACCAATTCCCCTGCTTTTGCAACTCAATGGACTTCTCGAAGTTGGCCGATATCTGATAATTTTGGGTAGACCAGTAAATGGGACTTCCGAATTCAAACACAAAAAAGTCTATGTTCTTTTTGCTCAGAGACTTGGCATATTGTGCGTAGGTTTTCCAAGACAGGTGGGTGCTTTTGATCAGCAATTGTTCCTGCCGATTGATGGAATCATCGACCTGCTTCACCAATTCCGCCGCTTCGATCATGGCCAACTCAATGGCATCAGACCGCGAATTGAGTCCTTTTTCGGCACCCAAATTTTGCTCCCGCACCATAAAAACCTGAGACACTGCGATCAAAATCGCGCCCAAAAAGATCAACAGGTAATTGCGCTGAAAAAGATTCATTTGGTTCGGTTTACGTCAAAGATAACCCTTTCGGCGGAGTGAGCGAAGTTTTACAGGTATCGGTGCGATTGCAAATACCCCTGCACGTAATCGGCCACCGCCACCTCCAATGGGGTAAATGGCACTTTATACCCCGCCATTTTCAGCCGCTGCATATCGGCTTGAGTGTGGTATTGATAGCGATCGCGAATGTCTAACGGCATATCTACATATGCCACCTGCTCCGGTGCATCAACGGCCGCAAACACAGCTTTCACCAAATCCAAAAAGGCCCTACACTCGCCCGTTCCCAAATTGTACAACCCACTATTTTTTCGGTTTGCGAAGAAGTGGGTGAGCACCGACAACACATCTTTTACATAAATAAAATCTCGTTCCTGGGCCCCATCTGCATAATCTGCACGGTGGCTTTTGAACAGCGATACCGTCCCCTTTTCACGCCATTGATTGAACGCGTGATACACCACCGATGCCATTCTGCCTTTGTGGTATTCGTTGGGACCAAACACATTGAAAAATTTGAATCCCGCCCAAAACGGAGGCACATTCCCAGCAGATTCTTGCTCCATCACCCACAGATCGAAGCGATGCTTGCTGTTTCCGTAAGGATTCAAAGGTTGCAGTTTTGCCAAACCCGATGAATCGTCGGAAAATCCCTCTGCGCCATCGCCATAGGTAGCGGCCGACGAGGCATAAATCAATGGGATGCTGAATTCTACGCAGGTATTCCAAATCGACATGGAATAATCCACGTTCAAGGATTGTAACACTTGTTCGTCGAACTCATTGGTTTTTGTGCGCGCGCCGATGTGAAAAATGAACTGTACTCTGTGTGCCTGTTGGGGCAACCAAGACAAAAATTCGCTCCTTTCGATGCGATGTAACAGGGTTTTCCCTGCCAAGTTGGGGGCTTTTTCTGTGTGAGAGAAATCATCCACCGCCACCAACTCTCCGTAGCCCAATCGCTGCAGGTGACCCAACAAGGCCGAGCCAATAAATCCTGCCGCTCCGGTTACAATGATCATCACAGCAAACCTACAACGATTTTTTCACGTGTGAAACCCCCAAAGCACTTTCCATTCTCCCGTTGGATTGCCGTATAATTGCAGTAAGCATGAGTCAGAAAAAACAAAACCTCACCGTTTATATTTTGGTTGCCATGGTTGTAGGGGCAGTAGTTGGACAATTAATCCATGTATATTTCCCCGAAACCATCCAAATCAAAGACGCTTCCGGTGAAATCAAATCGATTATTCGCTCAGAATACATCGGTCAATATTTCAAAATCCTCACCTCCGTATTTTTGCGGTTGGTACAAATGATCATCGCCCCGTTGGTCATCACCACCCTCATCGTAGGCATTGCCAAAATGGGCAATTTGAAAGCAGTGGGCAGGGTTGGCGGCCACTCCATGATTTGGTTTTTCAGCGCATCGTTGGCATCGTTGCTGTTGGGTTTGATGCTGGTCAATTTCTTCGCACCGGGCGAGGCATTAAAACTGAATGTGAGTGGTTTTGACACCAGTGCGGCCAGCGATGTCATCGGCAAAACCCAGAGTTTTTCGGTGCAACATTTCATTGAACACTTGTTTCCCAAAAGTTTGTTTGAAGCCTTGGCCACCAACGAGATTCTGCAAATTGTGGTTTTCTCGATCTTTTTTGGGGTGGCACTGACACAATACGGCGAAAAGGGCGATGGCATTGTGAAAATGCTCGACAACCTGAGTAAAATCATCCTCATTTTGGTTGGCTATGTGATGTGGTTTGCGCCCTTGGGTGTTTTCGGTGGAATCACCGCCATCATCGCCACAAAGGGCTTGGAGATATTGAAAGTCTACGGATATTACATGGGCTCATTTTATGTAGGACTTACTTTGTTGTGGATCTTACTGCTGGGTGTGGGCTATTTCATTTTGCGTCATCGCCTATCCACCCTGCTCAACCACCTCAAAACGCCGCTGATGGTCGCCTTTAGCACCACCTCCAGCGAAGCGGTTTTCCCCAAACTCACAGAAGAATTGGAAAAATTTGGCTGCCGCAAAAAAATCGTGAGCTTCATTTTGCCTTTGGGCTATAGTTTCAACTTGGATGGATCGATGATGTACATGACGTTCGCCTCGATTTTCATCGCACAAGCTTACGGCGTTCCCCTGGATTTGGGCACACAATTGACCATGTTGCTGGTGTTAATGCTCACCTCCAAAGGCATTGCCGGGGTGCCTCGCGCCTCTCTGGTGGTTGTGGCGGCTACTTGTACGATGTTCGACATTCCTGCCGAAGGCATTGCCCTGATTTTACCGATCGACCACTTCTGCGACATGGGTCGATCCATGACCAACGTGCTTGGCAATGGATTGGCTACCGCCGCCATCGACAAATGGGAAAAAGACTAACATGAGTGATTCGCCGAACACCTGGACGGCCGAGTTGCCCAGCAGTCTCACCCAAGAATTGATTTTGGGGGTAAAAGACCAAATTGAGAAAGACTTCGGACTCATGGGATTTACCTTTTCGGTGGCGCTACCCTTGAACCTCGAATCCCTTTTACCGGAACTCACCGAGTGCATCGCACAACTGCAACAACACCATCACGGCACTTGGATGAAAGTGGTTTATCGGGTCGATCTTACCGAAAAACAGTACAAGTTTGTACAGCGCATGGGCGGCAACACCCCCGAAAACATGGCCAAAGCAGTGGTATTGCGCGAATTCCAGAAGGTTTATACCCGCAAGCACTTCAGTTAGTTTGTTAATTCAGCCATATTTGGCGAAATTTGTATTCTTATGGAATTGAAAGACGTTGTTTCAGTAACGGGTATGCCCGGATTGCACAAAATTTTAGGTAGAAACAAAAGTGGGTTGATTTTGGAATCGCTAACCGATGGAAAGCGCTTCGGCACCAACCCCAGACAACGCATCAGTGTGTTGAGTGATATCGCCGTGTTCACCGAAGAGGAAGAAGTGAAATTGGCCATTGTATTGATGTCGATCAAAGCCCTAGAAGATGCCGGCAAAGCCGTTCCTACTTCAAAATCTGACAACGACGAAGTAAAAGCTTTCATGGCCCAAGTATTGCCAAACTACGACCGCGAACGCGTTTACACTTCAGACATGAAGAAATTGTTCGTTTGGTATGGCATGTTGAAAAGCACCGATTTGGATTGGAGCAACTTGAACAAAGAGAGCGATGCGGAAGAAGCCACCGAAGCTGACGCCCCAAAAGCCTCAGAAACCAAAGCCAAAAAAGTAGCGGCCGCTCCAAAAAACACCGCCATCAAAAAACCCGCGGCTGGAGCAAAAACCAAAACAACCACGCCCCGCAAAATGGGCAGCTAAGCAGTTATGCCTACCACTTTCCTACCCGATCCATTCATCGTCAACAGCAAAGACGATGTGTTACCCCTATACCAGCAACTGATCGATCGATCCATCACCTCGATGGTTGAATTCCGCGGTTTTTTAAAGGATGTGAGCGATTTGGAGAGCGCATTGTCCGAAGACATGGCTTGGCGCTATATCCGCATGACCTGCGACACCCAGAACAAAGATCACGAAGCGGCCTACCTTACATTCGTCCAAGAGATCCAACCCCATTTGGCGCCTTTGGAAGACCAAATCAACCAAAAAATTGTGGCTTGTCAATTTGCCGCCCAATGGCGACATGAAGATGAAGCCCATGAAATTTATTTGCGCGGATTGGCAGGGGCGGTAGACTTGTTCCGGGAGGAAAACATCCCCTTGCAAAGTGAATTGGCCACCTTGGCCCAAGAGTATAGCGCCGTTCAAGGAGCCATGTCGATTGAGTGGGAAGGACAAACCCTCACCCTGCAGCAAGCCAGCAATATTTTGATGCGCACAGACCGACAAGCCCGTGAAAAGGTTTGGACACTCATGCAGCAGAGGCGGTCGGTTGATACTGAGAAATTGAACACCCTGTTCAACCAAATGGTGCAATTGAGGCATCAAGTGGCCCTAAATGCGGGATTTGAAAATTTCCGGGATTACATGTTTAAAGCGATGGGACGTTACGACTACGACGTAACCGCTTGCAAAGATTTCCATCGCAGCATTGAAACGGCCGTAGTTCCCTTACTCAAAGAACTCATGGTTCGTCGCAGAGTCCAAATGGGATTAGAGACATTGAAACCATGGGACACACAGGTAGACCCTCTGGGCAGAGAACCTTTGAAACCCTTCCACGGCGGTGAAGAATTGTTAAAAAAAGGCATAGATTGTTTGGAGCGTGTGGATCCATTTTTTGGATCTTGCATCAAAACGATGGAATCGCATCAACTGCTCGACCTAGACTCTCGTTTGGGCAAAGCACCCGGTGGATACAATTATCCTTTGGCAAAAACCAACATGCCCTTCATATTCATGAATGCCAGTGGGAATTTGCGCGATGTAGAGACGTTGGTTCATGAAGCCGGCCATGCCATTCATAGCTTTGAAATGGCACCTTTGGGATTAAACGCCTTCAAAAACACCCCCAGTGAAGTCGCAGAGTTGGCCAGCATGAGCATGGAATTGTTGACCATGAACACTTGGGATGCCTATTTCGAGGACCCACACCTGTTGCAACGTGCCAAGGCTGAGCAATTGGAAGGCATTTTGGGCACATTGCCATGGATTGCCCAGGTGGATGCTTTTCAACATTGGATATACGAAAACCCCAACCATTCGGTAGCGGAGAGAACCGCTGCATGGATGGATTTGTCGAAGCGATTCGGCTCTGGCGAAGTTGACTTCTCTGGGCTAGAAACCGCCTTAGAAAGCAGTTGGCACAAGCAGTTGCACATATTTGAGGTACCATTTTACTACATCGAGTATGGATTTGCCCAGTTGGGAGCCATCGGTGTGTGGAGAAATTACATCCAAAAAGGAACTCAGGCCATTGACGATTACAAGGCCTTCTTGAAATTGGGTTATACCCAGAGCATTCCCGCCGTTTACCAAACCGCAGGGGTGGCTTTCAATTTTTCCGAGGATTACATTCGTGAGTTGATGGATTTTGTGAATCGTGAGCTTCACGCGGTCTACGAATCCTAGGACTCTGCACAATTTCGGTAATTTTATTCAACCTTTGGTCGATTCATTCGCAAACTGGCGATGAAGTGGCTTAAATTCGCAGGGCATGAAAAAATTACTATTCCTTGCGATGAGCGTTGCTGCGTTCAATGTGACCATCGCCCAAAAAATTGATTTGGACCGTGTTTATGTGGCACACCAGTACCGCGATTTGCCATCTACGCCTTTGGATAGCACTTGGAGAACATACAACCTTCGTGTAGAAGTTCCAAGCACCATTTCTGGCGCCATGTCCTCTTCTTCTATTGAAGACCGCATCAACCTTCAGGGTTGGAAAAAAGTGTATGGCGGAGGTCATGCCCAGATCACAGTAAATTTTGATGATTTGATGTTTGATGGACAAAAGATCGAGAATCGCAAAGAAGAAATCAAAAACAAAGAAGGTGTGGTAACTGCCACAAACTACTACTACTGGTCTGTGGTGAAATACAGCATCGGTGGTACATACTCTGCCAAAGATTGGCAAGAAAATGCCTTGATCAACCGCACCAATATCAACGGAACCAGTTCTTCTCAATTGGAATGGAAGAGTCCTGAATTCCGCAGCATGGGCGAAGCCGATCGCTATTTCAGCAACAACCGCGCAGCCATCTCAAACAAATTGGTGAAAGACCACATGGAAACCATGTTGGCAAACATCAACAGCAGCATCAACGACAAATACGGATTTCCCGTAAGCACCGATCAGGTTTCGTTGTGGACAACCGATTCTAAAAAGCACCCTGAGAACGTGGCGTTTATAGAAAACATGACCAAAATGAAAGCGAGCATTGCCAAGGTAACCGCCAATGGCATTGATGCGGCTACTCGCGCTGAGTTGATGAGCAGCATTGAATACATGACAGGCGTTAAAGGCAAATACATCACCGAGGACAAAGGCGACCGCAAATTGCGTTATGCCTGTTCTTACAACAACGCGGTATTGTATACGATTTTGGATATGCCCGACAAAGCCATTGAAGAGTGCAATGCGCTGATTGCCAACGATTACGACGTAAAAGATGGCGAGAAGATGATTGAGAAATTGAACAAGGTGAAAGCTTTGATGGCCAAAAACAACAAAGTAAGCCGTCACTACCCCATCGACACCAGCAAGTTCAACACCCCGAACTAACCTGCGATAAGCATTTGACGGATTTTGTCCCACCGGGCAAAATCCCCAAGCAAAAAGGCCCCGATGGGGCCTTTTTGCTTGTAATGCTCATTGTATCCAGCAATTCTGATTAGATTCTGCTGATTGCAATCAGCACTTTTATAGTCTAACCAGCATTCTACGCTATGTAGTAACTACAAATTCCCGCGGTTGGCTTGCTCGCGCTCGATGCTTTCAAACAAGGCTTTAAAGTTCCCTTTACCGAAACTCTTGGCACCTTTTCGTTGAATGATTTCGAAGAATAAGGTTGGGCGGTCTTCAACCGGCTTGGTGAAAATCTGCAACAAATAACCACTCTCGTCGCGATCGATCAGGATGTTCAATTTCTTCAACTCATTCAAATCCTCATCCACCTCTCCCACACGATCCAACACATCATCGTAATAGTTCTCTGGCACGTATAAGAAATCCACGCCTCTTTTGCGCAGTTCACCCACTGTATGGATGATATCGTAAGTTTCAACGGCAATGTGCTGAACGCCAGCGCCGCGGTAGAAATCTAGATATTCCTCAATTTGCGACTTTTTCTTACCATCTGCGGGCTCATTGATTGGGAATTTGATGTAGCCGTTTCCGTTGCTTACCACCTTACTCATCAATGCACTATACTCGGTACTAATGTCTTTGTCGTCAAACGTTAACAAGAGTTTGAAACCCATCACATTCTCATAAAACTCAACCCAATCGTTCATTTTGCCGAGTTCCACATTGCCAACGCAGTGGTCTACATATTTCAATCCAACGGGAGAAACATCCATGGCATTGGGAACAGCTTTATAGCCTGGCAAAAAGGCCCCTGTATAATTTTTACGTTCTACAAACTTGTGAACGGTTTCACCGTAGGTATAGATTCCGCTGATTACCACGGTGCCAAATTCATCCTCAAACGTTGTGGGCTCCATGAAAGGGCGGGCACCGCGCTTTACGGTTTCATTGAAACTTGCGGTGGCATCATCCACCCACAAACTCAAGAACTTCACACCATCACCATGTTGGCCATGATGGCGGGTGATATCGCTGTTGGGATCCAAGGCTGTGGTCAACACCAAGCGGATTTTCTCTTGCTGCAACACATAGCTGGCACGATCGCGCACCCCAGTTTCTGGACCTGCATAGGCGACCAATTTATACCCCCAAGCTACCTGATAATAGTAGGCACTTTGTTTGGCGTTACCCACGTAAAATTCAAGGTGGTCGGTACCGTTAAGCGGCAAAAAATCGACAGTGGTAGTCACCGTTTCCAAGGTTGATGTTTCCATGTGTTTGTGCGTTCAATGAAATACAAATTTACGAAATCTCGACGGGAATTGCACGGACCGATTGGCGGAGTTACCGCTTTATGACAATCTGGGGCGGCTTCCATTAATTGGGATCAACCACCACATCGATGCGAACGGCACGCCAAGCGGCGTGGGCTAGTGCGGCTTCTCTGGCTTGATGAACGAGAAGTTTGGCGGCGTTGACTTTGGCGGGTTCTTTGGGCATTTTCACCAAGATTTGTTGAATGAACCGATTTTTTACCCGCGCCACGGAGGGTACTTGCGGACCTAAAACATTGTTAGACAACACTTTTTTCAATTGTTCGGCCAGCCAACGGCTGGCCGCAGTTGCCGTTTGGGCATCGGCATGTTTCACGTCGATCTTCAACAATTTGGTGAACGGCGGATAGCCAAAAGACTCTCGGTGTGCGAGTTCGTTCGACATCAGTCCACGATAATCATCTTCTGACAGGGCCCGCAGCACTTCGTGCTGGGGTTGGTGCGTTTGAAGCATCATCAGGCCGCGCTCCGCGCGCCTACCAACCCGACCCAACAACTGTTGCAACTGCTGAAAAGCCCGCTCATGACTGCGAAAATCTGGAATGTGCAACAACATATCGGTGTCGGCCACCACCACCAAACCTATATTCTCTATGTCTATCCCCTTGGCCAACAATTGGGTTCCCACCAAAATATCGATTTCTCCGCGCTCAAAAGCCGTTAAAATCCGCTGAAAATCATCGCGCTTTCTCAGGCTTTGTTGATCGAATCGACCTACCCTGGCGGTGGGAAACAAATCGGATAGCTCCTCCGCCAATTTTTCAGTACCCGTTCCCTTCAACTGCAAACTTTGAGAACCACAAGCCACACACTTCGCCGGCACAGCTTGTTGGTACCCGCAATAACTACAACGTTGATTGTCGGTACTCTTGTAATACGTCAGCGAAATATCGCAATGTTTGCACTGCGTGGTTAATCCGCAATCCTCACATTCGATGTAGGGCACATACCCTTTTCGGTTGTGATATACCACCACACGCTGTTTCAATTCCAGGGCTTTTTCGATGGCTACTTTGGCGGGGTCGCTGAAAAGGCCATTGAACTGACCTTGTTTTTTCAACTCTCCCACGTGCAAGAACATCAATTCGGCGGGTTTTCCACCATCAAATTTCTCATGCAGTTCGGCCATTGCGACCCGATTTTGCGATACGGCATATTGCATTTCGTAGCTGGGCGTGGCAGAGCCCATCAACAAATCCGCACCGTGAATTTTCGCCAACTGAAATGCCGCATCCCTTCCGTGGTAATAAGGTTTTTTGTCGAACTGCTTATAACTCCACTCATGCTCCTCATCCACCACCACCAAGCCAAGGTCGGTGAAGGGCGCAAACACCGCCCCTTTGGTACCTACCACAAACTGCACTTGATTCTTCAGTATTTTGTCGTACAGTTCCGTCCGCTCATGCGAACTATAAAAATGGTGCCACACCCCCATTTCTTGGGGGATAAACATCCGCATTTTGGCCACCAGGTGTTCTGTAAGGGCTACTTCGGGCAACAGGTACAGCACTTGTTTGCCTTTGGCGAGGGTTTCTTTCACAAACTCCATGTAAACATGGGTTTTTCCCGAACCCGTGATACCAAACAGCAGGGCGGGTTTTTGGGCATCGAAGGCTTCTTGGATGATGGATTTGGCTTGTTGTTGTTCGCGGGTGAGGGCGAATTTTTCAGCGCCGCCGCGGATCACCTGAAGGTGATCGCGGCGGCGCTTGTGTATCACCACCAACTCCTTCTTCTCCAACATTTTCAACACCGTCCGATCCAACTGCATTCCCTTGGTCAAATCCACCAAAGCCATCTCCCGCTTGCCCGTACCCAACAACTGCATCATCGCCTCGTATTGCTTGGGCGCCTTTCGCTCCAATGCATTCAGCCGCAAATTGGCCAACTCCGAATCCTCCCACAAACTGCTCAACCCCACAAATTCTTCGAATTTGGGACGATAATTCTCCTTCAACTCCTCCTCCATCATCACCAAACCCCTCAAATACAGCGATTTCACATATTTCAGCACATTCTTTACCGCCAACTTCTGATGGATTTCATCCAAAGACACCCCATCCTTCTTTCCCAACAATTCCAAAATTTGCCACTCCATCTCCTCCACATCCACCTTACTCACCAATTCCAAATCCGCGTCCGGATGCAACAAAATCTTCGTCTCACTCTGCAGTCTATAACCCGCCGGCAAGGCAGTTGCCATCACCTCCCCCATGTAGCACATGTAATATTTCGACACCCACTGCCAAAACTGCAACTGCTTGTGATTCACAATGGGCGAATCATCCAAAACATCCAACAAATAACTCGCTTGATATCCCTCTGGAGGCGAATCACTCAATTCCAGAATAATGCCTGCATAAATCTTCTTGGGTCCAAATTGTACCGCCACCCGCAATCCGGCATGAATCCAATCGTTCCAATCGTGCGGAACCCTGTAGGTATAAGCCTTGGGCACGGGTACTGGCACCAGTACATGGGCAAAAAGGGTACGCAATTCCGACACTACCGCAAGTTACAAATTATTTCCCGCCCCCACGAACCGGATATCGCTACTGTACCACGATACTCAACAAATGCACCACAATGCCCAACTTCAAAAAGGCATCCATCACCAATATTTTGCGGTCGTCGCGAATGAAAAACATCCCCCAAGAAACCCAAAACCCCGTAAACAAAGACACCCCTGAAATCACCAAGTAGTAGTCGGGACGCCAATTGGGCAACACAGGATCCACTTGCTGTATCCAGTTCAACACCACATACATAATCAAAAATCCCGTATTCATAGCCACCAACCCCCAACGCGTTCTCCTTACGCCCGCCGCTACAACCACCGTTTTATAGCCAAAAATCAAATTGCCTTTGTGTCCGGCCATGTCCTTAACCACCTCCCGCGTAAACAACAAAATCGCCAAACTCCCCATGTAATAAAACATCCCCCAATGCCAGTGCCCAAAATGGAACCAAATGGCCAGCAAGGGTATCATGGTAAGTAGACTCGCCGATATCTCCCGCAACAGGGGCAACTTCTGCAATTTGTGGCTATGAAACCAGCAAAACACCGTGTAACCCACAAAGAATACCATCACCCGCATCGAAGCCATCATCGAAAAAGCAACCGCCAAAAAATTCAAGACAACATACAAATTGAGCAGACTGCCCTCTTTCAACAACTTCCCCATCAACACCTGCTTGGGCTTGTTCACCAAATCCTTGTCTACGTCGTAAAATGCATTGATAATGAAAGCCCCAGCCACAGAAAACAAACTCGCCACCACGATGCAATGCAGCTTGAAATCATACAAAACCCTCCCCAATTCGTGACCCGAAAACGCCAGCCAAAACAACAAATACTGAGAGGCAGCAATCAATGCCAAATTGTACCAGCGTACCACGCCAAGTAACAAGACAAACCCAGTAATGTGCTTTTTGCGAATGCCGAGCATGGGTGTTTACATTTTGTAAATCACCTGCAATTTATGCTCTTTCAATAAAGATTCTGCTTTTTCAAAATCTTGGGTGAAGCCCAAGATAAATCCACCACCACCACTACCGCACAATTTCAAGTAATAGGCACCACTGTCGATCCCCTGACGCCAAACCTGCTCAAAATGATCCGGAATCATGGGCCTGAAATTATCCAACAACAACTGCGACAACCCCTTTAAATGACCAAACAATTGGGTGACATCGCCTTTCAAGAACGATTTCACACAGTCGTCGTTCTGTTTCTTCAACTGCGTCTTCACCATGTTTCTGAACCCGTCGTCTTTCAAACGGTTCAAGAATATCGACACCATATTCTTTGTTTTTCCTGGCGATCCAGAATTCATCAAGAAAATGGCGCCCTTGCCTTCGGCGTTCTCCGTGGGAATGCCTACGGTGCCCAAATCGCCCTGACCTTTGATCAATATCGGCAGGTTCAAATAACAAATCAGCGGGTCCAAACCCGAGCTTTTGCCGTGAAAGAACGACTCCAATTTTGCCAATGTTGCCTTCAATCGCGGCAAGTTATCGTGTTGCATCACATCGCCTTGGGCGATGGAATTGATCGAATATTGGTTATAAATGGCCGCTACCAAAGCGCCAGAACTGCCCACGCCAAACCCTTGGGGAATGCTACTATCGAAATACAATCCCGCATCCAAGTCTTGGGTTAAACGCCCAAAATCAAAAGTACAAGGCAACTCACCTTGCGCATCCAACCCCTGAAGGTGTTTCACAAAACCCCGAATACTCAAATTGGAATTGCGCTGCACATCGCTGGGCTCAGCCGCAAAATCAAAACTCCCCTTGAAAAAATGGTAAGGAATGCTCAGACCCATTGAATCTTCAATGATTCCGTATTCACCAAACAATAAAATTTTGGCGTAATAGAGTGAGTCTTTGATCATTTCTCCCATGTTATGCGATGCTCAACGGGCGTTTCCCTGTTTCACTGCAAAGATACTGCCCATTTTTGCAATAATGTAACAATGTATTATGCACAAAGTTCATGAGTGTGTCTTCTATTTTGCCATCGTAGAGCAAGTGCACATTGGCCCCTGCATCCAATGTGAAGCAAAATGGATGTCCAGAAGTTTCGCGGAAAGCCCAAATTTTCTCGATAATCGCCAGGGTATTAGGACGCATCAGTAAGTAATAAGGTCGGGAAGTCATCATCATCGCATGCAATTGCAAGGCCTCAGATTCAACAATGGAGACAAACTCATCCACACGCCCTTCCACCATCGCGGCTACCAGCAAACCCAAATTTTTCTGAGCCTGCTCAAATCGCGCTTCCGCATAGGGATGTGCCTCCAACAGGGCATGCCCGTCGGTACTACTCACCGATTTCTCTCCGTCGTCTACAATCAAAACCACATCTTTCCACCCCTGCAATGTTGGATGAATATCCACCGTCAATGGCACAGCATACAAATCGCTGCTACCCGCAACCGCGGTTGATTCGCCCCACACGGCGGGCTGTTCGAACATCGACCTACAAGCACTGCCAGAGCCAATGCGCGACAGATAACTACTGCGTTGCCAAAAGTCCATCCCTTGGATCTCGGCAGTTAAATCGGCGCAATTTCGCATAAGCTGTTCGATGTGCGACAAACACATGCCCAACGCCCCAAAACCCGCAGCAGAACTGGCAATTCCGGTTCCGTGGGGAAAATTGTTGGTAGAATCGATGTGCAATGTAACCTCGGCCAACCAGGGACAATCACTGGCAATTTTTGCCAAAAAACTGGCAATTTTGGGCTCAAACGACGGTTTTGGCTCACCCGCCAATGTGAAAACAAAAGGGGGATTGTTCTGCCGGGGGAATACCTGCACCGTGGTTGCGGCATATAAATCTCCCAAACTCCAGCTGATGCTTGGGTTGGCAGGCAACTGCACGCCATGGGGTTTCTTGCCCCAATATTTTACCAAGGCGATGTTTGAAGGACAGCGATATCCCACTTTATACAGGGCACTCACAGGGTTGTTCGTCTCGTTTTGATGCACAATTTTTATGGTTTTACCAATTGATTCCACAGGGTGGACTTATAGTTCGACAAAGTTTCTGCATGGGCAGCGGCAAAGGTTTCGTTGACCAGGAGCATATCACCGCCCCAGGCGCCCAACCATTTGCACAAGCCCCCTTTTACCGGTTGTATCCCAAAATGTTGGTAGGGTGTTTCAAGGCCTAGACTCATCGACAGCAAAGCTTGCCACATTTCAAGACCAGCCTCCAACATGGTTACTTGTTGGGCCATTTTCACCGCGCCGGCCACTTGTTGCAATTGATGCAACATAAAATCATCGTTTTGTATTTCTTCCAATCGGGCTTTTAAGCCACCGAGCGATGACCGACTGTTTTGTTTCGACCCAAAAAAGACCACTTTCCAGTCTTGGGCCAAGGCGGGATTGAGCGACCATGGACCCCATTGAGGTTCATCATCTTCTCGCCAAAACACCAATCCCTTCCCCACTTCTGCGACAGCCACATCATAACCACTACCGCCCAACAAATTGCGTTGCAGGGTCTGCGCATCGAGTTGAGCGAAACGGGCAAAATTCGCCACCATGGTGCTAGAGCTCCCCAATCCGCTGTTGCGATCAAACTCTAATTGGGTTTCGATGCGATAGGATTTCCCAGATTTCCAGGTGCTTGAAGAGGCTGCACGTAGCATACGAAAAACGGTCTCTCTTTCACCCCCGGATCCCGACATCCCATTGGTATTTTCTGCTGTCACAGCGGCATCCACATCGCCTAAGGGCAAATAAAAACTCTCATTCAACCAACTAACGCCCTCAGAATCTTTCGCTTCCCAGATGATGCGATCGCTTCCGCCCGGAGAATCAAATTCCCACACATGCATCCACTGTCCTAAAGAAACCGGCACCGCCAAGGCTTCCACACCAATGGTTACGGCATATTCGCCGCACAACATGATTTTTCCGTGAGAGAAATAGGATTTCAATTTGAATGGTTATGCTTGGGCTTGACCGTCATTGCGAAAGCGCAAGAAGGCTTCCACCGCGGCTGAGTGACTCACTACTTTGTCTTTGAAGTAGGCTACAATTTCTTCTTTTTCAGCATCTGTGGCTTCCAATTGATTCAGGATGTTCAACAAATGCATTTTCATGTGACCTTTTTGAATTCCCGAGGTAATGAGCGATCGAACGGCACTAAAATTCTGCGCCAAACCTGCTACCGCGGTAATTTGCATCAATTCATTGGCCGAGGGGTAACCCAGCAATTCATGGGCAAATCGAACCATGGGATGCAAATTGGTAATCCCACCAACCGTCCCCAAACTCAAGGGCAATTCTATCCAGAAATGAAATTCATCTCCCTCAATGGCCGCGTGGGTTAAACTTGTATAACGACCATCCTTGGCCGCATAAGCATGGGCACAGGCCTCAGTGGCACGAAAATCATTTCCCGTGGCAATGATCACAGAATCGATGCCGTTCATGATGCCTTTGTTGTGCGTAACCGCCCGATAGGGCTCTACGGATGCGATGCGTATGGCGCGACAAAATTTGTCGGCAAACTCTTGATTCTTGATTCCACTGCCTTCTTCGATGTCGGCAATTTTGCAACGCACCTCGGCACGCACCAAGCACTCTGGCGTAAAATTGCTCAAAATACTCATCACTACCTGCAACGGCGCATCACCCAATTCATTGGCATTTTCTGCGGCAATGTCACGCAAAGTCTGCGCAAAAGCTTCCAAACAGCTGTTGATGAAATTCGCCCCCATACTGTCGCAGGTTTCAAACCGCGCCTCCAGTTGGTAATACCCTGCTTCCAAATCGGTTTTATCGACCAATCCCAAACTCAAAACGCCACCACCACGGGCACGCATGTTCTTGGTAATGGACTCGGTATTGGCAAAAAATCGGTCTTTGTTTTCCTCGAAAATGCGGTAAAGCGCATCCACATTTTTACCTTCCCAAATGAAGTGCACATGGCCCACTTTCACCATGCTCAGCACTTTGGCAGTAAATCCACCGCGGTCTAACCAAAAATTGGCCGCTTTGGCGGCAGCCGCCACAACCGAACTCTCTTCGATCGCCAGCGGAATGGCATACATCCTGCCGTTGATGAGGAAGTTTGGCGCCACACCAAAAGGCATGTAATAGTTACTGATGGTATTTTCAATGAACTCATCGTGTAGCTTTTGAACCTCCGGCTGGTTGTGCCAATACCCTTGAAGCATTTCATAACTGGCATCGGGATCAGATGTATACTGCGCTACAAGCCACTCTATTTTGGCTTGCTTTGTGAGTTTGCTAAAACCTTTGATGGGCTGTTTCATGCGTTCTCTTTGAGGGTTAAGTAAGTATATGCCAAGGCCAATCCTTTGATTTGCGCTTCTACAAACTGCTGCAATGCATTTTCGCCTTCCAAAGCATACTTCAGAAAGGGCGATGCTTGGGCATACAATGCCGGCATTTGCAATTTTTGCAAGTGATAATATCCGTCTAAAAAGGTAGGAATCCCCCCTGAAACAATGATTTTTTCGCAGGCCACCTGACTACCCAAGGTAGATTTAAGTTGATTGATCCAGCCCGACATCTCCACGGCGGTATGGCCCACGTGTTGAACGGGCTCAAGCAATGTTCTTTCCACGGAATCGCGGCGAAGATTTTCCAGTTTGCTGAAGTTGGTACCACCAAATGCACCGTAATCAAGGGCTTCTAAGGGCAGTTTCAAAAGGGCTTCCAAACTTTTGGGACCAAATCCTTGCCCAACTTCTTTTACGATGATGGGGAACGACACAAAATCAAGCACCCGTTTCACAGTGTCTAGCGGCGAGAGAGCAAATCGATCGCCTTCGGGCTGCATCCATTCCTGAAGCGGATTCACATGAATGATCAATCCATTGGCCTCCAGACGATGTACCATGTCGACCAGTTTTTGCAGTTGATTCTGGGCGATAAGTTCCTCAATTTGTGCGATGCCTAAGTTGGCAAATAAGGGCTGCTCCCCGATGTATTTTCGTACTTCAAAGTCCCGAGAATATTCTGAATCTTCCAAAACAGGCCTGCAAGAACCCAAACCCATTCCCAAACCATACGATTTACAGGCTTCCGCCAAAAGCAAGTTGATTTTGCCAGCCTTTTCTGCGCCGCCCGTCATGCTGCTGATCCACAGTGGAACACGCATGGTTGCACCACCCAATGTCAAAGTGGGAATCACAGACAAATCTGGGTGTGCAGCGAGCATAGGCTCGTAATAAAATCGCTGATCCACCTCGGTCAATTGCGATGCAAAAGCCAATTCGATGTGGTCTAATTTTCGGGAACTAATGGTCGATTTTGTCACGGTAATGCAAAGTTAACGATTATCTCGGCGCTTTGTTTTTCTTAAACAAAACCGCAATTACACTTTCAAAAATTAAACAAAGTGAAATTATCCCAACTTGGGATTATTTTTGTGTCGGTCCGCATCTCGCTTCGACTTTTTCTCCATACTTTGGGTAAAGGCCTCGGTTAAATCCACCCCCGTTTGGTTGGCGAGGCAAATCAAAACGAAAAGCACATCCGCCATTTCTTCTCCCAGGGCCTCAGGTCCTTGTTTTTCTCCCGCTTTAAACGATTGATCGCCGTAGCTGCGCGACATTAATCGAGCGAGTTCGCCCACTTCTTCCATCAGCACTGCGGTGTTCGTCAATTCCGAAAAATACCGCACACCCACCGTTTTTATCCAAGTATCTACCAGCGCTTGCGCTTGGGCGATGCTCAGCGAGGCACTGGTTTCTGGAGTAATTACAGGATTGGTATCGCTCATGATTGTTTGAACGTTCGGTTAAAATGGACTTTGAAACACTGAAAAATCGGGCAGCAATTCGTCTTTAGCACTCATAATGGGCTGTTGAATCCCCCAAGGGATATTGAGCGACGGACTGTTCCAAAGCACGCCACCCTCCGAAGCCGGATTGTAATAATTGGTGCACTTATAGGTAAAAATGGTATTGTCTTCCAGTGTAACAAACCCATGAGCAAAACCCGGCGGGATATAAAGCATGCGTTTATTTTCTGCCGTGAGTTTTTCGGCTACAAACTGTCCGTAAGTTGGCGATGCTTTCCGAATGTCTACCGCCACATCCAAAACTGCGCCCGTAATCACACGAATAAACTTACCTTGGGCGTGGGGTTCATGTTGAAAATGCAGTCCGCGAAGTATCCCCGTGTGAGACAAACTCTGGTTATCTTGAACGAAAACGGGTACGCAGCCATGAGCCGCCAAAACATCCTCGCGATAACTCTCAAAAAAATGCCCGCGATGGTCCTCAAAAACTTTCGGTTCGATGAGCAATAAATTGGGCAACAATTCCGTTATGCGCATAATTAATCGCAAATCACAAGGTTAAAATCCGCTTTGGCAAGAAGTTTGCATATTAATTGCACAAGTTTTATAAACATACAATCATGCAAACCCAAAACGAATCCAACAACAAACCCCTGTTGTACACCATCATCGCCATTCTGGTGATCATCATTGGGGTGCTTCTGTACATGTTGAACAACGTGAGCACAGAGCGCGACGACACAGAAAAGGCGAAGACGGCGGTTGAAGAAACGCTGAAAGGCAAAGAAGAAGCCTTGGCAAAAGCGGAATTATTATTGGAACAGTATCAGAAAGACAGTTTGGCTTTGGCCGGCGACAATTTGATTCTTTCCGAGGAGTTGGTGGCCCGCAAAAAAGAAATCAGCAAGTTGGTGGCCGAATTGAGGAGCAATAAAGCCAAAAGTCAATCGAGCATCGATGAGTTGAACCGACAACTTGCCGATCTTACTGCCCGACTGGCACAAGTGGAATCAGAAAACAAAGAGTTGATTGCCAAGAACGAAGTTTTGACAAGTCAAAATGAGAACTTAAACAGCGAGAACAATAAACTCACGGTAGAAAAAACGAAATTGAAAAGTTTGGCTTCACGCTTGCAAGCGAGTTCAGTAAAAATCGAAACCTTGAAGAAGAAGTGGCTTACCGGCAAAGAAACTGGCACGCTTAAAGCAAGTTCTGTGGAGGCCTT
>Ga0172373_10000379_pt1 | contig 72965 bp, 72 predicted proteins | sample Lak10m_2_FD_114546 | JGI IMG/M metagenome (GOLD analysis project Ga0172373, IMG submission 114546) | Freshwater microbial communities from Kabuno Bay, South-Kivu, Congo - kab_092012_10m | ecosystem: Environmental > Aquatic > Freshwater > Lake | place: Democratic Republic of the Congo...
CCCTTCTCGCCCACGCCCACCGCGACCGCTGAGGGCTTGCAACGCGGCCCGACCAAGGCTATCTGAGGGCAAGTGCCCTTATAGCTCAGCTGGTAGAGCATCTGATTTGTAATCAGGGGGTCGGGGGTTCAAGTCCCTCTGGGGGCACCATTTTTCACTGCCGTATCAACCGTGCCGGGCCGCTAAGCATTTGCTGCGGTGGTTTTGCCTAAACCGCGATCGCGCGGCGTTATAACAGAAAATCGCCGCGCGTCAGGCCTTCGACGCCGGTAATGCCGATTTCCACGTCGGCGCGGGCGTCTCCGGTGGTGTCCAGCCTTGCCACCCATTGCCCGGACACTCTGACCAGCCAGAGCGCATAACCCGCCGGGCTTTCGGTGGCGTGGAAGGCGAAGGCCTGATTGCCGGACAGGTTGGCATTGGCGTCAATGGCGCGCAGGTCTATCTGGTCTTGTCCGGGGGTGAAGTCATAGATCAGGTCGCGGGTGTTGCCAGCGGCGCTGTCGGCTGGGTTGCGAAAGATAAAACGGTCGGCTGCGCCATCCTCCGCGCCGCCATAAAGCCGGTCGCGGCCGCCGCCGCCTTCCAGTGTGTCGGCCCCGGCACCGCCATAGATGCGGTTTGCCAGCGCGTTGCCTGACAGACGCAGCCCGCTATTGCCAAGCGCGTGCAGTTCCTCAACCGCCGAACCATTGGCAAGGCGGTGGTCGACATGGGTATAGATTTCATCCCATCCGCCATCGGCCGCCTCAACCACGCGATCACCCCGGTGCCACAGGGTGTAGCGATCATTGCCACCACCGCCTGACAGGGTATCGGCATGGGCGGCGGCGCTGGTCAGGCGGTTGGCAAAGCCATTGCCGCCAAGGCTTAGACCGGCAGTGCCCTCGGCGCGCAGCTCTTCAACCCTGGCGTTGGCGCTGAGCTGGTAATCCACCCGCGCCCTGACCAGATCATAGCCCGCGCCCGAAGCCTCAATCACGCGGTCTGCGCTGTGGCGGATCAGGTAGATGTCATTGCCGCCACCGCCGCGCAGCGTGTCGGCATGGGCGGCATTGCTGTAAAATCGGTTGGCGCCGGCGTTGCCGGTCAGCACCCGGCCCGCATTGCCCATGGCAAACAGATATTCCACCTGCGCGGCCGGGGCGAGGCTGTGATTGGCATAGGCATAGGCCCGGTCGCTGCCGCCGCCGGTATTTTCAAGAATGCGCGCGCCGGGGTTGTAAAGATAGTAGCGGTCATTGCCACCGCCACCCACGAGCGTATCGGCCGCATCGGCAGAGCTGCGCAGCAAATTTGCCTGACCATTGCCCTGAAGCACGATGCCGCCACTGCCGGCCGCCACGCTTAACCGTTCCACCGCCGCGCCATCTGCAAGGGCAAAGCTTGCATGGGCGATGACCTCATCCAACCCGTCGCCCGTGGCTTCGATCACCTGATCCTGGCCCGAAAACACATGGTATATGTCATCGCCCAGCCCCCCCGACAGCAGGTTGCCGATGCCTTGGCTTTGCAGCGCCAGATCAAGGGTGCTGACCGGCCCGCTTGCCGCCAGATCGGGCAGGGCGGTGAAAGCATTATGCAGCGCCCCCGTGCCATTGCCATCGCCCTGCCAAAGCTGCATCAGGCCGGGGGTGTTCATTGGATCACCCAGCCTGCGCCAGGCATCGGCCCAGATGTCGGCGGCGCTGCGGGGGTCATAAAACAGGCGGATGTCGCCAATCGCGGCCTCATCCCCAATGGTCACATCGCCGTTGGCCAGAAGGTTGCGGGTGGTGGTGTAAAACACCCGATCAGCCCGACGCACGCCATCAAGATAAACCGCCATCCGCCCATCGGTATCGTCATAGCTGATCGAAAGGCGGTGGCCTGTGCCATCGGTCAGGGCGGTGGGCAGAATATCGCTGGCCAAGGCGTCAATCTCGGCCCCGGCAAAGAAGACAGAGCCGCCGCCATCAGCATGGCGCAGGATTTGCAAATTGCCAAGGCTGAGGATCACGCCTTCGGTCTGCGGGCCAATCCGCTGCCAGACAAATTCCAGCGTAAAGCTTTGCAGCGGGAAAAGATCCACACCGCTGGCCGCAAGACTGGCCCCGGCTGCGGCATTGGTGGCGGTAAGGTGGAACACATCGGGCAGGGCGGCCGCGCCCATGGCCAGATCATCGCCCCAAAGCACATCGTTTCCCGCCCCGCCGTAAAGCGTATCGCCCCCAGCGCCACCTTGCAGCGTGTCATTGCCGCCATAGCCTGAAAGCCTGTCGTCCCCCGCGCCACCCTGCAACAGATTGGCCGCGCCATTGCCGGTGATGCTGTCATTGCCGCGCCCGCCGCTGGCCTGTTCGATCACCACGCCATAGGCAAGGCTCAGATTGCCCTGATAGCCACCGATGTCAGAATGCGCGCCCTCGGCCAGGCGGATGGTCTGTGCGGCGGCATAGCGCGACAGATCCAGCCGGTCGATGCCGCCCGCATCCCAGATCGCCAGCATGGGGGTGGTGTTCAGATCAAAGTCGAACAGCCCGCCGACATTGCCATCAAAACCATAAACGCTGTTGTCGGCACGGGTGGTGGTATTGACGCCATAGATCTGTTGCAGCGCCAGAATATCGGCAATTCCAAGGGTTTGGCGCAAAAGCGGGCTGGCACCGGTTTCTTCGGCACCAAAGGCGCTCATTACGGTGAATTGGGCGCTGTCTTGCAAGAAATCGGCGTGATCGCCATAGGTCAGGGGTGTCTCAAGCGGCGCGAAATAATGGCCGGGCGCGCCAAGTCCAAGGCTGCGGCCAATCTCTTGCAGCATCTGCGCATAGGCGGCGCTGCCGGGCAGGGGGGCTTCTGTCGGGGGCTGGGCGGTGTTGATAAACACATCCCCCGCCGGATCGGCAAAACCGGCATCGCCCGGCGCGCCGGTAAAGGCCGCCATGCCGTCATTGGCGCTGTAATTGCCGTAAAGCAGCACGGCGGCATCGCTGAACCCGTTGCCGCTGTCAATTTCGCTGAAACTCAGGCCCGCGGCTTCGGAAAATTGCGCCAGAACGGCGCGGGTCATCTCTTTTTGCGCCTCGGTGAAGGGGGAAAAGCCTTGCAGCCCATGGTCGGTGGTTTCGGCAAAGCCATAAGTTAACATCGCAGCGGTGCCGCGCGTGGCCGACCAGCTTTGCTGGCTGTCGATCACCCCGGCGATCAGCGCGGTATCGAAATCTGCCTTGGGGCCAAGCCCGGCAGCAAGGCCATAGCCGCCGGTTGCCCCACCAACGCCCGAAGCGGCAAGGTAATAGGTGGCGCTGATCGTGGCGGTAAAGCGGATCAGCGCATTGGTCTGCGGCAAGCCATTGTCATCTTGCGCCAGTTCGCTGCTGGCATCGGGGCCGTAAAGCCGCAAGAAAGCGTCTGTCAGCGGATCGGCGCCGATCCCGACCAGAGCGAAGACATAGCTTTGGCCTGCCTCCAGCGAAACGGCGATGAAATCTTCATCGCCCGGCGTGCCGATGCTGCCTTTCGCCAGATCACCGATTGCAACCGCAAAGCCCGTTGCCCCATCTGCCGGGGCATCGCCGGGCAGGTCTGTTTCGTAACTTGCCGCCATCCAGATCTATAATGCGGGCCATATCTGGGGCCAAACCGGCCCCGGCCGCGCGGCCAAGGTTAACAAAATATATCAACCTTTAGGTATCACATTTGCAGGCCAAACACAACCTATAGAGTATTTAGCGCAAAGCCCCTTAAGCCCCACCAAGCCGCAGCCGCGCGAAAAGCACACAGGCCTCCAGCCCGTTTTGCACCGCCTTGGCATCGCGGCGGCGCATCCAATCCAGCCACAGCCCATCCAGCGTGGCCATGATCAGATCGCTGACCATCGGAATGCGGTCGGTTTTCCACGGGTCAGAAACCTGGTGCAAAAGCCGCTCAAGCTGGGCGCGATAGGTGTCATAAAGCGCGCGTTCAACGGCCGCGATGGTGGGGTGGGCAATGCTGGCTGACCACAGGTCAATGCGGGTGCGCAAAGGGCCGGGGGCGAGAAAATCTTCGCTGAAACCGGCTTTCAAAAACGCCTCAAGCCTTTCGGCCGGGGTTGCGCCGGGAAGCGAAATCTTCGCCTCAGCCGCGGCTTGCAGCCGTTCTGAGGCCAGCCGGCAGGCTTCGGCCAGAACTTCCTCCATCCCCTTGAAATGATAGCTGATATGGCCAAGCGAAATCCCCGCCTCGGCGGCAATCTTGCGCGCGGTCAGCTCGGCATAGCCCACCCGTTCCAGACAACGCAGCGCCGCTTCGACAATCTCGCGGCGACGCGCACCCGCTTTGCGGCGGTCATTCGATATGGGCTGATCCATAACATCCTCACGCGTAAGAAACCCACCATGGGCGAAAAGCGCTTCCCTCTTGGCTTTTTGCCCACATTCGCCCAGAAGGGCAACCTGAACCGAAGGGGGCAATATGGCAACGGGTTTTGGCTTTCGCCTGAAGGCAACAGATGGCGCGGCGCGCACGGGGGTAATCTCCACTCCGCGCGGCGAAATTCGCACCCCGGCCTTTATGCCGGTGGGCACGGCGGGGACCGTGAAGGCGATGATGCCGGAATCGGTGCGCGCCACCGGGGCCGATATTCTTTTGGGAAACACCTATCACCTGATGCTGCGCCCCACGGCAGAACGCATTGCCGCGCTTGGGGGGCTTCATAAATTCATGAACTGGGAACGGCCGATCCTGACGGATTCGGGCGGTTTTCAGGTGATGTCGCTGGCCAGCCTTCGCAAGATGACCGAAGAAGGCGTGCGGTTTTCCAGCCATATCGACGGCTCAAAACACATGCTTTCGCCTGAGCGCAGCATGGAAATTCAAAAGCTTCTCGGCTCTGACATCGTGATGTGTTTTGACGAATGCCCCGCGCTGCCGGCCGATGATGCGACGGTGGCGAAATCCATGCGCATGTCGATGCGGTGGGCTCAGCGGTCGCGCGATGCCTTTGGCGACCGGCCGGGCCACGCGCTTTTCGGTATCATGCAGGGCGGGGTGAACCGTGACCTGCGCGAGGAATCGGCCAAGGCTTTGGTCGAGATCGGGTTCGATGGCTATGCCGTCGGCGGTTTGGCCGTGGGCGAGGGGCAAGAGGCGATGTTTTCGGTGCTGGACTATGCGCCGGGCTTTTTGCCTGAAGACAAGCCGCGCTATCTGATGGGGGTGGGCAAGCCCGATGACATCGTCGGCGCGGTTGAACGCGGCATCGACATGATGGATTGCGTGCTGCCCTCGCGCTCGGGCCGCACAGGGCAGGCCTGGACACGGATGGGGGCCGTGAACATGAAAAACGCCCGCCACAAGGACGACCCGCGCCCCTTGGATGCCGCCTGCACCTGTCCGGCGTGCCGAAATTATTCGCGCGCCTATCTGCACCATGTGGTCAAGGCCGATGAAATCATCGGCTCCATGCTGCTGACATGGCACAACCTGCATTATTTTCAGGAATTGATGCAGGGCCTGCGCGATGCCATCGGGGCAGGGGCCTTGGCCGCTTTTGTAGCCGATTTCCACGCCCAAAGGACCGAAGGCGATATTGCGCCGCTGTAAAAGCTGCAAACAAGCCGGAGTTTGAAACGCTTTTGCCGAATATCACCGCTTGTTCCGCCCCAAAGATCGGCGCAAAATGTGATCTTGCGATGTGGTTGACAGCCCCTTTGCGCAACCCCAGATATAGGGGCCGAGGGAAGGGCCAGACCGCTGCCGAATGCCGGGGTGGGGCCCTTCCGCCAATCAAGGAAACGCGACATGACTGATAGCCAATCCACGACCCATCCGGTGCTGCCGCTCCGCGACATCGTGGTTTTCCCCCATATGATCGTTCCGCTGTTCGTGGGCCGCGAAAAATCGGTGCGCGCCTTGGAAGAGGTCATGGCGGAGGACCGGCAGATCCTGCTTTCCAGCCAGATCGACCCCTCGGTCGATGACCCGACCACCGAAGGCATCTACCGCACCGGGGTTCTGGCCAATGTGCTGCAACTTCTGAAACTGCCCGATGGCACGGTAAAGGTGCTGGTTGAGGGCAAGACCCGCGTCCGCATCGAAGAATTTATCGAAAATCCCAGCTATTTTGAGGCCCGCGCCCATAGGCTGGACGAAAGCGAAGGCGATAAATCCGCCGTCGATGCGCTGCTGCGCGCGGTTTCGGATGAATTCGAACGCTATTCAAAAATCCGCAAGAATATTCCCGAAGAAGCCCTTGGCGCGGTCTCGGAAACCCGCGATCCGGCGCGGCTGGCCGATCTGGTGGCGGGGCATCTGGGCATTGATGTGGCCCAGAAACAGACCATCCTTGAAACGCTAGATGTGGCCGAGCGGCTGGAAAAGGTCTACGGCCATATGCAGGGCGAAATGAGCGTCTTGCAGGTTGAGAAAAAGATCAAATCCAGGGTGAAAACCCAGATGGAGAAGACCCAGCGCGAATATTATCTGAATGAGCAGATGAAGGCCATTCAGAAGGAGCTTGGCGATGGCGAGGAAGGCCAGAACGAGCTGAAAGAGCTGGAAGATCGCATCAAGAAGACCAAGTTTTCCAAAGAAGCGCGCGAAAAGGCCGAGGGCGAGCTGAAAAAGCTGAAGTCCATGTCGCCCATGAGCGCCGAAGCCACCGTGGTGCGCAATTACCTTGACTGGCTTTTGGGCGTGCCATGGGGCGAACAAAGCCGCGTCAAGAAAGATCTGGCGGCGGCGCAAAAGGTGTTGGACGCCGATCACTACGGGCTTGAAAAGGTCAAGGAACGGATCGTCGAATATCTGGCGGTGCAGGCGCGTTCGGCCAAACTGAAGGGGCCGATCCTGTGCCTCGTCGGCCCGCCCGGTGTCGGCAAAACCTCGCTTGGCCGGTCGGTCGCCAAGGCTACGGGGCGCGAATTTATCCGCATCTCGCTGGGCGGGGTCCGTGATGAAAGCGAAATTCGCGGCCACCGGCGCACCTATATCGGCTCGATGCCCGGCAAGATCATTCAGGCGCTGAAAAAGGCGAAAACCACCAATCCGCTGATTTTGCTCGATGAAATTGACAAGATGGGGCAGGATTTCCGGGGCGACCCGGCCAGCGCCATGCTGGAGGTGCTGGACCCCGAACAGAACGCGACCTTCGTCGATCACTATATGGAGGTCGAATATGACCTCTCGAACGTGATGTTCCTGACCACGGCCAACAGCTATAACATGCCGGGGCCGCTTTTGGACCGGATGGAGATCATTTCGGTCGCCGGTTACACCGAGGATGAAAAGCGCGAGATTGCCAAGCAGCATCTTTTGCCCAAGCAGATTGAGGCGAACGGGCTGAAAAAGGGCGAATTCGCGGTGTCAGATGCGGCCTTGACCGATGTCATCCGCTATTACACCCGCGAAGCCGGCGTGCGGAATCTGGAACGCGAGATTGCGAAACTGGCCCGCAAGGCGGTGACGGATATTCTGAAGAAAAAGACCAAATCGGTTGATGTCGATGCGGCCAAGGTCGAAGAATATCTGGGTGTGCAGCGCCATCGCTATGGTCTGGCCGAAAAGGAAGATCAGGTCGGCGTTGTCACCGGTCTGGCCTGGACTTCTGTCGGCGGCGATCTGTTGCAGATCGAGGCGCTGCGCCTGCCCGGCAAGGGCCGGATGAAGACCACCGGCAAGCTGGGCGAGGTGATGAAGGAATCGATCGAGGCCGCGTCGTCCTATGTCCGCTCGATCAGCCCGCAGCTTGGGGTGAAGCCGCCGAAGTTTGAAACCATGGACATTCACGTCCACGTTCCCGATGGCGCCACGCCCAAAGACGGGCCTTCGGCCGGTTTGGCCATGGTCACGGCGATTGTCTCGGTGCTGACGGGAATTGCGGTGCGCAAAGACATCGCCATGACCGGCGAGGTGACGCTGCGCGGCAATGCCAGCGCCATCGGCGGGCTGAAGGAAAAGCTTCTGGCGGCGCTGCGCGGGGGGATCACCACGGTGTTCATCCCGGAAGAAAACGCCAAGGATCTGGCCGACATCCCGGATAACGTGAAGCAGGGGCTAAAGATCATCCCCGTGACCCATGTGCGCGAAGTTCTGGCGCAGGCTTTGGTGCGCCAGCCCGAGCCCGTGGAATGGGACGAGGCGGCGGAAGAAGCGGCCGCGGCGGCAAAACTGGCGGCGGGTGGCCCCACCGCGGGGCAAACGGCGCATTGATCTGATCGCGTTGCAAAGCACAGGCGGGCGCAAGGGCAGGGCCTTTGCGCCCGCATCCTTTTTTGCGGCAATCGCAGAAAGTGCGTGGTGTTTTAACTTTTCCCTGCAAGATTGTGGACAATGCGGGCGTCATGCTGGCATTGTCGCCGCACAGTTAACGAATGGCTGTATAAACATTGACAGAGGATCGCCATGCCGAGCGCGCCCACCAAGAAACCCGCTGCTGCAAAACCTGCTTCCAAACCCCAAACCGCCGCCGCCCCCCGCAGCAAGGCAGCACCTTCCCCCGAATCCAGCCCGCCCTCCGATGCGGCCCCCAGCGCAGCCAAAGCCGCCAGCACCACCTTGCGCAGCCGCGATCTGGTGGCCAGGGTCGCTGAAGCGCGCGGCGCCAAGGCAAAAGACGCCCGCGCTTTTGTTGAGGCAACGCTTGCCGCCCTGGGTGCCGCGCTGGATGCAGGCGAAACGCTTAACCTGCCGCCCTTGGGCAAGCTTTGGGCCGTGCCGGCCAAATCCCCCACGGCCAGCGGCCCGATGAAGCTGAAACTGCGCCGGGCGGGGCCGGAAAAAAACAATGACAAAGAGGGCCTTGCAGAGGCCAGCGAAGACAGCTAAAAGCCGCCCCATCGGGCGATTAGCTCAGCGGTAGAGCGCTTCGTTCACATCGAAGATGTCAGCGGTTCAAATCCGTTATCGCCCACCATTTTAGCGAAAGCGCATCCCGAAAGGATGCGCTTTTTGCTTTTCTGTTCAAGCGCATGGCGCTGATGTCAGGCAAAGATGAAATCGCTGGCGTCGATCTGGCCCGGCGTGATGCCATAAAGAAAAACCCGGCCATCGCCGTAATCCAGCCATGTGCCGGTGCTTTGGGCCGTCAGGTGCAAAGCGGCAAAATCGGCCACGCCATAAAGGCGGATCTGGTCGCGCCCGTCGGCAAAATCAACCAGCCGATCAACGCCATCGCCTTGCCGGAAAACAAATGTATCGGCCCCACCGCCGCCCAGGATCCTGTCACGCCCGGTCCCGCCGGCCAACCAGTCACCGCCGGTGCCGCCGTAAATGCGGTCATTGCCGGCCCCGCCAAACACCTGATCGCGGCTGCCGCCCCCCGCCAGCACATCATCGCCGGCGCGCCCCGAAATCTGGTCGGCAGCACCCGTGCCGGTCAGGCGGTCTGCCCCGCTGCCGCCGCCCCTTGTTACCCCAAGCGGGCTGAGCGCAAGACTATAGCCGCCCGTCGTATTGCCATACCCCCCGGCCGAGGCATAAAGCACCCCGCTTTGATTGGCCGTAAAGGTGATGCGCGCGGTATCATCCGGCCCGCCATCGTCATTTGAGGCAAGCCAGCGGCCATTGGCGTTATAAAGCCGCAGGAAGGCATCCAGATTGCTTCCCGCAACGTTTTCCAACGCCAGCACATATTTCTGGCCGGCCTGAACCTCGATGCGGAACCAGTCCATATCGCGGGCCAGCCCGATGCTGCCGCTGCCGGGGCTGTGCAACGCCAAAATCGCTTCGGTGCCGGTATTGGCCGCAAAATCGCCGCCGCTGTCGCCGGTCACGCGGCTGCCCGCGGCAAGGCTTGCAAGGCTCGTCTGGCTGTCAAAACCGACAAAGCGCAGGCTTGCCGCCAGGTCGGCATTGGCGGTGGTGTTACCCGCATCGGCCACGATCCCGGCTGTCCATTGCACCGGACTTTGACCGATTTGAAAATGCAGATGCGTGCCGCTACGCGAACCGGTGTTGCCAACCTGTCCCAAGACATCACCTTCGCCTACCATCTGGCCAATTTGCAGCGGCACCGAGCTTTGGCGCAGGTGAAAATATGAAGAATAGAAGGTCTGGCCGTTGATCTGATGTTCCAGCGTTACAAAATTGCCAATGTTGGAACTGCCAAGCGAAGGATCGCCGGGATACGACGCCGCGCCGCCATCAGGAACGGTTTCGCGCAGCGCCACCACCCGACCCGCCGCCACCGCCAGAACAGATTGACCGAACTGCATTGCAAAATCATAGGCATAGCTGGTGTTTCCGGCATGGCTGTAACTGCCGCCCATACCTTGTGATACCGTGATCGCCCCGGAAAAGGGCAGTCGGATCAACGTTTGCACCATGGCACTCTCCACTGGGGTCGGGCGGTTTTATCTTCCCTGCCTTCGTTCAAGGGAACCGTCCCGCCCGCATAACCTGAAGGCTTGGTAAAAACTGCGCCAGCGCCGGGGCGTTAGGCAATAACACGCCGCCGTTATGTGCTTGCCGGGCAAATATTCCTCTGCTAGGTGGTCGGCACGGGGGCGGTTAGCTCAGTTGGTAGAGCGTCTCGTTTACACCGAGAATGTCGGGGGTTCGAGTCCCTCACCGCCCACCAGTTCCCCGATTTGCTGCACAATCTCATCGCACATCGCCTGCGCGCGGATGCGTATAACACTGCGGCGGGCAAGGGGTTATGTTCCGGCCCATAGCCACAGGAGCCGCGATATGAGCTGGAACCCCCTTCTGGACCCGACGATTCCCCTTGGCGATGCCGTCGATGCCATTTCCACCGTGATCGTGCCGCGGGCGCGCGATCTGGGTGGGTTCGAGGTGCGCCGCGCCCTGCCATCTGTGCAGCGCCAGATGGTCGGGCCGTTCATCTTTTTTGATCAGATGGGCCCAGCCGAATTTCTGACCGGCCAGGGCATAGATGTGCGCCCCCATCCCCATATTGGGCTTGCGACGGTGACTTATCTTTTGCAGGGCCGGATGCACCATCGCGACAGTCTGGGCAGCGATCACTGGATCACACCGGGAGAAGTGAATCTGATGCTGGCGGGCCATGGCATTACCCATTCCGAACGCACCGACGGGCCGATGCGCGCGGGCCCCCATGCGCTTTTTGGCCTGCAAACATGGCTGGCCTTGCCGCGCGATCAGGAAGACCGGGCGGCGGCGTTTCACAACAGCCCCGAATCTGCGCTGCCGGTGCTGCGCGGCAAGGGCAAAGAGGTGCGGCTGATTCTGGGGCAGGCATGGGGGGCGCGGGCACCGGTAGAGACCCCATCGGAAACCTTTTACGCCGATGCCACGCTGGCCGCAGATGCGGCGCTGCCGTTGCCGGACAATCACGAAGATCGTGGCATCTATGTGTTGCACGGATCGGTTATTTCGGGCGGGGTGGAACATGGTGCCGGGCGAATGCTGGCGTTTCGCCCCGGTGACAATCTGTCGGTCAAGGCGGGCGGGCAGGGGGCGCGGATCATGCTCTTGGGCGGGGCCACAATGGACGGGCCGCGCCATATCTGGTGGAACTTTGTTGCCTCGTCCAAGGAACGCATTGAGGCCGCGCGCGAAGCGTGGCGGGCGGGCGATTGGGCGCATGGCCGCTTTTCCCTGCCGCCCGGCGATGACGGTGAATTCATCCCGGCACCGGAACGCTGAATTTCCCCGTCTTTCCCGCCGCTTTCCCGCTTGACGCCGCCACGACCCTTCCGTAATACCCACCCCACGCCGGGCTGGTCCCGGATGCGATGCGCGGTGGTAGCTCAGTTGGTTAGAGTACCGGCCTGTCACGCCGGGGGTCGCGGGTTCGAGCCCCGTCCACCGCGCCAGTCGCTTCCGATCCCGCCCTGCGCGTTGCGCGGTGGTAGCTCAGTTGGTTAGAGTACCGGCCTGTCACGCCGGGGGTCGCGGGTTCGAGCCCCGTCCACCGCGCCACTTTCCAAAGCCCCCCTTCGTGGGGGCTTTTGCTTTTGGGCCATGGTGTTTTGCGCCGGGATATTGCGGCGCCTCGCCTGGGCTTTAATGTATCTGCATAATGGAATATGTCAGGGTCTGGCAAACGGAGGCCCGACATGGCGATTCTTGACCAAATCCCGATGAATCTGGTGATTCTGGCCTGTCTTACGCTGGGCTTGGCGCCATTTTTCCCTGAACCCCATATCTGGGAAAAGCTGAAGATGCTGGCGGCGGGCAATCTGGTGCGGCCGATCGACATTTTCGATCTGCTCCTTCATGCCGCGCCGTTTCTGGTGCTGGCGGCCAAGCTTGCGGTCTTGGCGCGCGGCTAAAGTTTCAGCCGATAGCGGATATGGCCATCATCAGGGGTGATGCTGTCATAAAGCTTGCGCGCGGCGGTGTTGGTGATTTCGGTGTTCCAGTAAAGCCGCTTCCAACCCTTGGCGCGGGCCAGATAGATCAGGTCATTGATCAGCGCCCGACCGATTCCCTGACCGCGCTGGTAGGGGGCGACGTAAAGGTCTTCCAGATAGCAATCATCGCCCATCACCCAGGTTGAGGGGTGATGCTGATAGATGGCAAAGCCCAAGATGCGCGGGCCTTCCACGGCTAGACGCATCTTCATGCGCCCACCACGCGCCATCAGTCTTTTCCAAGTGAAATCTGTCACTTCCGTGTCAAGCTTCACATCGTAAAAAGCCAGAAATTCCTGCCACAAATCCCGCCAATCGGCCTGATCCTCGGCCCGCGCTGCCCTGATTTTCATGCCAGTTTCGCCAAAAGCCGCGCCCAGGACCGAATGCCTTTGTGGAAACATTCCACATCGTATTTTTCGTTCGGGGAATGGATCTGGTCATCGTCGCGGCCAAAACCAAGCAGCATGGCATCCATGCCAAGATAGGTTTTGAAATAGCCCGCAATCGGGATCGAACCACCGCAGCCGACATAGGCCGCCGCGCGGCCCCATTCCTCGCCCAAGGCGGCGCGGGCGGCTTCGAAGGCCGGGTTTTCGATCGACATCGCCCCGGCGGGCGAATTGCCGTGGCCCTTCCATTCAATCTGGCAATCGGCGGGAAGCTGGGCCTCAACCCATTTGCGGAAATGGCCGCGCAGCGCGTCTGGGTCTTGCTGGCCGACAAGGCGGAAGGACACTTTGGCATGGGCTTCGGCGGGCAGCACGGTCTTGAACCCATCGCCCGTATAGCCGCCCCAGATGCCGTTGATTTCGGCGGTGGGGCGCGACCAGATCATTTCCAGGGGCGTACGGTCTTGCTCGCCCGCCGGAACCGAAAGCCCGACATCGCCCAAAAACCGTGCGTGATCAAAGGCCAGCGCCTGCCATTGCGCGCGGATTGCGTCAGGCAGTTCGCTGACCCCGTCATAGAAATGCGGAATGGTGATGCGCCCCGTCGTGTCATGCATCGCCGCCAGAATGCGGCTAAGAACCCGGATCGGGTTTTGCGCGGCCCCGCCATACATGCCGGAATGCAGGTCTTTGGTGGCGGCGCGGATGGTCATTTCCTCGCCCAGAAGCCCGCGCAACATGGTCACGATGGCCGGCGCGGTATCCTGGAAAAGCCCGGTGTCGCAAATCAGGGCCAGATCGGTTTTCAGCTCTGCCGCGTTTTCCTGCAAGAAGGGAATAAGGCTTGGAGAGCCGGATTCCTCCTCGCCCTCCAGAAAAATCGTCAGGCGGCAGGGCAGGCGGCCATGCACCGCTTTCCAGGCCCGCAGCGCCTCAAGAAAGGTCATGAGCTGGCCCTTGTCATCCGACGCACCCCGCGCCCGGATCACCTTGCCCTTGGGGCTGTCTTGCAATTCGGGATCAAACGGGTCGCGATCCCAAAGCGAAAGCGGATCAACGGGTTGCACATCGTAATGGCCGTAAAACAACAGATGCGGGCCGCTTTCGCCGCCATGGGCCACCACCATCGGATGGCCGGGGGTGGGGCGGGCGCTGGCCTCAAAGCCCAGCGATTGCAAATCGGCCACCAGCCAATCGGCCGCGCGGGCGCAATCGGGTTTGAAGGCCGGGTCGGTCGAAATCGACGGAATGCGCAAAAGGTCGAACAGCCGGTCAAGCGCCTGCGGCAAGCCCGCGTCGATGGTGGACAGAACCTCATCAAGCTGCATCGCAATATCCCCTTTGAAAGCACGCACGCGGGCAAGCCTAACAGGCATGGAAGCACTGTCCAGTGCCCGCAGCATAGGTTAAAGGGGGCAAAACACGCCGCTTTGCAGGACAAGACCATGACGCGCCTTCCCCTTTGCCTTTTGACGCTGGGCGCAAGCCTGATCGCCGCCAGCGCCCATGCTGGCCCGATGACCGGCCAAGCCGCCAAACCGCTGCTTTTCGCGGCGCAACTGGCCGAGGTGGAAATCATGCCTGAGGCCGGTCTTGCCGCCGATCAGGCGCAAACCCTGATGCTGGTGGGCGAAAGCCAGCCCTATTACGGCGCGGTGGCGTTGGCCCCGGATGAAGGGCTGATGTCGGATGCCACGGTCGCCGCCACCAATTTTCACGACACCGCCGCCGCGACCATTGCCGCGCTGGCTGATTGCAACGCCAAGCGCAAAACGGCCTCGGATTGCGTGATTGCGGCCTATATTCGGCCCAAGGGTTGGAAAGACGCGGGCTTTGGCCTGTCGGCGGCGGCAACGACCAGCTTTGCCGATTATGACATGAAAACCGGCGCGCTGGCGATTTCGGTCGCCACCGGGGCCTATGGCATGGCCGAAGGGCAGGGTGCGGCGGAAAAGGCGCTGGCCAATTGCGCCGCCAAGAATGAAAAAGCGGTGGATTGCGCGCTGGCGATCGAGAACTAAGCCGCCAATTAGGCAGGGCGGCGGTGGCCAACGGGCATTCTTTTGATATGATGTATCGAAAAGTGACAATTTGTCCTGTTGCCCGCCCGCCGGGCTTGATGCAAGTCAATGCGTAACCCCGCCGGCCCTGCCATTGGCTGTGACCATGGATAACTGACCAAGGTGGCCCCGCGCCCTGCCGCGCCAAGACCGCCCAGGAGACTGCGATGAACTTTGACGCCGCCCTTGATGCCGCCCTGATCCGTCTGCATGACGAAGGCCGCTACCGCACCTTTATCGAGATCGAGCGTGAAAAGGGGCATTTCCCCCATGCGGTCTGGACCAAGGCCGATGGCACGAAGAAAGACATCACTGTCTGGTGCGGCAATGACTATCTGGGCATGGGCCAGCACCCGGCGGTTCTGGCCGCCATGCATGAGGCGCTGGAGGCCACCGGCGCAGGCTCGGGCGGCACGCGCAACATCTCGGGCACCACGGTTTATCACCGCCGGCTTGAGGCCGAGATTGCCGATCTGCATGGCAAAGAGGCGGCCTTGGTGTTTTCATCGGCCTATATCGCCAATGACGCCACGCTTTCGACCCTGCCAAAGCTGTTTCCCGGCCTGATTATTTATTCCGATGCGCTGAACCATGCCTCAATGATCGAAGGCGTGCGGCGCAATGGCGGGGCCAAGCGCATTTTCCGTCATAACGACGTGGCGCATCTGCGCGAGCTGATCGCGGCGGATGATCCGCAAGCGCCGAAGCTGATTGCCTTTGAATCGATCTATTCGATGGATGGCGATTTCGGCCCGATCAAAGAGATTTGCGATCTGGCCCAAGAGGTTGGCGCGCTGACCTATATCGACGAAGTGCACGCCGTGGGCATGTATGGCCCGCGCGGGGCCGGGGTTGCCGAACGCGATGGCCAGATGGCCCGCATCGACATCATCAACGCCACCTTGGCCAAGGCCTATGGTGTGTTTGGCGGCTATATCGCGGCTTCGGCAAAGATGGTGGATGCGGTGCGCAGCTATGCGCCGGGCTTCATCTTCACCACCTCTTTGCCGCCTGCGGTGGCGGCGGGGGCGGCGGCTTCGATAGCTTTCCTGAAAACCGCTGAGGGGCAAAAGCTGCGCGACGCCCAGCAGTTGAATGCCCGCGTCTTGAAAATGCGCCTGCGCGGGCTTGGCCTGCCGATCATCGACCATGGCTCGCATATCGTGCCGGTGCATGTTGGCAACCCGGTCCATTGCAAGATGCTTAGCGATATGCTGTTGGAAGATCACGGAATTTACGCCCAACCGATCAACTTCCCCACCGTGCCGCGCGGCACGGAGCGGCTGCGTTTCACGCCTTCGCCGGTGCATGACGGCGGCCAGATCGACGGGCTTGTTAAGGCGATGGACAGGCTTTGGCAGCACTGTGCGCTGAATCGTGCCGAGGTTTCCGCCTAAGCCTGCTCTGCACATGCAGAATCGCTTGTAACATGCTAGAAAATGCCCAATACGACAAAAATGAGTCGCGCGAACCCGTATAGGTTGCATGCGCTGCGGGGAAATGACGGGGCAATGGAGCGGATCGGATGATCAGACGGAGGGGCAAGGCCCCCGCACCGGCGGTGGACCGGCCGAAGGGCTTTGACGATTTCGACGTGCGGCTGGGCGATCTGATGCGCGGCGAACGCGCGACGCTTGGCAAATCCTTGCTCGACGTGCAGCGCGACCTGAAAATCAAGGCGACCTATATCGCCGCCATCGAAAACGCCGATATTTCCGCTTTTGACGCGCCGGGCTTCATCGCCGGTTTCGTGCGTTCCTATGCCCGCTATCTGGGGATGGACCCTGATCAGGCTTTTGCCCGTTTTTGCCGCGAAGCCAATTTCGAAGTGGCGCATGGCATGTCGCAGGCGGCGTCTTCGGCCTCGATGAACGCCAAACGCAGCCGCATTGATGCCGGGCGCGAAGGGCTGTCCAATGCGCCGGTCACTTTCGGGCCGGCTCAGGCTGCTTGGGCGCATCGGATCGAACCGGGGGCCATGGGCTCTTTCGCGGTGCTGCTGGCTTTGATCGCGGCGCTTGGTTATGGCGGCTGGTCGATCCTGCGCGAAGTGCAGCGGGTGCAACTGGCGCCGGTCGATCAGGCCCCGACCGTGGTGGCCGAAATTGATCCTTTGGGCAATGTAAAGCCGATGGCGCCGGTTCAGCCGGTGCAAAATGCCAATGAAACCGCCCGCGCCCTTGGCGTGACCGCCGATCCGTTGGACCGGATGTCGCAGCCGCAGGCGCTTTCGGTGCCGGTTCTGGTTTCGCGCGATGGGCCGATTTCCGCGATCGACCCGCGCAACAGTGGCTCGCTTCTGGCCGAAGCTGAACAGCCCGCCACCGCCCGCCCCCCGGTTGAACAGGGGGTGCAGGTTATGGCCGCAACCGCACCGGGGGTTGAAATTCTGGCGGTGCGCCCGTCTTGGGTGCAGGTCTCCGCCGCTGATGGCACGGTGCTGTTCGAAAAGATCCTTGATGCCGGTGAACGCTATGCTGTGCCGGATTTGCAGGATGCGCCGCAACTGCGTTCGGGCAATTCCGGCTCGGTCTATTTTCTGGTGAACGGGCAAGCCTATGGCCCGGCAGCACCGGGGGCGAATGTGGTGAAAGGGCTGGCGCTTTCGGCCCAAAATCTGAGCGAAACTTATGCCGCCGCCGATCTGACGGGCGATGCCGATCTGGCGCAGGCGCTGAGCGTGGCCGATGCCGGGGCTGTGGCCGGCGCAACCGCGGACACGACCGCCCCCGTGGAATAATCCTGTCCCTTGGCGCAAGCTATCTGGCCCCGGTGGCATTGCTCCGGGGCTTTTGCCTGTTTATCTAGGGGCGAAAGTTGATGAAAGGTCGTGCCGATGTCACATAACCCGATCCGCCCCTGGCGCAACATTGACCGCCGGGTCAGCCGCCAGATTCGCGTGGGCAAGGTGCTGGTCGGGGGCGATGCGCCGATTGCGGTTCAGACCATGACCAACACCCTGACCCATGACGTGAAGGCCACGCTGGAACAGGTGCAGCGCGCCGCTATCGCCGGGGCCGATATTGTGCGGGTTTCCACCCCCGATGTCGAATCCACCCGCGCCCTGCGCGAGATTTGCCGCGAAAGCCCAGTGCCGATCGTGGCCGATATTCATTTTCACTATAAGCGCGCGATTGAGGCGGCCGAGGCGGGCGCTGCCTGTCTACGCATCAACCCCGGCAATATTGGCGATGCCAAGCGCGTGGCCGAGGTGGTGAAGGCCGCCAAGGACCACGGCTGTTCCATCCGTATCGGCGTCAATGCCGGGTCGTTGGAGAAACACCTGCTTGATAAGTATGGCGAGCCTTGCCCGGATGCGATGGTGGAATCGGGTCTCGATCATATCAAGCTGTTGCAGGACAACGATTTTCACGAATACAAGATCTCGGTGAAAGCGTCAGATGTCTTCATGTCGGCCGCCGCCTATCAGCAGCTTGCCACCGTGACCGACGCGCCGATCCATCTGGGCATTACTGAGGCGGGCGGGCTGATTTCCGGCACGGTGAAGTCAGCGATCGGGCTTGGCAGCCTGCTCTGGTTCGGCATTGGCGATACCATCCGGGTTTCGCTTTCGGCCGATCCGGTGGAAGAAGTGAAGGTCGGGTTCGAGATTTTGAAATCGCTTGGCCTGCGCACCCGCGGCGTGCAGATCATTTCCTGCCCCTCCTGCGCGCGGCAGGGGTTTGACGTTATCAAAACCGTCGAGGCGCTGGAAAAGCGGCTGGAGCATATCAAGACACCGATCAGCCTGTCGATCATCGGTTGCGTGGTAAACGGGCCGGGTGAGGCGCTGATGACCGACATCGGCTTTACCGGCGGCGGGGCGGGTTCGGGCATGGTCTATCTGGCCGGGCGGCAGGACCATAAGCTGAGCAATGACCAGATGGTTGACCATATCGTAGAGCTGGTCGAGGCAAAGGCGGCTGCGCTGGAAGCCGCCGCCAAGGAATAAGCGCCACCCGAGATTAGGCCCTGGCCCTCAGCAAAAGCGACAGGGCCAGCGCCAAGGCGGCATAAAGCGCAACGCCGGCCAAAAGCGGCAGTTGCGTGCCGTCAAACATCTGCCCGACCGGCACCGCCAGCACCACCGAAACCACCGTGGCAATGGCCGAAGTGACCGAGGCCGCCATGCCTGCTACATGGCCCAAAGGCTCCATCGCCAAGGCGTTCAGATTGCCAAGGGTCAGCCCCATCACGGCAAAAAGCACGATCGACCACAGGATATGCGCGGCAAAACCCGCCACATCGCCCAGCACGCCGCTGGCCGCCAGCGCCAGATAGGCCAGCGTCGTGGCCAAAAGGGTGGCATAGGTCGCCTTGACCATGCCACGCATCCCAACCTTCATTACCAGCCGCGCATTCAGGATGGACCCGGACATCGACGCCACCGCAATCACCGCAAACCACAGCGGAAAACTTTCGCCGCGCGCGAAGGTTTGGTCGAAAATCCCCTCCATCGAAGACAGCGTGGCGAACAGCATCCCCAGCGTCAACGCCTGCGTGGCGATGGAAATCTGCACGATGCGCAGCGACAGGACCTCGGCGCAGGCGCGGGCAAGCGGGGCCAGCGCCAAGGGGCGGCGGGCGGTGCGGGGCAGGGTTTCAGGCTGGCGCAGATGCAGCCATGCCGCCACCAAAAGCGCAAAGCCGATATAGGCCAGAAAGATCGCCTGCCAGCCCGCCAGCGCAATCACGCTTTGGCCCATCAGCGGCGCCACGGCGGGCACAAGGGTAAAGATCATCATGGCAAAGGACATGATCTGCGCCATCTCGCGGCCCTTGAACAGATCACGCACCATGGCGATGGAAACCGTGCGCGGCGCGGCGGCGCCGATGCCCATGATAACGCGCGCGGCCAGCAGCGTTTCAAGGCTGGGCGCGGCCCATGCGGCGGCGGCGGCGGCAATATAAAGCGCGAATCCCGCAAGGATCGTGGCTTTGCGGCCAAAACTGTCTGACAGGGGGCCGGCAAATAATGTGCCCAGCCCCATGCCAAAAACGAAAGAGGTGATAACCAGTTGCGCCTTGTTCGGGGCTGCGGGCGAAAGGGCTGTGGCAATCTCGGGCAGGGCGGGCAGCATCGCATCAATCGACAGCGCGATGGTGGCAAACAACAGCGCCAGAAGCGCGATGAATTCGCTGCGCGACGGGCTTTTCAGGGGGCTGATTTCGGGGCGAAGGGCGTGGTTATCCATGCCGGGTTAATGCGGCAGCCGCGGGGCAAGGTCCAGCCGGAAAACCGGGTTATCCTTGGGTCTTTTCCAAAAGCTCGGTGATGACGCGGCCCCAGACATCGGGGGGCTGTGCGCCTGTCACCACATATTGCTGGGCGATCAGAAAGGTCGGCACAGAATTCACGCCTTTCCTGCGGGCGTCTTCGTCGCGGGCGCGGATGTCATCGGTATCGGCATCCGAAGCGAGAAGCCGCGCGACAACGGCGCGGTCCATTCCGGCAGCACCGGCAATATCGGCCAGCACCGCCGCATTGCCAATATCGCGCCCTTCGCGCCAATAGGCCCGGAACAGCGCCGAAACCACCGCCGCCTGCCGCCCCTCAAGCCCGGCCCAATGAATCAGCCGATGCGCGTTCAGCGTGTTGGGCTGGCGCTTTGGCACATCGGGGTCAATTTCAGCCCCGGCGGCGCGGCTGGCTTCCTTCAGGCGCAGATGCATGTCCTGCACCCGTTCGGCCCCGAATTTCGCGTTCAGATAATCGCGCTTGTCCACGCCTTCGTCAGGCATATCGGGGTTAAGCTGAAAGGGATGCCATTCGATCTGAAACGGGTGGTTCGGATGGGTTTCCAGCGCCCGGTCAAGGTTGGCTTTGCCGATATGGCACCAAGGGCAGACCGGATCGGAAAAAATATCAAGGCGGATCATGGCGCGGTTCATGGCAAAGGCCCCGATGGTTGCATGGGTTTGGCTGTAAATCGGGGTTTTCCGGGGCAGGGTCAAGACCGGGCATCGGCGGTGAACGCCCCCGTTGCACCCAGCGCGAAAACCGCTATAGGCAAAGGCATGAGTGCCGATCCCAAGAAACTGATCCGCATCGCCCGCGAAAGCGGCGCGCCGGCTTCGGCCGAAGCGATTGATCTTGGCCAGCGCGTGCGCGATCTGCGCAAAGACAAGGGCTGGACGCTGGAACAGGCGGCGGTGCAGGCAGGGCTGGCGCGATCGACCCTGTCAAAGATTGAAAACGGCCAGATGTCGCCCACCTTTGACGCGCTGAAAAAGCTGGCGCAGGGTATGGGCATGTCGGTTCCGCAGCTTTTCACCCCGCCGGCCAAGCCACAGGCCACCGCGCGCATGGCGGTGACCAAGGCCGGCGAAGGGCAGGGCCATGCCACCACCACCTATGAGCATGAATTGCTCGCCGGCGCGCTGACCAAAAAGCAGATGTTGCCCTATCGCGCCGTGATCCGCGCCCGCAGCATGGATGAGTTTGACGGCTGGGTGCGCCATGATGGCGAAGAGTTCCTTTATGTGCTGACCGGCGTCGTGCGGCTTTATACCGAGTTTTACGAACCCGTTGATCTGCGCCGGGGCGACAGCGCCTATTACGACGCCTCGATGGGGCATAACGTGATTTCGGTTTCCGATGATGATGCCACGCTTTTGTGGGTGACATCGCTGGTTTGACATAAGGCCCGCCGCAGGGGCGCGCGCGCGTAGCAAGGAGTTTGGGATGCGCTTTGCGATCCTGACAGATATTCATGCCAACCGCGAAGCCTTTGAGGCGGTCTTGCATGATCTGGCAGAGCGGCAGATCGACCGGATAGCCATTTTGGGCGATATTGTCGGTTATGGCCCTGATCCGGGCTGGTGTCTGGAGCAGGTGGCCGAAATGCAGGCCAAAGGCGCGATTTGCGTGCGCGGCAACCATGACCGCGCCGTGGGCCTGCCGGATGGTGCGCTGAACGAAAACGCCCGCCGGGTGATCGACTGGACGGTGGATCGGCTGACCGCGCCGCAAAAGCTGTTTTTGCAAGACCTGCCCTTTACCCGCAGCGAGGATGATCTGCTTTTCGTTCACGCCTCGGCCGATCAGCCGCAGGACTGGACCTATATCACCGACGAGCCCCGCGCCGCCGCCAGCCTTCAGGCCAGCACCGCACGGTTGGTTTTTTGCGGCCATGTGCATCGGGCCGGGCTTTACAGCCGCGACATGGCCGGCAAGGTGGCGGCGCATCGTTTCGCCTTTGGGCTGCCGGTGCCTTTGCTGACCTCGCGGCGCTGGCTGGCGGTGATCGGCTCGGTCGGGCAACCGCGCGATGGCAGCGGGCTTGCGGGCTATGCGGTGCTGGACCGGGCGCGCAATGAGCTGACCTTTCGCCGTGTCGGCTATGACAGCGCCACCACCGCGCGCAAGGTGCGCGCCGCGGGCCTGCCGGAAAATCTGGCGGCGCGGCTGGTGCAGGGGATTTAGGCGAAGGGGGCAGGCGGGATGCAGCAGACAAAGCCAGAGCGGGGGCAGGTGATCGACGGGTTCACGCTGGGCAAACCCCTGCATGAAGGCGGGTTTGCCAGCATCTGGGAGGTAAGCCACCCCGATCATGATTTGCCCATGGTCATGAAGCTGCCGCTTCTAAGCCAAGGCCATTCTGCCGCCGCCATTGTCGGTTTTGAGGTGGAGCAGATGATCCTGCCGCGCCTTGGCGGGCCGCATGTGCCGAAGGTTCTGGCGCTTGGCGATTTCGCCGCAACCCCGCATATCGTGATGGAGCGCATCCCCGGCGGGTCAATGTGGCAGCATGTAAAAGCCGGCAGCCCGGCCCCGATCGGGCAGGTAATAGAACTGGCCGCCCGTATGGCCGAGGCGGTTCATGCCCTGCACCGCCAGCATGTCATCCATCTGGATCTGAAGCCCGATAATTTCCTGCAACGCCCCGATGGCACGGTGGTGCTGATAGATTTCGGCCTAAGCCGGCACGACCAGTTGCCCGATCTTCTGGCCGAGGAATTCACCATTCCCATGGGCACCTTCCCCTATATCGCGCCGGAACAATTCTTGCGTGAACGCGGGGACTTGCGCAGCGATCTTTATGCGCTTGGGGTGATGATCTACCAGCTTGCCACCGGCCAGTTGCCCTTTGGCACGCCGCAGGATCTGAAAGGCGTGCGTCGCAGGCTTTGGGCCGATCCGATGCCGCCGCGCGTCTTGCGCCCCGAAATCCCCGAATGGCTGCAAGAGATCATCCTGCGCGCGATGGAGGTGATGCCGGACAATCGTTATCAATCGGCGGCGCAAATGGTCTTTGATCTGACCCATCCCTTGCAGGTGCGGCTGACCGCGCGCGCCCATAAACGTGCCCGTATCGGCTTTTGGCAGGAATTGGCGCGGCGGCGGCAGATGGCGCGGGTGACATCGCTAGGCGCGCCGCGCAGCACGGCGGAACAGTTGCACAGCGCCCCGATCCTGCTGATCGCCGTCGATCTGGGCGTGGGGATGGAGCCCTTGGCGCAGGCCCTCTTGCACACGGCCAAACGCATGTTGATCTTGCAGCCCGATGCGCGGCTGGCTTGCGTGAATGTGATGCGCCCGGCCAAACGCGGCATGGCGGGGTTCAGCGAAACCGGCAATGATCAGGCCCATGTCGCCCGGCTTCTTGGCCTGCGGGACTGGGCGCAAAGCATTGATCTGCCCCAAGACAGGCTGACTTTTTCGGTATTGGAAAACACCGATGCCGCCAGCGCGATTTTGGAACATGCCAGCGCATTGGGGGCCGACCACATCTTGATGGGCGCGCGCGGCCATTCGACCACGCGGCGCTATCTTGGTTCGGTCTCGGCAAGGGTGGTGGCCGAAGCGGCCTCGTCAGTGACGGTGATCAGGTTGCCTGATCAGTTGCCGCCGCCGAACCAGCCCTGAACCGTGCGGGCCGTGCCCGAGACATCTTCACCGACACCGGCGACCGTATTGCAACCCGAAAGAACCGTTGACAGAACAAGAAGAAGAACGATCCGTTTCATTGCTCAATCCAGAATGTTTCCGGGGTAAACCCGGGGTATAGCCCATAAAGCGGCAAATGTGACGGGTAATGCAAGCGCGTATCATGGGCAAGACGCGCTTTATCGGAAAACCACAGCGGCACAACATAGCGGCCGGCGGTCAAAATCCGGTCAAGCGCCTGCACGGCTGCGGCAAATGTGGCGGGGTCTTGCGTGGCAAGCATCTGGTCGATCATGGCATCAACCGCGGCCAAACGGATGCCGGGCAGGTTGCGCCCGCCGGGCTGATCGGCCTGCGCCGCCCCCCAGTAAAGCCTTTGTTCATTGCCCGGAGACAGGCTGAGCGCGCGTTGGATATAGGTCATGTCAAAGGCAAATTCGGCGGTGCGCTGTTTATAAAGCGCGGCATCGACCGTGCTGATATGCGCCTCGATCCCCAGCCGTTTCAACGCCTGCACATAGATGCTGGCCGCCGCGATCATGTCATCGGCACCGTTTTGCAGCAAAATCTCAAAGCTGAAGGGCGCGCCCGCGGCATCAACCAAGCGGCCCTGATCCACCCGCCATCCTGCCTCCTCCAACAAGGCGACGGCCCGGCGCAGGTTCTTGCGATTGGCCTCGGAACCATCCGATTGCGGCAGGCTGTAACCTTCGATCGTGCCGGGGGGCAGATCGGCGGCAAAGGGCGCCAAAAGCTGCAAAACGGCCCCTGTAGCGGGATTTGCCACATCGCCGGCCAGGGGCGAGTTGGAAAAATACGACTGAATGCGCGGCACCGCCCCGGCATTAAGATTGGCATTCACCAGTTCAAAGTTGAAGGCCAGGATCAGCGCCTCGCGCACGCGCCAATCGGCAAAAAGCGCACGCCGGGTGTTCATGGCAAAACCTTCAATCCCTGAAGGGCGTTGATGGGGCAGCTCATCCAGTTTCACCTTGCCTTCGCGCACGGCCGGGAAATCGAAATTCACCTGCCATTTTGCGGGGTTGTTTTCGATCCACATCGAAAGTTCGCCCGCGCGAAAGGCTTCGAACACGACTGAGGCGCCACCAAAATATTCCACCCGAACCCGGTCGAAATTATGCAGGCCGCGATTGAAGGGCAGGTCTTTTCCCCACCAATCGGGATTGCGACGATAGATGATTTCCTGCCCCGGCTTCACGCTTTCAACCACATAGGGGCCGGAACCGATGGGCGGTTCAAGCCCGGTTTCATCAAAGGCGCGGCCTTGCCATTGGGCCTTTTTCAAGACCGGCCTGAGACCTAGGATCAGCGGCAGTTCGCGGTCGGCCTGATCGGGTTTGAAGGTGATGCGCAGGCTGCGTGGGCCGGTCGCTTCGGCATGGGCCACCTTGGCCCAACTGCCGAGATAGCGCGGATGACCAAGCGTGCCCAAGGTTTCAAAGGACCACAGCACATCTTCCACCGTTACCGGGCTGCCATCGGAAAACCGGGCCTCAGAGCGCAGGGTGAATTCCACAAAGCTGCGCGCATCGTCGGTTTCGACCGATTCGGCCAAAAGCCCGTAAAGCGTGAAGGGTTCATCCAAAGATCGCCCCATAAGCGTTTCCACCGTCAGCGCCGAAAGCTGGCCGGGCGACTGACCTTTGACGATGAAGGGGTTCATCGAATCGAAGCCCCCCGATTCGCCCAAGACCAGTTCCCCCCCCTTGGGGGCATCAGGGTTGGCATAGGGCAGGGACACAAAATCAGGTGGAAGGGCAGGGTCGCCATGCATAGCTATGCCGTGGCGGGGTTGCGCATCGCTGTGGCTTGCCAGCATCAGTGCCGGGAGCGACAGGGCAAGACTCAGGGCTGCACTGGCCAATATCTGGAAAAAATCCTGTCGCATTACAGCAACAATCCCCCGCATCTTCTTGTTTTCATGCCCCTTCCTACGCGCGCTTGCGGGACGTTTCAAACTTTTAGCTTGGATCACCCGACGAGGGGGGATATAAGATGCTCACTGCTCGATAGGTTTCTTGCCTGTATGAAACCTGCCTCAATGACTTAGCGCCGGCCTTGTGCCGGCGTTTTTTTTGGCGCTGCGCCTGTTGCCGCGCTTGGCTTTGCCCCCCGCCACGCGCTAATTTCGCAGCCGCAGCATGAAGGGAGCGCAGCATGACCATCCTGTCGGGAAAAACCGCCGTCATCACCGGTTCAAATTCGGGAATCGGGTTGGGTGTGGCCGAGGAATTGGCGCGCGCGGGTGCCGATGTGGTGCTGAACAGCTTTACCGACCGCGCCGAAGACCACGATCTAGCCGCCGATCTGGGCCGCCGCCATGGCGTGAAGGCCCGCTATATCGCCGCCGATATGTCAAAGGCCGAGGATTGCCGGGCGCTGGTCGCAAAGGCCGGGGGCTGCGATATTTTGGTGAACAATGCCGGTATCCAGCATGTCGCCCCGGTGGAGGAATTTCCGGTCGATAAATGGAACCTCATTCTGGCGATCAACCTGTCTTCGGCCTTTCACACCGCCGCTGCGGCACTGCCGGGGATGCGGGCCAAAGGCTGGGGCCGGGTGGTGAACATTGCCAGCGCCCATGGCCTGACAGCGTCGCCCTTCAAATCGGCCTATATCGCGGCCAAGCATGGGGTGGTGGGCCTGTCGAAAACCATCGCGCTGGAAACCGCGGGGCAGGGGATTACCTGCAACGCGATCTGCCCCGGCTATGTGCTGACCCCCTTGGTCGAGGCGCAGATCCCCGATCAGATGAAGGTGCATGGCATGGACCGCGATACCGTGATCCGCGAGGTCATGCTGCAACGCCAGCCAAGCCGCCAGTTCGCCACGACCGAACAGATCGGCGGCACGGTGGTTTATCTGTGCAGCCCCTATGCCGAACAGGTGACCGGCACCACGATTTCCGTCGATGGCGGCTGGACGGCGCTTTAAGGGCAGCGATTTTTCGAGGAAAATCAGGGTCAGCGGGCCGAAACGACGGCCTGCGCCTGCTCTTTCGTGACCGGATAGACCAGACCGGCCGAAACGATCAGCTTGATCGCATCATCGGCCTTCATGTCCAGATAGATCACATCGCGTTCGGGCACGAAAACCAGGACACCCGAGGTCAGCGGCGTCAGCCCCACGAATACCGCGACCATCTGGTCGGGATTGGGCAGTTTTTTGGCGATCTCGCCCTTGGGGGTGGTGGCAACCATGCCCACAGCCCAGGCCCCCGGCCGGGGAAATTCCACCAGACAGGTGCGATCGAAACTTTTTTCTTTCTTGGCAAAGAAGGTTTCGGTGATCTGTTTCAGCCCCGAATAGACCGAACGCACCAGGGGAACCCGGTCAACCACCTCTTCGGCCTTGCGCATGACCGAGCGCCCGATCAGCCCGCGCGCCAGCCAGCCGATGATGGCGGTGGCCACCAGAAAAACCAAAACCCCAACCCCGCGCACCGGAAAATTCGCCTCAGGCCCGATATAGCGGTGCATCAGGGCTTCGGGCTGATAGGCGGCGGGGATCAGCGGCAGGATCCAGCCGTCAATCCAGCCGATCACCCCCCAGACGACATAGATCGTCAGGCCCACCGGCAAGACCACGACAAGCCCGGTCAGAAACGAAGCGCGAAAGGCCGACAGCAGCGAACGGCGGGGATCATCAGACATCGGCACTCCTTGCAGCGGCGCGGTGCGGTTCGGCCAATCTAGGAAGCTAAACCGCGCGCTGCAATGAATTTGCGACATCAGCCTTGCGAAAGGGCCTGCGCGATGGCGGCGCCAAGCCGGGCATTGTTCAAAACCAGCGCGATATTGGAGGCAAGCGAGCGGCCTTCGGTCAGGGCAAGGATGCGGTCCAGAAGAAACGGCGTGACATCTTTGGCGGCAATGCCCTGTGCCGTGGCTTCGGCCAGGGCGGTTTCGATGGCGGGGCCGATTTCAGCGCGGGGAATTTCCGCCGCCGCCGGAATGGGATTGGCCACAAGCTGCCCCCCCGGCAGGCCAAGGCGGCCACGCATCAGATGGGCGGCCGCGATCTGGGCAGGGGTATCCATGCGCAAAGGCGCCTTCAGCCCGGACCCGCGCGACCAGAAGGCGGGAAATTCATCTTGCCCATAGGCAATGACCGGCACGCCATAGGTTTCCAGCACCTCAAGCGTTTTGGGCAGATCGAGGATCGCCTTTGCGCCGGCGGCAACCACCGTTACCGGGGTGGCGGCGAGTTCGGTCAGATCGGCCGAGATGTCAAAGGTGGTTTCCGCGCCGCGATGCACCCCGCCGATGCCGCCGGTGGCAAAAACCCGAATACCCGCCAGATGCGCGCAGATCATGGTGGCGGCAACCGTGGTCGCCCCCAAGCCGCCCATAGCAAGGCAGGCCGCCAGATCGGCGCGTGAAAGTTTGGCCACATGCGCGGCCTGTCCAAGCCGGTCAAGTTCACCGTCGGTCATGCCGATCAGGATTTTACCGTCCATAATGGCGATGGTGGCCGGCACCGCGCCATGGGCGCGGATTTCCGCTTCGACCCGGCGCGCGGTGTCAACATTTTGCGGGAAGGGCATTCCATGGGTGATGATGGTGCTTTCCAGCGCCACGATGGGTTGGCCTTCGGCGCGGGCGCGGGCCACTTCGGGGGAAAAACTCAGAAGGTTTGTAAGGCTCATGTGCCAATTTCTCCGGAAACATAGGTGGCGGCGGCGTGAAGGGCGGCGGCAAGGGCGGCTTTGGGCGCCGCACCGGCGCGTTCAGCCATGATATGGGCGGCCATGAAAGTATCGCCCGCGCCGGTGATGCGGGCAACCTGCACCGGGGGCGGGCAGTCAGAAAGGATGGCATGGCCAGCCCGGCCTTCGGCACAGGCGCGCGCGCCATCGGTGACCAGAACCCGCCGCGCGCCTTTAGCAATCAGGGCGCTTGCGGCCTCGGTCGCGGTGCGGGCTTCGGTCTGGGCCAGAATATTGGCTTCTTCCAGATTGACATAAAGCGTCGCGCCGGGATGTTGCATCAGCGGCAAAAGCCGCGCGGCTTTGCCCGGACTGGCGGGCGCAACCCGCAGATCGGCGCGGGCGAAAAGCGGCGAGATGGCAATTTCGGCCAGAAGCGATTCCGTCAGATTGCCATCAAGCGCGATCAGGCCAGACCAGGGCCGGGCCGCATCGGCCAGGCTGCCATCGGCCAAAGGCCGCAGGATCTTGTCGCCCGCAGCTTCCAGCGAATGGGCATCGGCAATGGCCGCGATCAGCCCGTTTGCGCCCTCGATCGCCATATAGCGATCCGTTGGCAGATCGGGGGCGCGAAAGATGTGGTCACAGATCAGCCCCATATCGGTGCAGGCCGCAACCAGCGCATCGCCTTCGGCATCGCGGCCAATGGCCGTGAGCAAGGCAGGTCGCAGACCAAAGCGGGCCAGCGTCATGGCGATATTCATCGCAACGCCCCCCGGCAGCCGGGTAATGCGCCCCGGCACATCGGCGCCCAGCCGCATCGACGCGGGGGCACGGCCGATAATGTCCCACAGGATGGAACCGATGCAAAGAATATCTGCGCTCATGCCGTTTCATCGCCTATGTCACAGGCCGGTGCAAGCGGCACGCGTCGGGCCTCCGGCGGGGGTATTTTTGCCAAGATGAAAGGGCTTTGCGGCATTTTGGGCTTGCGGGGCAGGGGAAGGCGGGATAAGGAGCCGCCACTTCACAGGTGTGGCTTGGGCTTGCCGGGGAGAAATCCCGTCATGTCCGCCGGTTGGGGGAAACCCTGAAGACGGCCGCGCCAAGGTTCAAACCGGAAAAGGAAAAGACATGGCTCTTCCCGAGTTCTCCATGCGTCAGCTTTTGGAAGCTGGCGTTCACTACGGCCACCAGACCGCACGCTGGAACCCCCGCATGGGCGAGTTCATCTATGGTGACCGCAACGGCATTCATATTCTCGACCTGACCCAGACCGTGCCGATGCTGGACGCGGCGCTGAAGGTTGTGCGCGACACCGTCGCCAAGGGCGGCCGCATCCTGTTCGTCGGCACCAAGCGTCAGGCGCAAAAGCCGGTCGCGGAAGCCGCTGAGAAATGCGCCCAGTATTACATGAACCACCGCTGGCTGGGCGGCACGCTGACCAACTGGCAGACCGTGTCGAAGTCGATCCAGCGTCTGAAGCATATCGACGAAGTTCTGGGCGCGGGCGGCGAAGGCCTGACCAAGAAAGAGCGTCTGATGATGGAACGCGATCAGGCCAAGCTGCAAGCTTCGCTTGGTGGCATCCGTGAAATGGGCGGCACCCCGGACCTGATCTTCGTGATCGATGTTGGCAAGGAAGATCTGGCCATTCTCGAAGCGCAAAAGCTGGGTATCCCGGTTGTCGGCGTGGTTGACACCAACTGCTCGCCCAAGGGCGTTGACTATGTCATCCCCGGCAACGACGACGCGGCCCGCGCTATCGCGCTTTATTGCGACCTGATCGCCCGTGCAGCCCTTGACGGCATGTCGGCCCAGATGGGCGCTGCCGGCGTTGACCTGGGCGCGCTGGAAGAAGCCCCGGCTGAGGAAGCTGCCGAGGCCTGATCCGGCCTTGTCATGCTGATGACATCTGGCGGGGGGGATGCCCCCCGTCGCTCCATTTCAGGAATTCAGGAGTCTGAAAAATGACCGCAATCACCGCTGCAATGGTGAAAGAGCTGCGCGATTCCACCGGCGCAGGCATGATGGACGCGAAAAAAGCGCTGACCGAAAACGATGGCAACATGGAAGCTGCCGTAGACTGGCTGCGCACCAAGGGCCTTGCCAAAGCCGCCAAGAAGGCCGACCGCGTTGCCGCCGAAGGTCTGGTTGGTGTGGCCGTGTCGAATGGCAAGGGCGTCGCGATCGAGATCAACTCGGAAACCGACTTTGTTGCCAAGAACGCCGATTTCCAGGCACTGGTGCGCGATGTCGCCAATGTGGCGCTGACCACCGGCGAAACCGTTGAGGTCGTGAAAGCGGCGCATCTGAACGGCAAGACCGTCGATGACGCCATTCAGGAAGCCATTGCCCGCATTGGCGAAAACATGACCTTCCGCCGGATGCATATTCTGGAAGGCGACACCGTTGTGTCCTATGTCCACAATGCGGCCGCCGAAGGCATGGGCAAGATCGGCGTTCTCGTGGCGCTGAAGGGCGATGCTGCCAAGGCCGAAGCCGTTGGCAAGCAATTCGCCATGCATATCGCTGCGACCAACCCCCTGTCGCTGAGCGAAGCCACCCTTGACCCGGTCGTGGTTGAGCGTGAACTGGCTGTGCAAACCGCCAAGGCGCTGGAAGAAAACGCATCCTCGGCCAAGCCGAAGCCCGATGCCGTGATCCACAACAACATCATCCCCGGCCGTATGAAGCGCTTCCTGTCGGAAAACACGCTGCTGGGTCAGGCTTTCGTTATCAACCCTGACCTGACGGTCGAGGCGGCTGCGAAAGAAGCTGGCGTTGAGATCACCGGCTATGCCCGCGTCATGGTTGGCGAAGGCGTTGAAAAGAAAGAAGAAGATTTCGCTGCGGAAGTGGCGAAGATGGTTCAGGGCTGATTTTCAGCCAAGGAACAGGGCAGGGGGCTGGCGGCAACGCTGGCCCCTTTTCCATTTTGCCGCGGGGTTGCAAACGAACGGTGCGGCCCTGAGGACCGCACCGCCTGCGCCATTCAACAGGATGGGGAAAGACGCCAAGCCGGCCTTACGGCCCCCAATTTGCCGTTCAACCAGCAGCGCGTAAGCGCCTGAAGATGCAGGCGGATCCGGGCTGAAAATGCAACCTTTCCCCGCCTGCTGTTCCAATAGCCGAAGCCACCACTCACGGAACAGGGGCAGAATGACGGGGGCAGGGCCTTAATCCTAGTCTGGGATTCCCTACCTGTCCTTTTGGTTAGGTTTTGGTTAACGCCCGGAAATTACACCGCGTCCTTGACGGCGTGTTGACCCGTCAGCGGCGGCTTTTGCTGAAAGATCAGGTTCAGCAGCGCCGCCTTGGCCACCGCTTGGGTCGTGGTTTCAACCGACAAGGCATCGCGCGCCAGACGCAGGTGCTTTTCCACCATGGCCGCCGAAACACCCATCAAAATCGCCACGTCCTGCGTGGTCTTGCCATCGGCCATCCACTCCAACGCCTCGCGCTGGCGTTCGGTCAGGGGGCGGCGATGAACGGGAAGCGGAAGCTGGATGATCCTAAGATGCATCATATTGGCCACCGCCATGATTTCATTCAGCTTTTCAGCGTATATGGCATCAACGTCAGCGGCAGAAATACCCGCATCCGCAATCAACCCCAACGCGCCTTTGGTCCGGCCAGAGGTTTCGGGAAAGCTGATCGTCATGCCCGCAACGATGCCGATGGCAAGGTTTTGCGCCACGGTTTCGGCCTCATCTGCGGTCAGTTTTCCCGCCAGATAAGCCTCGCGCACCCAAGACCAGGTGCAGGCGCCGGTGTTGTTTTGCGCCCAGCGAAACGCCGGCGTGCGCGAGAAAAAGCCCTTACGAAAGTAGAAATTGGCATAATTCGTATCACAGGTCGTCAGGAACAAGGCGTCATCGGTATCGCCATAACCGCGCGCACCGCAAAAGCGCGTAAAGCCATAATTGCAGCGCGAAAAGCCCAAATCAGCGAAATAGCCAGCAGCTATCTCCCAGACCTCAGCCACGGTCTTACCGACAGCGATCTGCGCCAAAAGCGAAAGAACCGCGCTCACCATGCCTCCTGTGCGTCCCCAAACACGTCCGGGCTATTGATGTTTCTATAGAATACCTAAACGTTGCGGTGGTCAATCAATGAGGGCACGTATGATCTGCCTGGCGCGGTCTGGTTGATGCATATATTACATAATATTGATTATCGGACTAATGCTATACGGCCTCTAGGGGCATAGCGCATAAGTGCAAATGCCCCTTAAAAACGGAGGCTTTATGCAAAACCAACTCCTTCGGGCTATGTGGCCCATCCTTGTGAAAACTGTCTTCCCTGCTGCTCTTGGTTCTCTTGGAACCATGGCGGCGGTTCTCTGGTCGGACGGGTTCCGCGCATTTTGCGGGGTGTCGTGATGGCAGAGTTTTCAACGTCCATGCCTATCGCGGACTATCAGCAAGCCGTTTGGCGATTGGCTGAATGGGAAGTGAGCGAAAAATACACGCCGGAGCAACTGGCCTTGGCGCTGTCCATGGTGGCCGATATTTTCTGGTATTCGGAAGCCAAGGTTCTTCATGACACCAAGCGCGCTGCGCGTGCTGTGTCGCGTGAAACCAAGCCGCGCCGTCGGCCTTGGGAGTATGAGCGGCGGGCGGTGTTCTGATGGACCCATTTATCGGTGGCGCTCTTATCTCTGGCGCAACTTCCCTGCTTGGGGGTCTGTTTGGCCGTAGTCAGGCAAAATCAGACTTGGCGATGCAACGCCAACTTATCAATGAGCAAAACGAGTATAACAACCCGACCAACATTCGGAAACGTGCGGAGGAAGCCGGGTTCAACCCCCTTTCCTTCATCGGTCCGGGTGTCGGGTTGCAAACCCAAACCGCGCAAGTCAATTCCGGCAACTACATGGGTGCCGCGATTGCCGATGCTGGCATGGCCTTTGCTGGTGCTATGGCTGACAAAGCCAAGTTTGCCGAAACCAAGAAACTTAATGATTTGGAAATGGCAAACGCCAAGCTGCAAAACCAGATTTTGCAACTTACCTTGCGTCCCAAGGTTGGCGGCGTCTATGCTGGCCGCCAATCAACGCCGACGATTCAGGCGGCTTTGGGGGGCGGAAATGCGGTTTCTTCTGATTCCACTGTGGTGGTTGGGGTTGGCCATAATCGTCGTGTCAGTTCTCGCGGCGTTGGGGACTCTGTAACACCGCCGCCGATGGATCGTTATAACCTCTATGTTGAGGTTTACGATCCTTTGACCGGGCGGACTAGTCGCATCCCAAATCCCGATTTGATGGACGCTGGCCCGGTTGAAATGGCGACTGGCATGGCCACTATTGGCGCTGCCGACGCTGTGCAGAATGGCGTTCCTAAAGCCAAGTCGGTGTTCTCTGCCCCGTCGTTTATGGGTTCTCCCATGGCGGGCGGAATTCCGTTTGGGCAGCGTTACCGCAACTATTCCTCGAAAACCTATCGTTTTCCGAAGTTGGAATGGCCAACAGGTGCGCCTGTCTTTGGATGGGCGGCAAACTGATGCCCAAAAAACCCTGCAAATCCTGTGCGAAGCGTCGGGCGGCTTTCAAGTCGGCCTCGCAATCAATCCTGAGCAAAATCAAAGCGAAGGGCGCAATCCTTCGCGTTAAACATGAGGTGAAATAATGGACTTTAAAAATGCCCGTAACGTGCGCCGGGAAGCGCGCACACTGGTTGGCCGCACACGTGGCGGCAAGCTGGCCCCCATCATGGCCACCCCGGTTCGGGGCAATGAGGGCGGTATGCTCTCGCAAAACGTCACGATGGAACTTGACCCGATCATGGGCCGGATGATTACGCCGATCACGGCGGAAATGACTGCTGTCTTTGTTCCCGTCCAAGCGATTGACGCGATCAAAGCGCCGGACGCTGCCTATGCCGGTATGACGGAAGTTCTGCGGGAAAAGCTGCTTTCCGGCAATCCGCTGTTCGGTCTGGAAACCGAAGGCGAAATTTCCAAGCGCTGCGGCGTCAACCCGCGCTCGGTCGGCGGCGTGAAAAAAGTTAACGAAATGGTGCGCTTGGCGCACAATGCTGCGGTGAATTATCTCCGCCAGCGCAAGTATCACAAAGCTACGATCTTGCCGCATACAAATACTGCGATTACCCCGGCGTTGATCGCTCAAACGGTTCTCGACCGTCTTAACGGCGTTCTCGACCCCGATGATCGGATTAACGGGGCGTTTAATTTTGAATTGCCAGCAATCACCCTCCCCGCGCAGAAAGCGCCGGTTAAGGGTATTGGGTGGTCTGCGACGCCCCAGGCTTATGGTTCAAGCTTTCTAGAGGCCGGCGGCACTACCGCATATGGACGGCGAGTGCTTCGTTGGGAGGAAGCGGCTTGGGCTGAAGACCCCGCGCGCCCCGGCTATCCCGGCATCTTTGCTCAACTTAACCAAAGTGTTATTCCCGGCGGTCAGACTTCGTCGGTTTCGCTGACCGACATTTACAACGCCGAAAAGGCGGACGCTCTGACCCGCACCATGCGAACCATCATGGATGAAAACCCGGAATACGGGGAAGAAATGATTCTGCGTTGGGCGCATGGCCTCATGGTTGATGCGGGCAAAGTCCCGTTTGTTATTGCCGAAAAAACCCAGGTCTTCGGGCGCAATATTGTCGGCGCAACCGATACGGCGGGCATTCAAGCCGAAACCATCCGTTCGGATATGATGCTGCAAATGGGCTTTTCTGTCCCTCTGCCTAAAACCGAACTGGGCGGGATCGTGATTACCTTTATCTCGGTTAAGCCCGATGAAACCCTGAGCGGTCAACCGCACCCGTTCCTCTCGGACGTCTGGGGCCTCGACAACTTCGTTGCTGACGAAATGGCTCTTGACCCCGTTCCAGTCACTATCCGTGAACTGGATGCTAACTGCACCTCGGCGCAGGAAAGCACTGTGGCGCTCTATACGGGCCACAACCAGCTTAAGGCGACTTATGTCGATTATGGTTTGAACCGTCATTTGGACCCGACCACCGTCGCCAACAAAACTGCCCTGTGGCAAATCAAGGTGCCTATGTCGGTTACGCCTGACAGCATCCTGTATCCCGATACGCTGGATCATTACCCCTTCGCCGACCAACTGGCCGAAGTGGTGACGTATACCATCGCGTCGCAAGCGGTCGTTCAAACCCCGATGCATATCGGCCCGACCCCGGTCGAGACGCTGGCTATCATCAACCAAGAAACCCTGTTTGAGGCTTAATCATGCAAGAGATGAATTCTCGCTCCTTCCTCGTTTCTTCCAAGGGTGGCACCTTGGACTATGTGGGCCCCGACGGAGAAGTTCTTTTCTCTGTCGCGGTGCCGCCGGGCCGCGTGTCGGCCCGCGAATTCCTCGATCTCGTGCCGGAAGGCTGTCAGATCGAGGTTGCGGACGGCTTGGCGGTGGTCAACCCCCGTTCCGGCTATGGGGTGCAGTCTTATGGCCCCGGCTCCCACGACAGCGGGGCCAACCCGGACTTTAAGCCGACTTCTGCTTCGCGCTTTGAAAACGAAATGCGTCTGACCCTGAACAAAATTCAGGCGCAAACCGCGCGTCTTGAAGCCCGTGAACGGGCGCTTGCGTCTATCGAGCGGGTGCCGACTGCCCCGGCTCCTGCGGCTGATCCTTTGATTGAGCCTATCGAGCCTGCTCCGGCTCCGGCCCCCGCTCCTGCCCCGGATCCTGCCGTTGCAGAGTAGGGCTTATATCAAGCGCATTTGGCGGGTTCCTAAAAATCGGGGGCCCGTCGAATACTTCGCAACGCTCGTCACAAAAACGCTTGTCAAACACGGCTGGCCCGCAGTCTGGGCTGAAAGTGATGTGCCGGGAATGGATGATTTCGTGATTGATTATCATAAGGACAAGGGCTTGCCCGGTCCTGACTTCTGGGCGGCGGTCTCTATCGCCGTTCGTATCGTCGCGCGAACTTATCGCGTCGAGGTTGACGAAAACAACGGTTACGTCTGGTTCCTCAAGTCCTATCGCGTCTCTGACGGCGGACATTTTAAGGAAATCTGAAAATGATCTTGCAAGGCGGTGTGCCTGTGCGGGAAGCGGTGCTTCATTGTGCCGCTATCCGAACAGGTCAATTCGACCATATGTCACCGTTTCAGGTGTTTTTGACCATTAACAAATGGCACCATGAACGGGGCTTTAAAAACGGCTTCGGCTATCACGGCATCTTTATGCCCGATGGCACGTTCTACGGCGGGCGACCCCTGACCATGCAGGGGGCGCACGTCATAGGCCATAACAAGGCCACTTGGGGCTTGTTGATGATCGAAAGCCGCACCATTAAACAGCTTGGCGAGGCGGAAGATTATTACACGCCGCAGCAAATCCGCGCCGTGAAGGCGTGGCTTCATGCGTGGCCGCAACTTGAAAAAATAAGCGGCCATAACGATCACGCAAACAAGCTGTGCCCCGGCTTTAAGGTCCAGTCTGAGGACTGGCTCTAAAGCCCCTGCCCCGCCCCCTAACGAACGTGGGGGCGGGGCGTCTGCATGCCTCTTGTTCCAGCATGCACTTTAAGAGAGAATTGAAAGCCCCCCGATGTGTACTGACCCCATCACGAAAGACGGCAAAACCTTTGGCTGTCGCAAGTGTAACCAATGTATTTCTACCCGGCGCTCCGGGTGGATCGCCCGCGCTATGGCCGAAAAGGCTATGTGGCCCTATGCCCTGTGCGTGGCGCTGACCTATGACAATACAACGCAGGAAAACCGCGACGCGGCTGCGATGTTCTGTTACTCCGATGTGCGTTCCTTCCTGTGGCGGTTGTCTGCCGCTGTAAGGTATAAAAAACGCGGCGCTCGCGTCCGCTTTCTGTGTGCTGGTGAGCAAGGCGACCGGAAAGGGCGCGTTCACTGGCATATGATCCTTTATTCAGATGTGGATCTTACGCAGATTGGCACATTTACGCGCTTTGGTAAGCAAGTGACCGAACGGTCTAAGATGATGACGGTTGGCAAAAATAAAATCCGTCTCCACTGGTGTAAGTGGGGCAAAGGCTTTGTCACCCTGCAAGAGCCTGACCAAGGGGGCATGAATTACGTTCTCTCTTACTGTCTTAAAGACCAGTTCACACAGCAAAAGTCCGAAGGGACGATGCGCGAAGCCAAGTCCGAAAACTTTGCCACTGGTCTATTCCGCATGTCCAAGCGCCCCTCCATCGGGGAAAGCTGGCTCATGCGTAAACTGGAAGGCTTAGAGGCTTCCGGCTCTGTCCTTCCCTCTCTCCAACTCAAAATCCCGGACATGTCCGGTTATTGGCACCCTAACGGCCGTTTCCGCGAAAAGCTGCTCTGGGGCCTCGTTGCGCTCAATCAGCGCATAGTCTGGGCCACTGGCGCTAACGCGCCACAGTGGGCCGCTCTGCTTGCCTCCTGCAAAGATAACCCTTCAGATTTGGATATTCTCAATGTCACGCAAAAAGAACCCGACGACGAAACAGTTGACGCCCGTGTCGCGCGCTCCCAGCGGGAAGCCGCCGGGGATTACATCATCCGGCAAACCGGCCGCAAGTGCGGCGCTCAACTCCCCTGCTTTCAATGCCTCGCGGCTCTCAGCGATGAAGATCGCGGAGCGCTTGGCGTCGTTGTCGAATTTAACGAAATCGGTGAAGCCATTTTCACGGCTGCAACAGGTTTCGAAAGCGTCTCAGACCGCCAAAACACAAGCGGCGGTCGCCTCAACCCCTACTGTCAAAACAGAGGCGGTCAAAATCAACGGCGCGCTTTCCCCCGATCGTCTCAAGACGCAAGTGGACGCTCTGCCTGATCGGGCCACTTGTAAATCTCGGCCGGAAAATACTTCCGGCAACGGCGGATCCCGTCCGTTTGTTCCTTGGTGTGATCGTAAATCCTAGCGGGGGCGCACAAAGCGGCACCCCGGAATGAACATTCCGGGGTTGCCTAGCGGCGAGCGTCCCCCGCGCCGGGTTGTCAAGCGTTCCCGCAGCCCGCCCGGAGCCACGCGCAAGCCCTGGTGCTTGCGCCAGGGCGAGCATGGCGAGGACGGGAGAGGACAACGCTTTACATCCCGTTCTTTCTTCCTTTCTTCGCCGCCAACGGCGGCCCTTACTTTAAGCCCTGCTTTAGCCTCGCCCTCAAACACTCAGCACAGGCCCCCCCTGTTCGCCCCGCGCGCGGTGTAGGGCAGGCCCGCAGGGCCAAAAAAAGAAAAAAGAAAAACTCCCCCCAAAAAAACAAAACCAATTGTATAAGGGGCCGAAGGCGCATCGTAGGTGCAACGCTCTGGGGTCCACTTGTTCGAAAACTGCAATTGGGAAAAATAACGTCATGTCATGACGTAAAAAGATGTTCGTGCGCTGTTCACGCTTTGGGCGGTGGCGCTTTGTAGGCCACAATACAGCCCCTTGTAGGGGGCGCAAAACTTTGTGACGCAAAAAACGAAATTACACTTTATTGATTATGCGATACTTGTATTGCCCCTTAAGAACCCATTTCCGACATGAAATGTCGCCCAAATCCTAGCGCATAGCCCCTGCGGCGCGCCATTCTCGGCCGGGAAATCAAACGGAGCCTGCCATGACCCTGCGACGCACCCCTTTTCACGCCCTGGCCTGCGCGATGGGCGCTCAGATGGGGCCTGTTGGTGGCGGCTTTTTGAATGTTCAAAGCTATGGTGATGCGCGGGCTGAACATTTGAACACCCGTGCGAATGTCGGGCTGCAAGATCTTTCCACCATGGGAAAAATTGATGTCAAAGGCCCGGATGCGGAACGTCTGGTCAACCGGCTGATCGTGAATGATGCGGCGGCGATGCGTGCGGGCCAAGCGCGCTATGCCAGCGTTTGCGCCCCGGATGGTGGCGTTATGGATGATTTGACGGTGTTCCGACTGGCGGATGAGCATTTTCTGGTGGTGTCCGGCTCTCGTAACCGATTGAAAATGCGCGATTGGTTTTCGCAGCACGCCCAAGGCCTGCGCGCCTATGTGACCGACCAGACCGCCGCGATTGCCTTTCCCACCATTCAAGGGCCGAATGCGCGACGGCTTCTTCAGAGTTTGATTGAAGATGCCGATCTAACAGCCCTGAAACGCTGGCATTTTACCTTCGGCACCTTGGACGGAACCCGCGTGATGATTTCGCGCACCGGGGTGACGGGCGAACTGGGGTTTGAGCTGTTCGTGCCCGCCGATGAAGCCGCCGGCGTTTGGAATGCGCTTTTCGCGGCCGGTGGTGCCTTTGGTCTGCGGCCCTATGGCGTGCAGGCCATGTTCTCGCTGGGGCTGGAAAAGCTTTACCCGGCCCATGGCATTGACATGGACGAAAGCAACACACCGTTCCATGTGGGCACGGATGCCTTCATCAAATTTGACAAAGGCGATTTCATCGGGCGCGAAGCCCTGCTGCGCCTGCGTGATCAAGGTGTTCCGACGGCCTGGGTGGGGCTGGAACTGGCGCTTGACCACCCTGCCCCCGAGAATGCCGCGGTCATGGCGGAAGGCCGGCAGATTGGCCATATCACCTTTTCTGACCATGGCCATTCGCTGGGCGCGCCCCTTGCCTCAGCCCATATCGCACGTGAATTTGCACTGGAAGGCCAAGAGCTTAGCGTTCTTGGCGCCAAAGCAACGGTTCGCCGCAAAGCCTTTTTTGACCCCGAGGGGCTGCGCTTGCGATCTTAGGAGGTGGTGGCGCACCCAGCACGATTCGAACGTGCGACCTTTGCCTTCGGAGGGCAACACTCTATCCAGCTGAGCTATGGGTGCCTGCCACCGCTATACCCTGCCCTGCCCCGGCCTGCAACGGCTCTCAGGCAAAAAGTTCGTGGCAAAGTTCCAGCGCCGAAACCAGCGCATCCACTTCCTCCGGGGTGTTATATAGCCCGAAAGAGGCACGACAGGTGGCGGTAACCCCCAGATGATCCATCAGCGGCATGGCACAATGCGTGCCCGCGCGCACCGCAATGCCGCGCTTGTCCAAGACGGTTGAAACGTCATGCGCATGGGCCGGACCTTCCAGCGTAAAGGAAAAGATCGCGCCCTTACCCGCCGAATTTCCCTGCACCTGCAACCAGTTAAGCCCCGCAAGCCGATCGCGCGCATAGTCACGCAGACGGCGCTCATGCGCAGCCACATTGGCCATGCCAAGCCCCATCAGATAGTTAAGCGCCACGCCAAGGCCGATTTGCTGCACAATGCCCGGCGTGCCGGCCTCAAACTTCATCGGCGGGTCGTTATAGCTGACGGCGTCGCGGCTGACCTCACGGATCATGTCGCCGCCGCCCAGGAACGGCCGCATCTCGGCCTGACGTTCACGCCGAACCCAGATCGCCCCCGAACCCGAAGGGCCATAAAGTTTATGTCCGGTGATGGCGTAAAAATCGGCGCCGATCTCTTGCACATCAACCGGCATATGCACCGAGGCCTGCGAGCCATCCACCAACACGGGAACGCCCTTTTCGCGGGCGGCGGCGCAGATGGATTTTACATCAACAACGGTTCCCAACACATTGGACATATGGGTAATTGCGACAAGTTTGGTTTTGGGCCCAATGGCATCAATCACCGCCTGCGGGTCCAGATCGCCCTTGGCGTCCACCTCAACCCATTTCAGCACCACGCCCTGCCTTTCGCGCAGGAAATGCCAGGGCACGATATTGGCGTGATGTTCCATCACTGAAAGCACGATTTCATCGCCCGGCTGAAGCCGCGGCGCGGCCCAGGCGTAAGAAATCAGATTGATGCCTTCGGTCGCGCCCGATGTGAAGATGATTTCATCGTCATGCCCGGCGTTCAGAAAGCGCGCGATGGTGGCGCGGACCAATTCATATTTGTCGGTCGCCAGATTGGAAAGAAAGTGCAAGCCACGGTGAACATTAGCATATTCCATCGAATAGGCTTGGGTGATCGCATCAATCACCACCTGTGGCTTTTGCGCCGAAGCGCCGTTATCCAGATAAACCAGCGGCTTGCCATTCACCTGCCGCGACAGGATTGGAAAATCAGCCCGAATGCGGGTGACGTCGAATTCCGGTTTAGCCATGGACAACTCCGATCAGGATAAACATGAGCATGGCAAGCGCGATCGCGACCAAAATGCTGATCACAATCAGCCCGAAAAACACCCACAGCGCCGAGCGGAAGCCATGCAATTCCGCGACAAAAAGCGAGAGCAACACCGCATAAAGTGCAAACCCGGCAATTCCAAGCAACGCGGCCAAACCCGGCGCGGCAAAGATCAGCAGCATCTGCGCCGCCTGCAACAGGATCGGCGGCAGTTGCACCCAAGCCACCAAAACCAGCGCATCGGCCAAGCTGCCCCGGCCGCCAAAACGCGCGCCGACCCAATGCGCCAGCACCCCCGTCAGGGCAAGCGCCACGAGTTGCAAAAAGGCAATGCGCAGCGGGCTGCCAAACAGCGCGGCATAGGCCGGATCAATCGTATCGCCCGACAGGACGAAACCCAGATAGCCCATAAAGGCCGAAATCACCGACATCAGCACCAGCGCGGTCACGCCAAAACCGATTGGCAGTTTCATCGCCTTGATCGCAGCCGCCGCCGCACGCGGGTTGGTCAGCGTCAGTTGCAGCAGGGCAATAAGGGCGGCTGCGCTCATCCGCGTTCCGCCTCGTAAAGATTGGCGCCCCAGATGGCCAGAAAGGCAAACCCGATCAACAGGCCCAAGGCGTTGGTCTGCGTCCCCTGCCCCAAGAACCCCAAGGCCAGCCCCATCAACAGCATCGCCGGGCTGATCGCCACCAAGGCCCAAAACAGCGCCAGCCGCGCGCCATACCAGCCGCCCTGCCCGCCCAAGACCTGCGCCACCAGCCGCGACAAGGCCGCAAGCGCATACCAAAACGGGATAGAGGCCAAAAGCCCCAGCGCCGCCGCATAAAGCCGCTGGTTCAGGGCCACTTCAGGCAGCAGTTGTGCAAGCCGCGCCGCATAGGGCGCCTGCGCCACAAACGCAATCAAGAGGAAGGTGAAAAGAAACGTGAAAACAAAGGCTTCTGAGCGCGGACGTTGCAAATGCCGGCGCAGCACCTTGCGCGGTGCGCGCCAGCTTGCAACGATGTCGGGCACCAAAGACATGTCAATGCTCGTGCCGATGCAGCCAGGCTTCCAGCCGGTCGCGGATGTCATCAACGATGGCCTCGTCTTCGATTTCGGCAATGGCTTCGGCAAGGAAGGCCAGCACCAAAAGCGATTGCGCCTGTTTCAAAGGCACCCCGCGCGAGCGCAGATAGTAAAGCGCGGTTTCGTCAATCGCGCCCGAGGTAGAGCCATGGCTGCACTTCACATCATCGGCATAGATCTCAAGCTCTGGCTTGGCGAGAAACTGGCTGTCATCATCCAACAAAAGCGATTGGCTGATCTGATAGCCATCGGTCTTTTGCGCCCCTGATTTCACCAAAATCTTGCCCTGAAACACCCCGACCGCACCGTTTTTCAGCACCTTTTTAAAGACTTGCCGGCTTTCGCTACGCTCAGCCGCATGGGTCACAAAGACGGTGTCATCATGGTGAAAATCGCCATCCCCCATCGAGGCCCCGGCGATATGGGCAACAGCATCATCGCCCAGAATTTCAAGGAAGGCTTCGTTGCGGGTCAACCGGCCATTGGCCGTAAGCGTAAAGGATTTGAAAAGCGCGCGGGCGCCGATGCGGGCAAAGATATGGCTGACCGCGCGGCGTTCATGATCGCGGCCCTGCGTGCGGATATGGTGAAAACGCGCGCCTTCGGCCAGATCGACCTCCATCACCTTGGAAAGCCGGGCCGCGGCCGGGCCATTTTCCAAAAGCGTCAGCTCTGCCCCGGTTTCAACGCGAATGCAGTGATGCAATGTCGCGTCGGAACTTTCGGATTTTCGTAGATAAATCAGTGAAACCGGTTTAGAGGGCCGCCCCGTGACACGGATCAACACACCGTCCTTGGCCTGTGCGGTGTTCAGCGCGGCCAGCGGGCGTTCCACCGGGCTTTGGCCGCGCGCCTCAAGCACGCCATAAAGGTTGGCCGCCCAATGGCCCGCCTGCGCGCCCGCCTCTGAAAGACGGCTGATTTCAAGCCCTTCAAGCGCCAGATCGTCGGATTGGCTGGCATCAAACTGGCCGTCAACGAAGACGATCTTCAGCCGGTCCAGCGCCGAAAATGGCCGCGGTTCGCCCTTACTGTCAAAAAGGGCCGCGCGCGGGGCCTCGGGGGCGGTCAGATCGGTGGGGTTGGTATAGCGCCAATATTCATCGCGCTTGCCCGGCAGGCCCATCGGCGCAAGCCGCGCCAAAGCCGCCCGGCGCGCCTCGGCCAGCCAGCCCTGCCCGGCGGGTTCCTGCCCCACAAGCCGTGCGGCCAGCGCATCGGCCTTTGCCTGAAGCACCGCCATTACAGCACCTCGGCCAGAATGTCGGCATAGCCGTTGTTTTCCACCTCAAGCGCCAGATCCGGCCCGCCGGTTTTAATGATGCGGCCCGCTGCCATGATATGCACCACATCGGGTTTGATATGGTCCAACAGCCGCTGGTAATGGGTGATGACCAAAAAGGAACGCCCCGCATCGCGCAGCGCATTCACGCCATCCGACACCAGCTTCATCGCATCGACATCAAGGCCCGAGTCGGTTTCATCCAGAATGCACATCTTCGGTTCCAGCATGGCCATTTGCAGGATTTCGTTGCGCTTTTTCTCGCCGCCCGAAAAGCCGACATTGACCGGGCGCTTCAGCATATCGGCGTCGATCTTCAGGGTCTTGGCCTTTTCGCGCACCAGTTTCAGAAAATCGCCGGCGCTGATTTCGTCTTCGCCGCGCGCTTTGCGCTGCGCGTTCAGCGCCGTGCGCAGGAAGGTCATATTGCCGACACCGGGGATTTCCACCGGGTATTGAAAGGCCAGAAACAGCCCGGCAGCCGCGCGGGCTTCGGGTTCCATCTCCAAAAGCTCCTCGCCCAAAAGCTTGGCGGAACCGGCCGTCACCTCATAGCCATCGCGCCCCGAAAGCACATAGGAAAGCGTCGATTTCCCCGAACCGTTCGGCCCCATGATCGCATGGACCTCGCCGGCGCCGATCGTCAGATCAAGCCCGCGCAGGATGACCTTGTCTTCCTCGGCCAGTTTCACATGAAGGTTCTTGATCTCAAGCATCGGCTTCGTCCTTGGTCTTTTCGGCGGCCCCGGCGGGGGCGGCATTTGCGGGATGCACAAATGTGCAAATTCATTGCGGTGTTGCGAAAGCCTCAGCCACCCAAGGCAGATCCTCAGGGGCAAGTGTATGGGGCTTCACAAGAAATTCGGCCATGCGGCCATGCAGCGCACGGGGTTTGACCCAGCGTTCGGCACGGTGATAGCCGGGGCGGTTGGTATAATCATCCCACAAAACCAAAACCGGCTTGGGGCTGCGCAGCGCCACGGTGACAAAACAGGCCAGTCGAAAGCGGCCATCAATCAGCACGGTATCGGGGGCAGCGAAATCGGGGCGGTCCCAGACCGAATTGGCATAGCCCGGCCATTGCCCCACCCGGCGGTTGTTCACCGGCATTCCCCATTCCTTGGTTGGGCCAATGTCGGCGTGATGCAGATGCAGCTTTGCCTGCGCCGGATTGGCCGCAAACCACGCCTGCATCATGTCCAGCCATGCCGCATCGCTTTCCACAGAAAACACCGTGGCATCAGGGTTTTGCCCCGCCAAAAGCGTGGAGCCCCCCGAGCCATATTCCAAAATGACCTTGGCAGCCGCATAGGCCGCGGTCACGGCGGCGGCTTCATCGGGCGGCAGGGTAAGAACGGGGGCCTCGGTCATCTCAGGCCTTCTTTGCCGCTTTGGCCGGCTGCAAAAGGAAGTTTTCATTCACCGGATAGCGGCGGAATGTGGTGGCAACCTCATAGCCATTGGCCGCAACCCAAGCCAGAAAATCGGCGCGATTGGTGTCATCAACCTCGATGAAAATCACCGGGCGGCAGCGCGCAAGGGTATCAGCCAGCCCGCCAAGCACCTGCATTTCCATGCCTTCCACGTCGATTTTGATGAAATCGACCTTGCTCTGCGCCAGCGCCTGATCGCCGGGGATCACCTGCAAATCGCCGCCTTCCACCAGACGCCCGCCGCCAAGGTTCTTGTTCGGCTTTTCGACCGCCATCGCCAGACCGCCCTGCGCCTTGTCCGAAAGCCCAAGCCCCAGATGCGCCAGATCGCAGCGTGCCAATTCGCCATTCAGCCCAAGATTGGCGGTCAAGACCGCAATCGCCACCGGGTTCGGCTCAAACGGGATCAGTTTCTTGATGCCCAGAAACTTCAGCGCAAATAGCGAATGATTGCCAATATTCGCGCCAATATCGGCAAAAACTGCGTTCTTGGGGCAGTATTTGCGAATGATGGCCAGTTCTTCCGGCTCATAGAACCGGCCGGCAAGATGTTCTTTCTGGATCACATCCTTGGGGTTGGTCAGGGTAAAGAACACCGGCTTTCCGTCAATGACCGCGCGCACCACCTGCCCCGCCGGGCTGACCACCAGCGCGTCGGAAACCAGCGTGGCGGCGGCATGTTTATGCAGCCGTGCGTTCTGAACCTTTTGACCTGTCACCCAACTGACCCTTCCAAACTGATCGCCACAAGGCTTTGCGCCTCCATGGCAAATTCCATCGGCAAGGCTTGCAAAACCTCTTTGCAAAAACCGTTTACCACCAAAGCGACCGCTTCTTCCTCATCCATCCCGCGCGAGCGGCAATAGAAAAGCTGGTCGTCATCCACCTTCGATGTCGTGGCCTCATGTTCGACCCGGCTCGAATTATTCTTCACCTCGATATAGGGCACGGTATGGGCGCCGCATTTATCCCCGATAAGCAGGCTGTCGCATTGGGTATAATTGCGGCTGTCGCTGGCCTTCGGGTGCATGGAGACAAGGCCGCGATAGGTGTTTTGCGCGCGCCCTGCCGAAATGCCCTTGGAAACGATGCGCGATTTCGTCCGCTTGCCCAGATGCACCATCTTGGTGCCGGTATCGGCCTGCTGGGCATTGTTGGCGATGGCGATGGAATAAAACTCGCCCTGCGCATCATCGCCGCGCAGAATGCAGGAAGGGTATTTCCAGGTGATGGCCGAACCGGTTTCAACCTGCGTCCACATCACCTTTGACCGCGCCCCCCGGCAATCGGCGCGCTTGGTGACAAAGTTGTAAATCCCGCCCTTGCCGTTTTCATCGCCCGGATACCAGTTCTGCACCGTGGAATATTTCACCTCGGCATCTTGCAAGATCACCAGTTCCACCACCGCGGCATGAAGCTGATGGGTGTCGCGCTTGGGCGCGGTGCAGCCTTCAAGATAGCTGACATAAGCGCCCTCATCGGCAATGATAAGCGTGCGCTCAAACTGGCCGGTGTTTTCGGCATTGATGCGGAAATAGGTCGAAAGCTCCATCGGGCAGCGCGTGCCTTTCGGAATGTAGACAAAAGAACCATCTGAAAACACGGCGGAATTCAGCGTGGCAAAGAAGTTGTCCGTCGGCGGCACCACCGTGCCCAAATATTTCTGCACCAGATCGGGATAATCGCGGATCGCTTCGGAAATCGGGCAGAAGATCACCCCGGCCTTTTGCAGCTCGGCCTTGAAAGTTGTGCCGACCGAAACCGAATCGAACACCGCATCCACCGCAACCTTGCGCTCGCCCTCCGGCGCCTCGACGCCCGCCAAAATCATCTGCTCTTTCAGCGGGATACCCAGCTTTTCATAGGTCGCGAGCAGCTTCGGATCCACCTCATCCAGCGATTTCGGCTTTACCGCCATGCTTTTGGGTTTGGCATAGTAATACTGGTCCTGATAGTCGATCTCAGGATAATGCAGCATCGCCCAGCGGGGCTCTTCCATCTGCACCCAACGCCGATAGGCCGCCAGACGCCAATCCAGCATCCATTGCGGTTCGTTGTTTTTCTGACTGATGAGGCGAACGATGTCTTCCGAAATGCCCTTCGGCGCATAGTCCATTTCAATATCGGTGGCCCAGCCATATTTATAGCTGCCCGACATGGCCTGAACGGTCTCGATGGTTTCCCGATCGACCCCGTCACGCATTTCCACATCAACAGCCGTCATGGCTTTTTCCTTTCCTGTCAGGGCACTAACCCCGAAACTTCATGTTCTGCGCGAACGAATGCGCGCATATTCCCGGCCCCAGACCTCGGCAAAGCGCAAGACATGCTCGCGCGTCACCCCCGGCCCGATCGAGATGCGGATCGCCTGCCCCGCAAGCCCCTCGTCAAAGCCCATGGCCCGCAACGTCCGGCTGGCCCTGACCTTGCCGCTGGAACAGGCCGACCCCGCCGAAACGGCAAAGCCCGCCAGATCCATCGCCATGACCTGCGTCTCGCCCTTCCAGCCCGGCGCAATGACGCACAGGGTGTTTGGCAGGCGCTCCGCCCCATTCCCGACAGAAATAGTATCAAAATCCAGCGACGACAATGCTGAATCTAGAATATTTCTAACTTCGGCCACTTCCTCCCAGATACCGCCCGCCAAATCGCGCGCCGCCGCCTCGGCCGCAGCGGCAAATCCGGCAATGCCAATCAGGTTTTCCGTGCCCGCCCGGCGCCCCATTTCCTGCCCGCCACCGCGCATTTGTGGTGCAATATCAATCCCTTGCCGCAAGATCAGCGCCCCAATCCCCTTAGGTCCGCCCAGCTTATGCGCGCTCACCAAGCCCATCTGACACCCCAGCCAGTTGAAGGCAAAGGGCAGCTTGCCAAAGGCCTGCGTCAAATCGGAAACCGCCAAACCCTCGGGCAAATCCTGCACGATACCGGTTTCAGAATTGGCCAGTTGCAGCGCCGCCCGGCCCGGATCGGGCACAATCACCCGGCCCAAAGGTTCCACCGCCAAACCCGCCTCACACCAGGCCGCCACCGCATCATGCTCAACCGCCGCGCAGGCCAAGCCCCGCCCGGCACAGGCCAGCGCCGCCGCCTCGGTCGCCCCCGAGGTGAAGATAATATCCGCCCCCTCAGCCCCCAAAGCCGCCGCAATCTGGCCCCGCGCCCGCTCGCGCAAAGCCTTGGCCGCCCGCCCTTCAGCATGAACCGAAGACGGATTACCCACCACATCCATCGCCGCAACCATCGCTGCCCGCGCCTCAGCCCGCAACGGCGTGGTCGCGTTCCAATCCAGATAAACCCGGCTCATGCCCCATCCTCTGTGCGCAAATATCCTCGGGGGGCGGGCGCAATTGCCCCCGCAATTGCGGCACGGGGGGCAGACAGCCCCCCGAAAATTCTTTCTGAAAGAATTTTCATCCCGCGCTCAGTCCTCATCCACCACCCGAAACAGCGCGGGCACGGCAGGGCATGGCGTCATCTGGTTCTTGATCACATCCGAAAGCCGGGTCTGGTGCAAAAACACATAGACATGCGCCGAAAGCCCCTCCCACAGCCGGTTGGTCAGGCTTTGCGCCCGCGAACCGCACACCCCGCCCGAAGCCCCCGCCCCGGTGTGCAGCGCATCCACGGTTTCTTCCACCGCTTCCATCACCTCTGACACCCGAATATCCGACGGGCTGCGCGCCAGCCTATAGCCGCCACCGGGGCCGCGCACCGCCTCAACCAGCCCGGCGCGGCGCAGCTTGACAAAAAGCTGCTCCAGATAGGGCAAGGATATGTCCTGCCGCTTGGAAATCGCGGCCAGCGACATCAGATCATCGCCACCCGCCGCGGCATCCGCCAGCGCCAGATCTGCCAGCGCCACCATCGCATAGCGCCCCTTGGTCGAGAGTTTCATGCCAACGCCCCCTTAAACCTTGCGCTTATCCATTGACGGCAAAGCCTTGGGGCCTTACCTGAAATCGGCAACCCGTTCGGGAAGATCCTTCCCGCAACGGCTCTAGATTGTCCGCGCGGTTTGGTCAATGAATCGCCCCGAGGAAAGCAGGCTGAACGAATGCCCGAAGTGATTTTTGCCGGCCCCGAAGGCCGCCTTGAAGGCCGTTACCACCCCCAGAAAGATCGTGACGCCCCGATCGCCATCGTGCTGCACCCGCATCCAAGCTATGGCGGCACGATGAATAACAAGGTGGTCTACAACCTCCATTACGCCTTTTACAATCTGGGCTTCACCGTGTTGCGGTTCAATTTCCGCGGTGTCGGGCGGTCTCAAGGCGAATATGACATGGGCATTGGCGAGCTTTCCGATGCCGCTTCGGCGCTGGATTATCTGCAATCCATGAACCAGAATGCCAAGCATTGCTGGGTGGCGGGCTTTTCCTTTGGCGCCTGGATCGGGATGCAGCTTTTGATGCGCCGGCCGGAAATCACCGGCTTTGTCTCGGTCGCGCCGCCCGCCAATCTTTACGACTTCTCCTTCCTTGCGCCCTGCCCTTCTTCGGGCCTTATCATCAACGGCACCGCCGACAAGGTCGCGCCGCCGAAAGATACCGTCAGCCTTGTGAACAAGCTGCACGAGCAAAAGGGTATCACCATCACCCATGACCAGATCGAAGGCGCCGATCACTTCTTCAAGGATGAAGAAGCGCATATGAAGCCGATGATCGACACGGTCTCGACCTATGTGAAGCGCCGCCTGGGCGAGGCCAGCCGCTAAGATGGCGGTTGTTGACGATCTGGCCGATGATCTGGCCCGCGATGTGCTGATCGCGCAGGATGAGATGGGCAATGACCGCTTCTACATGGATGTGGCCAAGGTGCTGTCAACGCTGTCGCCATCGATGGAAGAAGGGTTCCTGACCGCCATTCGCGTGCGCCTTGCCGAACGGCGCGGGCGTGATTTTCTGAACACCCGGCTGGCGCATTTCCGCAAAGGGGCCACGGGTGGTTGATCGGCTGCAAGCCCAGTTCGACTTTCTGAACGAGGCGGACCGGCTGAAATCGGTCCTGCGCGCCACGACCCTTGTTGACGGCTCGCGCCCGGAAAATTCGGGCGAGCATAGCTGGCATCTGGCGCTTTATGCGATGGTGCTGGCGGCTCAGGCCGCACCGGGCGTGAACATAGACCGGGTCATTCGGATGCTTTTGCTTCACGATCTGGTTGAAATCGACGTGGGCGATGTGCCGATCCATTCGGCCAATGGGGCGGCCCATGGCAGCCTTGAAACCCAGGCCGCCGAACAAAAAGCCGCCGACCGCATCTTTGGCCTTTTGCCCGCCGATCAGGCGCAAGAGTTCCGCGCGCTTTGGGATGAGTTTGAAGCCGCCGAAACGCCGGATGCGGTCTTTGCCAAATCGCTTGATCGGGTGCAGCCGGTCATGGCCAATCTGATGTCCGGCGGTGGAACGTGGAAAAGCTATAACGTCACCGCCGAACAGTTGGAAACCCGCGTCGGCGTGAAAATCGCCCGTGGTGCCCCGGCCCTTTGGGATTGGGTGCGCGAAAAGACCCGCGCCTATTTCGGTTGAACCCAAAGCGCGGGAAATTTCGGTATACATTCGCATACAACGCTTCCCTTGGGCAATCTTTTCCGCTATAGCCGCTGCAACGAATCCCAAAACCTGAAAGGGCACGCCCATGACCAAGATCAAGGTAGCCAACCCCATCGTCGAGATGGACGGCGACGAGATGACCCGGATCATCTGGGACTTCATCAAGAAAAAGCTGATCCTGCCCTATCTGGATGTAGACCTGCTTTACTACGATCTGGGCATCGAAGAACGCGACCGCACCAACGACCAGATCACCGTCGACTCGGCTGAGATGACCAAGAAGGTCGGCGTTGCGGTGAAATGCGCCACCATCACCCCGGACGAAGCGCGGGTTGAGGAATTTGGCCTGAAGCAGATGTGGAAATCGCCCAACGGCACCATCCGCAACATTCTGGGCGGCGTGATTTTCCGCGAGCCGATCATCTGCAAGAACGTGCCGCGTCTGGTGCCCGGCTGGACCCAGCCCATCGTCATTGGCCGTCATGCCTTTGGCGATCAGTATCGCGCGACCGACTTCCACTTCCCCGGCAAGGGGAAACTCACGATGAAATTCGTGGGCGAAGATGGCCAAGTGATTGAAAAAGAAGTGTTCAACGCCCCCGCTGCCGGTGTGGCCATGGGCATGTATAACCTTGACCAGTCGATCATCGACTTTGCCCGGTCTTCGATGAACTATGGCCTTCTGAAAGGCTGGCCGGTTTACCTTTCGACCAAGAACACCATCCTCAAGGCCTATGACGGCCGCTTCAAGGATCTGTTCCAGAAGGTCTATGAGGAAGAATTCGCGGACAAGTTCAAGGCCAAGGGCATCACCTATGAACACCGTCTGATCGACGACATGGTCGCTTCGGCGCTGAAATGGTCGGGCGGCTATGTCTGGGCCTGCAAGAACTATGACGGCGACGTGCAGTCCGACACCGTGGCGCAGGGCTTTGGCTCGCTTGGTCTGATGACAAGCGTTCTGATGACGCCCGATGGCCAGATCGTCGAGGCCGAGGCCGCCCATGGCACCGTGACGCGCCATTACCGCGAACACCAGAAGGGCAAGGAGACCTCGACCAACTCCATCGCCTCGATCTTCGCATGGACCGGCGGCCTGAAGCACCGCGCCAAACTGGATGGCAACGAGGCGCTGGCCCGCTTCGCCGCAACCTTGGAAAAGGTCTGCGTGCAGACGGTGGAAGATGGCTGGATGACCAAAGACCTCGCGCTTTTGGTTGGCCCCGATCAGAAATGGCTCACCACCATGGGCTATCTGGAAAAGGTCGATGAATATCTGAACAAGGCGCTGATCGGCTAAGCGCCGGACCAAAGCCTGCAATACAGAACGGCCCAAGGGGAAAGCCTTGGGCCGTTTTTGCTTGCGCGCGGCAAAATATGTCAGCATTATTGACCCATGACCAAGCCGCACCAACATTCGCTGATCGAAGATATACAAGGCATCGGCTTTGGCATCTGTATGGCCGCCGTTGGGATGCATATCCTCACCTTCATGGGCTTTGTGGCAGGCCAAACCACCGGCGTGGCGGCGCTGATCGCCTATGGTTTTGCCCTGCCCTTTCCGGTGGTCTATTTTGCTGTATCGGTGCCGTTTCTTTGGTTTGGTTGGCGCCGGATGGGCGCGCGCTTTGCGATCAAGACGCTTATCACCATTGCCGCCCTGTCTTTGCTGACTGCGGTTTTGCCGCGCTGGCTGGGGTTTTCACACATCCACCCGGCCTTTGCCGCGCTTTTGTTCGGCATTCTCTTTGGCATCGCCGCGCTGGCTGTCGTTCGCCACGGCGGCAGTTTTGGTGGCATCTCGATCCTTTGGTTGATGCTGCAAGACCGCAGCGGATTTCCGGCGGGCTATTCCCAACTGATCTTTGACGTGGCGCTTTTCGCGGCATCGGCCCTGATGATCGCCCCCGAACCCCTGATGTGGTCTTTTGCCGGGGCGGTGGTCTTCAACCTGTTTCTGGCCATCAACCACCGCCGCGACCGCTACATCGCCACCTAACCAATCAGCGGCCCGTGCTTGCCGTAGCTGTCATCGTAATGCCGCCGCAGGCGTTGCAGCGCGATGCGCAACACAATCTTGCCAGAGCGCGCCGCCCAGCCCATGCGCCGCTCGGCCGCCTCAATGCCTTCTAAAAAGCAGCACACCCGCAAAGCCACATCGCCCAAGCCTGGCCCCAGATCGCGCAGCGCCGCCGCCACCCGGTCGCGCGCCGCCCGCGGCCCCTGCGCCAAACCGGCCTCATTGGCAAAGCCCCCCCGATCGCCCCCGGTCAAAAACCGCTCCCAGTTCTGCGCCACGCGCGGCCCCATCTGCGCCAGTTCGAAATCTTCGCGCAGCCGTTCAGCCGCCTCGACCAGACCGGGTTCCAGAAACGGCCGGCCATCTTTTTCGCGGCGCCGGCCCAGCACCGTCACCGGGCTTTCACCAAGGTTCACCCGCACCCGGCGCGGCCCATCTTCGCCCGCCACCAGCTTGTCACCCCAAATCCGATGCTGATCGGCAAAGGCCATCGGGGCCTCGGCCAAGCCGCTGGCGATGCGCGCCTGATCGTCTTCCTCGATTAGGCGCTTCAGCGCCGCCTTGCCCGCCGCACTGATTTCATAGCCGGAAACCCGCCCCGCCTTGCGGCACTGGATCCAGTCTTGCAGCACAAAAGCCTGTGCAACCACGCGGTCCACCACCGCCAACCGCGCGCAGCGCCCATCGGGAAATTCGCGCAACACCATGGCTTTTTCCATATCCGGCGCAATGGCCAGCGTCGCGCCCGGCTCGTTCAGGCGGCGCAGGATGCGCAGCCCATCGCGTTTCAGGGCAATTTCGTCAACCGTTCCGGGCGCGGGGCGCAGGGAAGATGTCATTGGCGGGGCGGTCATTGGCACATGCTCCTTTGTGGCGGTATCGCCCAGCCGCTCTGCCGCCCGGACCAGCGCGTCCAGCGCCTCATCCAACAGCGGGTCTTCCCGGCGTTTTTCATACCGGCGAACCGTGCGCAGCACCGTCGAGGCATGGCGGCCATCACGCCGGGCCAAGGCCCGCAGCGATACCCCATCTTCGGTGTGCTGAAGGTAAAGCCGCACCGCGTCGGGCAGCCAATCCGGCAGCTTACGCAGGGGAGACAGATTACCTTGCATCGTTCAGCTCGTTCGACAGTCGTGGACAAGATGGCCCCTAAGAGCAAACACAACCCTGAGTGGCAATTCTTACCCAAGCGTTAATTTCTGGGCGTAAACCCATAATTGTTTCGAAATCTTAAACAAAGGGACAGGCATCGCGCGCTGCAAAGGCGCGAAACGCAACGTCCGGTTGTATTGATATAGAGTGGCCTTCTTACCTATCAGGAGCCTGCCATGACCGATTTTCGCGCCATTCTCACCAATCTGCGCCGCCCGCGCCTTTTGATCCGCGCCGCCCGTTTCGGCGTGCAGGATTACCACCGCGACCGCGATTTGCGCCGGATCCTGCGCGAAATTCTAACCCCGGAACGCGCCGTGCCGCAGCTTTTGGCCGAAGAGGCCCGGCTGGAACAGATTCGCCAAACCGGCGATGCCAATTATCCCGTCGGCCGCCATATCGAAGTGCTGATCGCCCTCATGGCGGAAATCCGGCTTTTGCCGCGCCGGCTGGCGCTATAGCCAAAGCCGCAAAAGCAAAGGCCCGCCGGGGAGCGCGGCGGGCCTGCATCGTTTCCTATTCAGAAACAATCAAAGGAAGGCGTCGGGCATCGAAGCCTTCTTTTCAGCCACATAGGCCTCCAGCCCCTCACGGATGCTGTCGTCCAGATGCGGTTGCTGATAATCGGCCAGCATCTTCTGCACCCGCTCACCGGCCAGCGCCATCGTGTCGCGCGAACCTTCTTCGGCCCAGGTTTCAAAGGGCTTGTAATCCAGCAATTCCGAACGCCAGAAGGCCGATTTGAAATTGGCCTGCGTATGGGCGCAACCCAGATAGTGACCGCCCGGACCAACTTCGCGGATGGCGTCCATCCCCTGCCCGTTCGCATCCACCGCCACGCCCTGCGCCAGATGGTGCAACGCGCCAAGCTGATCGGCATCCATCACGAATTTCTCGTAAGACGAAACCAGACCGCCTTCCAGCCAGCCGCAAGCGTGCAGCATGAAGTTCACGCCGCTCAAGAGCCCCATGTTCAGGCTGTTGGCCGATTCATACGCCGCCTGCGCATCGGGCAGTTTCGAGCCGCAGAAACCACCTGCCGAACGGTAAGGCAGGCCCAGACGGCGCACCAACTGGCCGACACCATAGGTGATATGGCTGGCTTCCGGCGTGCCAAAGGTCGGCGCGCCCGAATTCATGTCGATCGAGGTCACAAAAGCCCCCGCGATCACCGGCGCACCCTTGCGGATCAACTGGCTATAGGAAGCGCCAGCCAAGACCTCGGCCAAAACCTGCGTCAGCGTGCCCGCCACCGTCACCGGCGCCATCGCCCCGCCAACGATAAAGGGCGAAACGATCGCAGCCTGATTGGCCTTGGCGTAAACCTCCAGGGCGCCCATCATGATGCCGTCAAAGGTCATCGGGCTGTTGATGTTGATAAGGCTGGTCATCACCGTGTTCTGGTCAACGAAATCGCTGCCAAACAGGATCTTCGCCATCTCAACCGAATCCGCAGCGCGCGAGGGTTCCGTGACCGAACCCATGAAGGGTTTGTCCGACAGCGTCATATGCGCCAAAAGCATATCAAGGTGACGCTTGTTCACCGGAATATCGGTCGGTTCGCAAACCGTGCCGCCCGAATGGTGCAGCCACTTGGACATATAGCCAAGCTTCACGAAATTGCGGAAATCTTCCATCGTCGCATAACGGCGGCCACCCTTGGCATCATGCACGAAGGGCGGGCCATAAACCGGCGCCAGCACCAGATTGCGCCCCCCGATTTCCACCGAGCGTTCGGGGTTGCGGGCGTGCTGGGTAAAGGTCTTCGGCGCGGTTTTCACCAATTCGCGCGCCAGCCCACGGGGAATATGCACCCGCTCGCCCTGCACATCGGCCCCGGCATCGCGCCAACGCTGCAAGGCCGCCTCGTTTTCCACGAAATTGACACCGATTTCTTCCAGAACGGTCTCGGCGTTATATTCGATGATCTGCAACGCTTCTTCGTTCAGAATCTCGAAATTCGGGATATTGCGCTGGATGAACTTCGCGGTCTCGAAAGACACCGCCGTCCGCTCCGCCCTGCGCGCCGACCCGCCACCACCACGGGCCCGACGCCCTGCTGCAACATCGCTCATGAAAGCCTCCGAAAGCTGATTTGCCCCCTTATGCGGCAATCCCGTCTCCGGCCGTCTTGGAAAAGCGGCGCATGACCGCCAAAAGCGACAAGAACCCACCCCAAAAGCGACGACACCCGCCCCATCCTCTCGTGCAAAAATATCCCACGGGGGTCTGGGGGTGTGAAACCCCCAGCGCGCTGCCTCTTGCGATTCCCTCTTTCTTTGCTTAGGCGAAGCCATGACCCAACATGACCGCCTTCTCATCATCGACTTCGGCTCGCAGGTAACGCAGCTTATCGCGCGTCGCCTGCGCGAATTGAACGTCTATTGCGAAATCCACCCCTATAACCGCGTGGATGATGCCTTCCTTCGGGCCTTCGGGCCCAAGGCCGTGATTTTCTCGGGCGGTCCTGCGTCCGTTTATTGGGACGGGGCGCCGATGCCGCCGAAAGGCGTCTTCGACATGGGCGTGCCGATCCTTGGTATTTGCTATGGCCAGCAGGTGATGATGCATTGCCTTGGCGGCCATGTCGAAGGTGGCCATGGCACCGCCGAATTCGGCAAAGCCTTTGTCACCCCCACGGCCGACCGCCTGCCGCTTCTGGATGGCTGGTTCGATGCGGGCGACGAACAGGTCTGGATGAGCCATGGCGACCATGTGTCGAAAATCGCCCCCGGCTTTCAGGTCTATGGCACATCGCCCAACGCGCCCTTTGCCATCACCGCCGATGTGGCGCGCAATTTCTACGCCGTCCAGTTCCACCCCGAGGTGCATCACACCCCGAAGGGCGCCAAGCTTTACGAAAACTTCGTGAAACTGGCAGGCTTCAAGGGCGATTGGACCATGGGCGCCTATCGCCAGGAGATGATCGAAAAGATCCGCGCGCAGGTGGGCGACAAAAAGGTGATCTGCGCGCTTTCGGGCGGCGTTGACAGCTCTGTCACCGGCATTTTGCTGCACGAAGCGATTGGCGATCAGCTCACCTGCGTTTTCGTTGACCACGGGCTTTTGCGTCTGGGCGAGGCAGAGCAGGTCGTGCGCATGTTCCGCGAAAACTACAACCTGAACCTGATCCACGCTGATGAATCAGACCTGTTCCTTGGCCAGCTTGAAGGCGTCTCTGACCCTGAGGTCAAGCGCAAGACCATTGGGCGGCTGTTCATCGAGGTGTTCCAGAAATACGCCAACCAGATCGAGGGCGCGGAATTTCTGGCCCAAGGCACGCTTTACCCCGATGTCATCGAAAGCGTCTCCTTCTCGGGCGGGCCTTCGGTAACGATCAAATCGCACCACAATGTCGGCGGCTTGCCGGAAAAGATGGGGCTGAAGCTGGTGGAACCCTTGCGCGAACTGTTCAAGGACGAGGTCCGCGCTTTGGGCCGCGAACTTGGCCTGCCGCAGTCGTTCATCGGCCGCCACCCCTTCCCCGGCCCCGGCCTTGCCATCCGCTGCCCCGGCGAAATCACGGCCGAGAAGCTTGACATCCTGCGCCGGGCCGATGCGGTCTATATCGACCAGATCCGCAAACACGGGCTTTACGATGACATCTGGCAGGCCTTCGCTGCGATTTTGCCGATGCGCACCGTGGGCGTGATGGGCGACGGGCGGACCTATGACTACGCCCTTGTCCTGCGCGCGGTCACAAGCGTGGATGGCATGACGGCCGATTATTACCCGTTCAGCCATGAATTCCTTGGCGAAACCGCAACGCGGATCATCAATGAGGTCAAAGGCGTGAACCGGGTGTTTTACGATTGCACGTCAAAGCCGCCGGGCACGATTGAGCTGGAATGAACCGAAAAGGCCCGCCATCGCGCGGGCCTTTTCCTTATTCGCCCCACCCCTTCAGATCGCGCCATGCGCTCCCAGAACCGCGCCCGCCACCGTCAGCAAAGACAGCGCCAGCAAGACCCGGTGCAGGCGCAGCACCAGCGCAAAGCTGCCCTCAGGATCGCGCAACGCGCGGGCGTGGAACCAACGGTGCAAGACCAAAGGTTCGGCCACGAATAAAACCAGCGTGAACACCGCCCAGACCGCCAGCATCGCCGTCATCCACCAGCTTGCCGGGTCTGCAAACCGCCCCCAAGCGCCCAATTCCCATGTCATCCAAAGCCCGCTCACCCCGGCCAGCGCGGTGGAAATCCGCGCCTGCGCCCCAAAGCGGCCCTCGATCCGTTCAAAAAGCGCCAGCCTTTCAGCCGCCGGAACCGCCCGCATCAGGGCAGGCAGCAACACCAATGTCACCATGGCCACCCCACCGATCCAGTGGACAATGGCCAGAACATGCAAGGCGCGGGCAAGGGTAAAGGCATCCATGCCCGGACCATCGCGCGCAAGCCCCCGATCTGCAAGAGGACAAAATGCCTGCTTGCCTCTTGCCCTGCCCGCCCGTCCCGGCCAATCTTGCCCATGCGCCCCATCGCGGGGCCACAATTTACAATTTCGGGCCGATGTCCGGGCATTTACAAGGGTTTTGCGATGATCTGCCTTTCCGGCAAACTGATCTGCACAGATGAACAAGAGCTGGCAATCGTGCTGCGCCACCTGCCCGAACATATCCGTCTCAGCCGGGCCGAGCCGGGCTGCCTGTCATTTGAGGTGCGCCAAAGCGACGATCCGCTGATCTGGCTGGTTGATGAGAGTTTTGCCAGCCAAGAAGCCTATGACGCCCATCAAACCCGCACCCGTGCCAGCGCATGGTTTGCCGCCAGCGGCCATATCCGGCGCGCCTATAACCCACCCTCTCAGCAATGACCCCATCATGCAGCACCAACAGCAGCCCTTGAAGGCGGCAATCTGGATGTCAGGCGCCATCGCCGCCTTTACCGGCATGGCGGTTGCCGCGCGTGAAATCAGCGCAGTGCATGACACCTTTGAAATCATGGCCGCGCGTTCCATTGTCGGGCTTGGCATCGTGGTGCTGGCGGGGGCGCTGACAGGCCAGCTTGGCCGCATCTCTGCCAACCGGCTTTGGGGCCATGCCCTGCGCAACGCGGTGCATTTCACCGGGCAAAACCTGTGGTTCTGGGCGCTGACCATGATCCCGCTGGCGCAGCTTTTCGCGCTGGAATTCACCTCGCCCCTGTGGGTGATCTTGCTGTCGCCGCTGGTCTTGGGCGAAAGACTGACCGGGCCGCGCGTTCTTGCCACGCTTATCGGCCTTGTCGGCATCCTTGTCGTGGCGCGGCCCGATCTGGCAAACCTCAACCCCGGTGTTCTGGCCGCCGCAGGGGCCGCGCTGAGCTTTGCCGCAACCTCAATCCTGACCAAACGCCTGACCCGCAAGGAAAGCGTGATCGGCATCCTCTTTTGGCTGACGGTGTTTCAGGGGGGCTTTGGCATTATCGCGGCGGGCTATGATGGGCAGGTCACATGGCCCACGGCCCAAACCCTGCCCTGGCTGGGGCTGATCGGCTTTTGCGGCCTTCTGGCGCATTTCTCGCTGACTTCGGCTTTGGCGCTGGCACCGGCAAGCTTTGTCGTGCCGATAGATTTCATCCGCCTGCCGGTCATTGCCGTGATCGGCGCACTGGCCTATGGCGAGCCATTGGACCCTTTCGTTCTGGCCGGCGGCGCGGTGATTTTCCTTGGCATCTGGATTTCAATCCGCGCCGAGTTGCGCCGGGGTTCAGATTCCGCGTGAAATCCTGATCCCGTGCCTGTAATCAGGCCCAAAACCCGGCAAAACGCCCTGGAGCCCCCGATGATATACCCCGATGGCCACGCTTTCCTGACGGCCCCGCAAAAGCGGGTCATGCTTTTTGGCATGTCGGGCCTAGGCAAAACCACGCTTTCGAACATGCTGCGCGGTACGGGGCAATGGTTTCACTACTCGGTCGATTACCGCATCGGCACGCGCTATATGGGCGAATATATCTCTGACAATTTCAAACGCGAGGCGATGAAGGTTCCGCTTCTGCGCGAACTTCTGATGTCGGATTCGGTCTATATCACCTCAAACATCACCTTCGACAATCTGGCGCCCCTTTCCACCTATCTTGGCAAGCCGGGCGATGGTGCCTGCGGCGGCCTGCCCTTTGCCGAATACCAGCACCGGCAGGCCCAGCACGCCCAGGCCGAGGTGGCCGCAATGCTGGATACCACACGGTTCATCGAACGCGCGCGCGATTTGTATGGCTACAATCACTTCGTCTGCGACACTTCCGGGTCGATCTGCGAGGTGGTGAATGCCGAAGATCCCGCCGATCCGGTGATGGCTGAAGTGGCAGCCCATCTCTTGCCAGTCTGGATCAAAGGCTCTGAGGCCCACCGCGCCGAACTCTGCCGCCGCTTCGACCGCGCGCCAAAGCCGATGTATTACCGCCCGGAGTTTCTGTTGCAGGTCTGGGGCGAATATCTGGCGCAATCGGGTTTAAGCGAGACCACCGCCGACCCGGATGCTTTCCTGCGCTTTGGCTATGCCCGGCTTTTGGAAAGCCGCCAGCCGCGCTATGGTGCCATGGCGCGCTGGGGCGTGACGGTCACTGCCGAAGATGTGGCCAAAGCCACCAGCCCCGACGCCTTTGACGCGCTGATTGCCCGCGCGATTGATAACCGCAAGAACACCGCCTAACCCGTTGCCTATGCTAAGGTTTTAAGAAATGCCCATCACCCTGCCAGAAAGCCTGCCCGCCTTTGACGTTTTGCGCAACGAAGGGGTCATGGTCATGTCGCCGGACCGGGCCGCGCAGCAGGACATCCGGCCGCTACGCATCGGGCTTTTGAACCTGATGCCGAAAAAAATTCAAACCGAAAACCAGTTCGCCCGGCTGATCGGCGCAACGCCCTTGCAGATTGATCTTTCGCTGATCCGCATGAGCGAACATCAAACCCGCAACACCGCCGCCGAACATATGGAAAACTTCTACCGCCCCTTTGCCGAGGTGGAAGCGTCGGGCGAGAAATTCGACGGGCTTATCATCACCGGCGCGCCGATCGAACATCTGCCGTTCGAAGACGTTACCTATTGGCAAGAACTGCGCCGCGTCTTTGAATGGACACAAAGCCATGTGTTTTCCACCTTTGGCGTGTGCTGGGGTGGCATGGCGATGATCTATCACTTCCATGGCGTTGAAAAGCACATGCTGGATCACAAGGCATTCGGCTGCTTCCGCCACCAGAACCTGACGCCCACCTCGCCCTATCTGCGCGGCTTTTCCGATGATTTCGTCATTCCCGTCAGCCGTTGGACCGAAATGCGCCAGACCGAGATCGACAACGCCCCCGGCCTGCGCACGCTTTTGGGCAGCCAGGAGGTTGGCCCCTGCCTGGTCGAAGACCCCGCCCATCGTGCGCTTTATATCTTCAACCATTTTGAATATGACAGCGACACGCTGAAACAGGAATATGATCGCGACGTGGCAAGCGGCACGCCGATCAATGTGCCGATGAATTATTACCCTGATGACAATCCCGCCAATCCGCCAAAGAACCGCTGGCGCAGCCATGCGCATCTGCTTTACGGCAACTGGATCAACGAGATTTATCAGGGCACCCCGTTTGATCTTAACGATATAGGTGTTGTGTAATGAGCCTGCCCTTTGACGGTGCGATCAGCCGCTATTTTCAGGAAACCGCGCCACAAGCGGTGCGCAAAGCCATCGAAAAGGCGGACAAGGACGATATTCTGTGGAAGGGCTATCCTTACGACGAAGAAATGAAGGGCAAGGCCTATGATGCCCATATGGCCGCCCTGCAAATCGAACTGGTCAAGATGCAGGCCGACATCAAGGCCAGCGGCAAGCGGGTGGTGGTGCTGTTTGAGGGCCGCGATGCCGCCGGCAAAGGCGGCACGATCGGTGCCATGCGCGAAAACCTGAACCCGCGGGTGGCGACGGTGGTGGCGCTGTCGAAACCGACCGAACGCGAAGCGGCGCAATGGTATTTCCAGCGTTATGTCGATTGGTTTCCGGCCTGCGGCGAAATCGCGCTTTTTGACCGGTCTTGGTATAACCGGGCGATGATTGAACATGTCTTTGGCTTTTGCACCCCAGATCAGCGCATGAAGTTCTTCCGGCAACTACCTGATTTTGAACGCATGATTGCAGATGAAGGTATGACCTTTCTGAAAATCTGGCTTGAGGTCGGTCAGGCCGAACAGCTTAAACGCTTTCTTGATCGCGAAGCGGACCCGTTGAAGCAATGGAAGCTGAGCCAGATCGACGTTGACGGGCTGGCGAAATGGGATGCCTATTCCGCCGCCATTGACGAAACGCTTCAGCGCAGCCATTTCGCCCATGCGCCATGGACGGTGATCTTGTCAGATGACAAGAAACGCGCGCGGATCGCGGCCATTCAAACCCTGTTGCGCGCGGTTGATTACAAAGGGCGCGACATGGCCGCCATCGGCCAGATTGACGGTAAAATCTGCGCCGGGCCGGAGATCAGGCCAAAGTGAAAAAGGGGTATCACCACGGCAACCTGCGTCAGGCGCTGGTCGATGCGGCGCTGGATCTGATCGCGGCGCAGGGGCCAAACGGCTTTACCCTGTCCGAAGCCGCCAAGGCTGCCGATGTCACCCCTGCCGCCGTCTACCGCCATTTTGCCGGCCGCGAAGACCTGCTTGCCGAAGTGGCGCGTCAGGGCTTTGATATTTTCGCGGCGCTGATGGAATTTGCCTATGCCAGCGGCCAGCCCAGCCCCCTTGCCGCCTTTGAGGCGACGGGCCGGGCCTATCTGGCCTTTGCCCGCAAATACCCCGGTCATTACATGGCAATGTTCGAAAGCGGGCTGAATCTGGGGCAATATCCGCATCTGGGCGAGGTGGCGCTGCGCGCCAAAGCGGTGCAAGACCGCGCCGCCGCCGGGCTTGCGGCGCAATTGCCAGAAAGCCGCCGCCCCCCCGCCGCGATGTTTTCGGCCCATGTCTGGGCGATGAGCCATGGTGTGGTAGAGCTGTTCATGCGCGGCCAGAACCGCAGCCCCTTCCCGCCCGAGGAGCTTTTGGAAACCGGCATCGGCATCTATCTGCGCGGGCTTGGGCTGTTGTCGCCCGACAAATAGGCCATAAGAAAGGCGGGCACCCAGACCCGCCTTTGTATATTTCCGCCTGTTGGCTTAGCGAAACAGAACCAGCGCCGAGGGCGACCATGCTACGCGCACCTTTGCTCCCACATCCAGCACCGGGCGGCCGGGCACATTGCGCATCGACAGGCGCACCTCAACATCGGTGCCACCAAGATAGACGTCGTAATAGGTCATATCCCCGAAATAGATCACCTCATCCACCACGCCATCGGTTTCACGGTCGCTGGGCTTTTGGTCATCATAAAGCAGGGTCAGGGTTTCGGGCCGCAGCCCCACGACCGGGCTATCGCCGGTGACCGGGGGCTGGCTGTCCAGATCAAGCGTGACCCGGCCCAGACCTTTGGCGTCCACCTCAACCTTGCCATCGGTTTCGCTCAGCACATTGGCCGGCACGAAATTCATGGTGCCGATGAAATCTGCCACTTTCTTGGAAACTGGACGTCTGTACAGGGTTTCCGGATCGGCCAGTTGCGCGATTTCACCGTCAAACATAACGGCAATACGATCAGACATAACCAAGGCTTCTTCCTGGTCATGGGTGACCAGAATAAAGGTGATGCCGACCTGACGTTGCAGCTTGATAAGCTCAACCTGCATATGTTCGCGCATTTTCTTGTCAAGCGCCGACAGGGGTTCATCCAGCAGCAAGACCTTGGGCTTCAGGATCAGCGCCCGCGCCAGCGCCACGCGTTGGCGTTGCCCGCCCGAAAGCGCATGGGCCGCGCGGGCACCAAAGCCCTTCAGACCCACCATTTCCAGCGCCTCCTCTACGGCCTTGGCCTTTTCCGCCTTGGAACGCGGGTCTTTGCGCAGGCCAAAGCCGACGTTTTCGGCCACCGTCATATGCGGGAAAATCGCATAGGACTGAAACACCATATTGGTGGGGCGCATATTCGGCGGCACGCCTTCCATCGACTTGCCGTCGATCATCACCGCGCCGGAAGAAATACCTTCAAACCCGGCAATCGTACGCAAAAGCGTGGTCTTGCCGCAGCCCGACGGGCCCAGAAGTGAAAAGAATTCCCCCGCCTTGATCGTGCCATTGATCCCGCGCAGCGCGTGATAGTCGCCATAATATTTATGGACGTCCTTGAATTCGATCATGGTGGGTTTGTCTGCCGAGAACGTCACAGGAAGCCTCCGGTATCCTTGCCACCGGTCTTGGCGATGCCGCGCCGGCGGAAATATGCAGCGATGGTAAGAAGACAGATCGAGATCAGCACAAGAATGGTGCCAAGCGCCAACATTGAAGGCACCTTGGCCGGGAACCGGAACTGACCGAAGATATAGACCGACAAGATCGCCTCGCCCGAACCCAGGAAGTTGGCGATAATGAATTCGTCGATCGAGATGGTGAAGCAGATCAGAAAGGCCGAGATGATGCCCGGCATCACCAAGGGCAGCACGATCAGCCGGAAAGTTGACATCGGGGTTTCGCCCAGATCATAGGCCGCTTCTTCCAGCGATTTGTCCAACGATTGAAAGGCCGAGGTCAGAATGGCGCTGGCAAAGGGCGTGCAGATCAGCACATGGCCCAAAATGATGGTGAAAAGCGACAGCTTCACCCCGATGCTGAGCAGCACGATCAACAGCGACATCGCCACGATGATTTCGGGCAGCACCATGGGCAGCATGATAAGCCCCATGATCGCGCCCTTGGCCGGAAAGGTAAACCGGGTCGAGGCGCGGGCGGCAAAGATGCCCAGCGTGGTGGACAGGATCGACGATGACAGCGCGATGATAAGGCTGTTTTTCACCGCGATACCCAATTGTGCATCGCTTGCCATCTGCTGAAACCATTCCAGCGTGAAGCCCTTCAGCGGGAATTGCACGACTTTGGAATCGTTGAAGGCAAAAAGCGGCAACAGGATGATCGGGGCGTACAGAAACACCAGATAGGCGATGGCATAGATGCGCAGGGATGGCGATTTCATTTCTGCCCCTTCAGGAAACGACGGTTCAGCAACAGGAAGATGATCGACACCACCGCCACAATCCCCATGACCGTGACCGACAAGGCAGACCCAAGCGCCTGATCGCGCTGCTTCAAAAGCTGGCTTTCGATCATATTGGCAATCATCGGCACCTTGCCGCCGCCAATCAGTTCGGGCGTCACATAATCGCCCACGGTGGGGATGAAAACGATCAGCACCGCCGCAATCACCCCCGGCATCGACAGGGGCAGCGTCACCCGCCAGAAGGTGCGCAGCTTGCTTTCGCCCAGATCCTGCCCCGCCTCCAACAGCGCCCGGTCCACTTTTTCAAGGCTGACGAAAATCGGCAGAATGGCAAAGGGCGCATAGGCATGGGCCAGCGTGATGACGATGGCCAGAACCCCATGCGACAGGATGTTCAGCGGTGCGCCAATCAGCCCCAGATCCATCAGCGCGCTGTCAATCACACCGTTATAGCCCAGAATAACCCGCCACAGCGACACCCGGATGATATAGCTGGTCCAAAACGGCAGCGTCACCAGAAAGAGCCACATGGATTTGCGGTTCGCCGCGACATGGAAGGAAATGTAATAGGCCAGCGGATAGGCCAGAATGACCGTGGCCAGCGTCACCAGAAAAGACACGGTCAAGGACCGCGACATCACCGCCCGGTAAACCGGATGGGTGAAGACCTTTTGGTAATTGGCCAGCGAAAAATCCCACAGGATATGGCCGTTTTCCGATGTCAGCACCGAAAACAGCAGCACCGTCACCAAAGGCGCGGCCAAAAGCAGGATGGAATAGACCGCCGTCGGCGAAATGATCGTCAGACCGCTGGCCCCCTCGGATCGGCGGATCCGGGCCAATATTCCGTTTTCCTTCATCATGCCCCCTGTTGGCACGTCATTTTGATATTTGATCAAATTCTAGGCCCGCGCAGCAAAACGGGCAAGCGAATTTGCACAGCGACGCGCTGCGGAGGGTAAAATGCCCGAAGGATTGCGCAAGGTCCAGCCTTTCGCGTCAAGGGCTTGGCGTGAAAATCGCGGTTGGCGGAAATGGCCTTACAGGCCGATGCGCTCAATCGCGATGGCGCGTTTTTCCAGCTCGTCATAAAGCGTCGGCACGACGCGCAGGCTGGAAACCGAGACCCGCAACGCATCGACGATTCGCGCCTCATTCACGGCATTGGACACCCGCCAAACCATGCGCCGGGTCACACCGTCATCATACACGATTTCCGTCGCACCATTGCGCGCCTTGCGCCAACCAAGGAAATCAGCCCCACCATTGGGGGCGTGAAACGTTGTCTGGAGACCCATTTTCGGACCTGTTTTTTGTTCTGCTCTATGTGGAATCTTGCACCTTTCCGGGGGCTTGCGTCAATTGTTCCCCAAGGCACGAGTCAATGCCCACACAAAGAGCCGTCCGCCTGTAACAATTTGGCCACATTTGCCCGCGGCGCGATCACACCGCCATATCGCTCGGCGGGCGCGGCAAAAGGCTGGCAAGGGCGGCCAGCCCCTGATCCAGCCGCTGCCGTGGAATATCGGCCACCACGGCGATGCGCACCGCATTCGGCGCCCGGCCATGCACCATGGCAAACTGATCCGAGGGCCGCACCATCACCCCCGCATCTTCCGCCATGCGCGTAAAGGTCGAGGCCCGCCAACCCTGCGGCAGGCGCAACCAGGCAAAGGGCATACCGGGCTGCCATGACAGATCAAACGCGCCCAGCCGGTTCACCATCAGTTGCAGCCGGTCGCTAAGCTCGGCCTGCACTTTCTGGCGAATATCTTCGGCCGCGCCCGAACGGAAAAGATCCAGCATCAGCGCATGAACCGGCTGCGACAGCGCGAAAAAGCCGTGTTGCGCGGTCAGGCGGCCAGCCTCACCCATGCCTTGCGGGCAGATCACATAGCCAAAGCGCAGCGCGGCGGTCACGGTTTTGGAAATAGAGCCGACAAACCACACCCGTTCAGGGGCCAAAGCCCGCAGCGCCGGCTGGTCGGGAAAAGCCGGGGCATAGCAATCATCCTCAATGATCTGCAAATCATAACGCCTTGCGATTTCAACGATTTCCGCGCGCCGCGCTGCCCCCATCCGCGCGGCGGTCGGGTTTTGCGTATCGGGTGTCAGGCATAAAACCTGCGGGCCGTGGCGGCGGCAGGCGGCATCCAACGCGCTGGGCAGGATACCTTCGCCGTCCATTTCCAGCCCGACCACCTCGGCCCGCGCCAGCCGCGCGGCATAGCGAAAGCCGGGGAAAGACAGATCTTCCGTCAGCACCACCGGGCGGTCACCACGCAGGCAGCAGGCCAGAATAAGGTTAACGGCGTTCTGGCCGCCATGGGTCAGCATCACATCGTCAGGGCCATAGGGGCCCAGCTCGCGCGTGCCCATCCAGCGGCAAACCTCGGCGCGCAGATCGGCTTCGGCGCGCTGGTTGGTGTAATGCAGCCATTCCGGGCCGATCTGCTGCGACACGCGCTGCAAGGCTTCGGCCAGCGCCACCCCCTGCCCCATATCGGGCAATTGCGGGCTGCGCAGATCAACCCGGCCCTGCACAACGCCGGGGTCCACCTCCAGAAACAGCGCCTGGGTCGGGCCAAGACGGGCCTTGCGGGCCGCCACAAAGGTGCCGCGGCCGACGGTGGCTTCTAAAATGCCTTCCTGGGTCAAAATCTGATAGGCCCGCGCCACGGTGCCCGGCGTTACCTTCAACGTCCAAGCCAGATCGCGCACCGTGGGCACCTGCATCCCTTCGGCAAAGCGCCCCTCGCGCACCCCATCGCGCAGACTGCGCGACAGGTTCAGATATTTCGGCCCATCACCTTCGGCGCTGACCTGCAACCAAATTGTATCCATGGCAATACTCCTCTGGCGCGCAGTCATCGCGCATTGTATCAATAGCCTACCCGAGTTCGCAATTGATATCAATACAATTGGAGTCCCCCATGCCGATGAGCCCCGCCCTCGCGCCCGCACAAACCCAAAGCCTGCCGCCGGTTTCGCGCCTGCTGGTAGGTTTCGGCCTGCTGCTTGCACGGTGGGAACAACGCCAGCGCACCCGCCGCGCGCTTGAGCGGCTGGACGCTCATCTTCTGAAGGATGTGGGCCTTGATGGCACCGCCGCGCAAAACGAATGCCAAAAACCAGCCTGGCAGGGCTGACCTCGCCCCCCCCACATTTCCCTAAAATCGAAACCACAAAAGAAAACGGGCGGCCCATCGGACCGCCCGTTTTGCATTGCATAAGAAAGCTTTAGCGCTTCGAGAACTATTACCTTAGATTTTCCGTTTAACAACAATACATTATGATTCAATCACTCTCGTCGTGACTTCTCCGAGACTCGAACGAAATTTTCTCAGCCACCATAAAACTGCAACCGCTTTGAAAGAATGGGATTTTTTACTCACTTCTTGATGCGAGAGCGGGTGAAAGTGTCTATTTCTTTGACCAGAGCATTTCCGTCTTCAGCCGTCGCCTCAAGAAACGCGATACGCTCTTCGAGTGAGGCATCCTTTACTGCATTCTTGATCAGGATGAACGAATGCAAGCACGCGTTTCGAGCGTTCGCGAACTCACGTAGGCGCTTGCTCATATCCTTCCATTCGTCCGACTTTTTGACATCAGGGGCATTGTCCTTCAGTGCCACTTCGAGCGCCTCAATCGCAAGGTTGGCACTCATAGTTTCGAACTGCATATCTTCGTCGTGTAACAGATACTGACAGTAGGCTTCTACCCTGTCTGTTATCAACATGTCACAGAGTGCGATGGCTTCGAAGTGCATGCCCTGCTCGTTGGCTTCGTTCAGGCGATCATGCGCATAGCGATAAAGCTCACCTCGCAACTGATTTTGTGGGCTGCCTTTTTCGCCCGATAGACGGACCTTGGGAGAGTCTTTTGACTTCTTCAAATCTCTGAATTTCTCGTTGCCAGCCATTCCTTAACCTTCCATCACCTGTCGTTGCGCCCGTTTGAAGAAGTGACGCGTTGCCTGTTCTCTCGCGGCGGGGACCCTCATGACAATGCTCTGCATCTCTCTGTCATTCTGGAACATGCGCACCATCCCTTGGAAGAACTCTTGTGAGAACGCGTTGTAGACAACATCTGCGGGGTTGTTGCGCACCATCTCGGTCATCTCTTCGTCCATCACATCACGCGTCACACGTTCAAACCGTAGGAAGTCTTCTCGCGAAAACTGTGTGCCGTGCCGTTCGTTGAAGGACTCGATGATTTCAGAGAGTGAGCGCTCCTCTTCTTCGGTGTAAGCGTTCACATCTTCCTTAGAACGAACGGGAACAATGCAAGAACTTGGTTGACAAACCCTTCGTAAAGCTGATCTTTTCCCACAACGTTGAAAAGCTTTTCAAGCTTCCCTGAATCTATCCATGCTGTCTTATCGCTACACGCAAAAGAGCAGGGTTCTTTGGGCAGAAACTAATCAGCAGTTAAACGAAACGATACAGGAAAAGAAAAAAGGCGTCATGTCACAACTGCCTGATATTAAACCGGAAACAAAGGTCACCACTTTTGATCGCGACGCATTTCGAGAGGCTAAGTTAAGTCTTCCCGTTGACGAGGTGGCGCCCGTAGTTGGCATGAGCCCGACATTCATCAGGAAAGTTGTGGGAAAGAAGACAACCATTGATGCCAACGATCTGCTATCCCTGCTCGATCAAGATGCTTTCTGCGAGACGTTCATACCACGAAGTGGGGTATTGAGGTATTTTTCTGAGAGAGCTGAAATGGACCAGCCTTCAATTGATGAGAACCCTAAGCAAGGATCAAGTCTGCGCCATGGAAATGCGCTGGACCTAATCAAGACACTGCCCGCTGATAGTATTCAGTGCGTTGTAACATCAACACCGTATTGGGCGCTCAGAATATATAAAGACTCTATATCCGTTAAATGGGCGGATGGTGAGATATGCCCATATGGGCACGAACAAACACCGGAAGGATTTTTGCGCCACACCACGGAAGTCTTATTCCACCTTATGCGCGCAGTTAAGACTGATGGGTCCATCTGGTGGAACATAATGGACTCTTTTAATACGCGAACGCAAATTAGAGGGAATGCTGCCGAAGCTCTGCGCGCAATGCAGGGTAAAGACTCAAAAGGCTGGAATGATCACGAGTGCCGTAGATACAGTGCTGGGCACGCGTTTCTCAAAGATGGCGAGCAATGTCTAATTCCTGCTAGGATTGCGGAAAGAGCTGCAAGGTTGGGCTATTATGTGAAGTCCATCATCACTTGGGCAAAGACAAGTTCGCTACCTGAGCCGCAAAACTCACGAGTGAGCCGAAACCTCGAATATATTCTACATCTGTCGAAGCAGAGAACTCCGAAGTTTGACAAATCAGTTTACCGCACTCTACCAGTAAAACTTGGGGGCAGAAACAATGGCTGGGAAACTGACAAGCTATCAGATGTCTGGACGCTACCCACTTCAAGTGGGAGAGACGGGCATGGAGCACAATTCCCCCTAGCCTTGCCTGGTCGATGCATCGCCCTAAGCACTGCGGAAGGTGATTGTGTCCTTGATCCATTCGTTGGTGCAGGTAATTCTGGCGTCGCTGCATTGTCACTACGGAGAGCATTCATCGGCTTCGATGTCAGCAAAGAGTATCTCGAAACCGCGCAAAAGAGGCTGGAGACAGTCAAATTTCTCGACGAGTAGACGGTTACAGGGAATATTTGTCAACAAGATTCACAAGACAGTCTTCTGCCATTTCCATATCCCCCATCGGAAGATAAATCTCTCTGACACTGCTTCCATCCGGTGATTGAAAAACTTTTTCTTCCACGTGGTTGCTTTCGAAGTTTGGGCACAGCAGAAGCCCGCTTTTAACTTTGAAACTTCGCAAGTAGGTATGCATCTGGTAATGATCTGCCGCAGTTGGAATCTTGTATTTTGCATCACACAACAATACTAGCCGCTCATCTTTGTAGATAACTATGTCTGGCTCAAGAGAGAAGCTTCCATTTGTATAAAGGCTCGCCCTCTCCAAGCCTGCCTTGGTTACTAAAAGACCTCTTTTTGAGTAATGGCTTGAAAGCGTGTTTCGGAGATATTTTTCGAAAACATCAGCTGTGTTTAGTAGAACTGCGTCACCCCTAGCAGATTCGGAGCCTGACAAGCTCAATCCCGAAGTGCCGAGAATAATTAGTGCTGAAACTAAGGCGGTTTGGTAATACCCTCGAGGACCGCCATAGCGATTTTTCGCCAAACCTCGTTCAACTTCTTCGAGATCCCGCAACACTTCTGTGGACGTTGGAAATTTCTTAATCCAATTTGAGACAATTGGCGAAAGCGTCGCTTTCTCAAGCTCGTTTAACAACGGTAAAGCTCGCTGCAAAGCGACGGATATCAGGCGGTTTTCTGGTATATTAGTAGATCGAATTTTTCTTTTAGACACAACTGGCTGGTCGGAACCGGTCTTTAGCCTCTTGACCGTTGAAACTGCATCGATGGCGCCTGTCGCAGCACTTGAAGCCTCAAATTTTTCGATGCGCTTAATTAGCGGACTGCGGCGCATGATCTCAGAAGCAGAATAAATCAAACTTCTTGCTACGACCTTCTCCAAGCTTCTTTCGGCTTCAAACGAGTAATCTACAAGCTTATGGAACTCATTCTCGACCTCTGATAGGCTACCCTCTGCGCGGAAAAACATCGCGAAGAAATTTGCGTTACCGATTTTCGGAGTGATACGCAAAGTTCCGGATTCGCCAATCGGAATAGCACCGACGAGCCCGTCAACCCGGAGACCAACGTATCCACGTTTACTCAAAATCTGAACACCCGCCGGCAGATTATCTGGCAAGTCGTCGAGACGGAGGTTTGGAAACCAAGCTGTCTCGCCCTCTTTGACGTAAAGAGTTGCCATTATCACGTGAACTTTTGGTCTACGAGATTGTCGATCTTATCAAGCTCGTGCGACTTTAGTTCTCCAAAAAAATTATTGAGGACTGGTCGGATGCGAACCTTGTAATAACTAATGAATTGAGTGGCATCCGTATTTGGCGACAACCCAGAAAAATAACCGTGCCCAAGCGGGTATATTTCCAAAATTTGCGCATACACCTCGGAAATCTTAGATATTACAGAACTATCTAATCCAAGGCTGCTCAACATGCTATTCAGGTCTTCAGCTCGAGGCGGAAATTCAATTGCTGATATGCGCCCCATAAGCGCATCGTCAACTTCCTCTGTCGATTTATCAATCGTGTTCATCGTCATCACGAAGATAACATCGTCTGGAATAAAGAAAGGCTTACCATCTCGCAAAGTCAAAGCGTGGTCCACTCCACGATATGCATCTTCAATGAGTGAGAATGTTTCGCCCAGAGATTGGGTAATCTGCGTTCGATTTATTTCTTCAAGAACTATAAATTTCTTCCCGCTCTCAATGGCTCTTTTAAGCGGACCATCTTCCCATTTCCAATTGCCATTTTGATCTGGCTTAAGACCTTGAATCAAATTGTCGTATCCCCAACCATCATGTATCTGAATGGTCTCGCGTGCTGGATCATTTCTTTGCTTTATCTGGTCAATTATTCTAGTCTTCCCTGTTCTCGGAGGACCGAAAAGCAGAACGGATTTCGACCCTGAATTCAAGACCTGTTCAAGTTCCTGTTCTGGAGAAACTCTTAGCCAAGTGGGCTTTTCGATATCTGTAATCATACTCCGAACTTTCCTCGAATATTCTTCAAATTTCTCAACATTGACCTCGGTTATTTGCTCCGGCTTTCCGTCAGAAAGTTCCGAGCAAATTTTGAAAATTTCAGACGGCAACAAAGGGTCATCTTCTGTTTCCACAGTAAGTGGACTATCAACGAAGATGACCGATCTTTCTGCTGGCTCAATTTTCAATTTGGATAGCATATTTTGAATTAGATAGTTATTCGGATCTTGATCGTTTGGAATATCAAGTTTTCTTCCATACCAAACCGAGAATGCAAGTATCGGTAGCGTCCACGGACGTGGTGTAAATTCAGCGCCGTCTTCGGTGTGATCTCAGGTGGCCATCGAGATGTATGGTCGAGGTGGAGTTTGGCGACTTCAACCACGAACCACACGGAGACCCCG
>Ga0172373_10000381_pt1 | contig 72878 bp, 48 predicted proteins | sample Lak10m_2_FD_114546 | JGI IMG/M metagenome (GOLD analysis project Ga0172373, IMG submission 114546) | Freshwater microbial communities from Kabuno Bay, South-Kivu, Congo - kab_092012_10m | ecosystem: Environmental > Aquatic > Freshwater > Lake | place: Democratic Republic of the Congo...
CGAGACCGGTCTCGATGAAGGGGGCTGTAGCCATGACGGCAAGGTAGGCATTGGGGCGAATCTGATTCGCCGGCCCGGTCATCAGGGCATCGTGCGCAGCAACCCATGAGCCCTGATACAGCGAGCCTAAAGAACTGCCGGTGTTGAATGCCTCGCCCTTTTCCGTTTGCAGGGCAACATTCTGTCCCGCCTTCAAACCTTCGCCCTTGAACAACCGCCCTTTGTCGTCGCGGAACCACAGCGTCTGGATGTCCGCGCCGAGACCGTTGAGGACAGACACGCGGCCGTCGGGCAGGCGCTGGACTTGGAGGCGTTCGCGGCGGGTCTCGGACTTGCGCAGCGCGAAGTGCGCCGGGACGCGTGCCGTGACCCAGCCGCGCGAGAGGTGCTGCGATTGCGAGAGCTCCAGCTCGCGCGAGTTGCCCCCGTTGTAGTTGTTCACGTCCACGAGCGGCGTGACCTCGGTGTCATGGCTGTAGCGGAGGCCGTCGCCGGGCGTCAGCGGCGTGTAGAAGGCCTGCCGCGCGAGCGTGGTGGCACGGTGGGCGGCCTGGTCGAGGAACGTCACCGCCTCCGTGCGCGTGGTGGGCGTGATGCCCTCGCTCGCCAGCGAGTAGCCGAAGACGATGGCACAGGTGAGGAAGGAAATCAGCGGAATGGTCCAGAGCATCGCGATGCGGTTGTTCGCCCGGGCACAGAGGAAGATGTTCAACGGTCCCACCACGAGGATGAACGCCAGCATGATGAACACGATGCCCCGCACGGGGATGCGAGTGTCCTCAATGACGGGGAACTCGCTGTTCGCATTGCCTTCGGTGGGCATGGCCTGCCAGACCTGCCCGGACTCGCGGGCGACTTCCCTGAGTGCGTCAATCTGGACGCGTTCGAGCCTGCTGATGACTGGGACGTCGAGGACCACCAGTTTCCCAAAGCCAACAGAAAACCGGTTCATGCCCTCGAATCGCGGATTGCCCGACGCCCCGGTTTCCCATCCCTTGGGGACTTCCGTCAGCCCCAGCACCGCCAACCCGCCGCCGGCCTCCAAGTAGCTCCGCAGCGCGTTCTGCTGCGCGGCGTTCATTGCAGCCAGGTCAGTGCGGGACAACACGATCAGGTCGAACGCCGTGAACGCCAGCCACGACTCGCTCCAACCGCTGGCTTCGAGCTCACTGCGCAGCACCGTCGGACCTTGATAGGCCGTGGAGGACGAGGGTGACATCCGGGTCGCCCAAGTGCTACTAGCCCGGGCGTCGGCCGCGAAGGTGCTGGTCGAACCGTCCGAAAGCTCGACGGCGTCCACGCTGACCATCCCGCCCGAACTGGCCGCGTTGACATTCAAGCGCACGGTGCCCACGGCGTTGGTGAGCGGTGGCAACGGCACCGTCAGGATGCTCAACGTGAAGGTGCGATTGACGGCGTTGGTGACCGGCAAGGTGGCCAGGGTCGTTCCATCGGCGCTCTTGAGCACAACCTCCTTGAACGCCTGGTCCCAAGCGAGTTTGTGGATGCGAAGCTGCTTCGCGCCGAGGCGAGCCGGCTTGAAATCCACCTCCAGCCACTCCGGGCCGCCCGAGCCGACGCGGTCCGGTGACCAAGCCTGCGGCTGCATCCCGCCCGCTCGCCCCACGTTCGGCGCGCCGATGGCCTGCTCGGCCGAGTAGTGTCCGACCGGCGCTTTGGCCGAGCTCCCGCCGCGAAAGGCCTTGTCGAGATCGTCACTGTTCAGGCTGCGGCTCACCAGCACGGCGCGCGGACCACCGGGGATGCCGGAGTGCGCGTGCCGTTGCATATGCTGGTTGTTGCCTCCACGCGGGATGGCCCCGCGATAGCGCCCGTCCACGCTGACATCCACCTGGTTGTCCCCGTTCATCATTAGCGGCGGCTGCCAGAGGGTGACATTCACCGTCGCGCCCGGGCTCACGGTCACGGTGCGCTCAACGCGGCGGAGGTTGTTGCCCCAGCCATGCGCGGTGTGCGGCGCGGCCAGGGTCACCTTGCGCGTGCGGTCCGCAGACTGGTTCTCGACCTGGAACCGCATTTCGACGTAGCCATGGAAGGTCTGGCCCTGGAAAAAAACCTGCGGGGAAATGGAGATGTCGTCGAACCGTTCGGCGGCACCGGCCGCCATGACGACCGCGAGAATGAACCCGACGCAAAGCGTCCGCACCCGTCGCCCGACGGACTCCCAGAAATGCTCACTCCCTGCGATGACTACGGTCATGCGGCTGGGTGGGTTTGGTGGGCGTATTGAGCCCGCAAACCACGGGCAGGGTCAATGAGAAGTTGCTCGCGACAAGCGCGAGAGAATCGTTTGCTCGACCTGCTCCCAGCCTTGAGCCAGCGCATGCCCCAGCCGGTCGAGGGAGGGCAGGATTCAGATTGGAAACAAGCGTCGAAACGCGAGCAGGAGCAAGGGCTTTACTTCCGATTCTTGCTGCGCGCCTGATCCAGCAGCCAGGTGTAAAGCGCGTCGCTGCCGTAGGCATCGTCCCAGCAATTGTGCCCCACGCCGGGATACTCGGTGTATTTCGCGTTCGCGCCGGCCTTGGTCAACGCCTCGTGCATGGTGCGGTTGGCCTTCACCGTGCCCTCGCGGTCCTTGTCGCCGCAGAAGTTCCAGATCGGCAAACGCGCGGCGGCAAACTTCCCCGCGTTCGCCGCGTCGGGGCCGGAGCACATGGGCACGATGGCCGCCCACGCCGACGGATCCTTCGCCGCGATGCTCCAGGTGCCGCTGCCGCCCATCGAAAGGCCGGTGAGATAAACGCGGTCCGGGTCCGTGCCGAACTCCTTCTCGGTCTGGCGCAGCATGGCCAGCGCCCACTGCGCGTCCGGGCCGTCCGCGAGCCAGTTGGAGCCGGTGCGGCACTGCGGGATGACGGTGACGAAGGGGAACGTGCCCTTGCGTTTCCAGATGGCCGGGCCGAGGCCGACCATGATCTGGTCGATGTTGTTGCTGCCGCGTTCGCCCGCGCCGTGGAGGAAGAGCAGCACCGGCGGCCGGCTGCCCGACTCATACTTCGCGGGCACGAAGATGACGAACGGGTGCGGTTTGCCCTGCGCATCGGTGTAAAAGCGGTTTTGGAACCCCCGCACTACCGGGGGCTTCCCGGCGGAAGCGCCGGGTGGCTTGCCGGCCGACGCGCAACCGAGCAATACCGCCGAGGCAACCGTGGCCAACGCGAGCCGAAGGGAGAAGAGCTGCATGGCCACCACGCTGACCAACCCTCCCGGACGAGGCAAGTGGGAAAGCCGCCGCCCCGGCGCGCCCCCGCGGCGAATTGTGTGGAATGTCCTTTGGCCTGGCCCAAAAGGCGGTTACTCTGCCGCCGTCATGTCATCTCAGAAGTCAGCCCCAACTGCGCCGCCCACCTTGGAAACCGGCCAGCTTTGGGAGATGGCCGATTCCAACGTCCTGATCGGCCTCATCGGCAAACGGCTCGTCCACTACAAACACTTCCGCAGCAACTCCCCCCGGGCCGCCCTCTCGCTTACAGGCAAGGAAGCCCTCCAGGAGTTCCTGCGCAAGAACAAGGCCGTGCTCTCCAAGCGCAAACCCGCGCCTGCCAAGCCCGCCGGCCGTCAGCGCTCCGCCCGGGTCAGCGCTTGAGCAGCGCCTCCACGCGCTGGTCGAACTTCGCCTGCAGCTTCCCCTGCACGTCGTTGTTCTTCTTCGCGGCGAAGACGGCGTCCGCCGACGCAAACTCCCCGCCGGGCTTGAAGAACGCCTTCACTTCCTCGGCGTAGGCGGCGGACAGCACGGCGTCCAGCGACTTGCCGTCCTTCTTCAACTGCGCGGCGAGCTGCTCCCGCTGGCGCAGGGTCAGCTTGGCCGTGCCTTGGAAGGATTTCCCCTGCCCGGCGTCGAACCGCACGCGCACGCTGCCCGCGCCGGGAATCTCCTGCCACGCCGCCTCCGCTTTCTTCAGCTGCGCCGCGTCCAGTCCGAACGCCTGCAACACACCCCGCGCCATGAGCTGGTCGCCCGGCGGGGCCATGTGGACGCCGTCCGAAGTCAGCAACCGACCCGGCTTGCCCGTTGTGTTGGGCGTCGCCTTGATGGCGGCGGCGAACATCGCGTAGAGGTCCGCCAGCGGGGCTTTGCGCTCCTTGGCCAGACTGCGGAGAAACTCATTGTAAGGCGCAAGCTTCTGGTTGTTGTCGTTGTCCAATTCCTCGCCGATGACCGTGGCCGTGAGGACGACGACCTTGGTGCCGGCGGCAGCGCACTGGTCGAGGATGGCGGTGATGTTGGTCTTGTATTGGTCCAGCGGGATGCCGCGCGCGCCGTGCCACACGTCGTTCACGCCGCAGCTCAAGCTCATCCAGTTCGGCTGCTTGTCGAGCGCGTCCTTCTTCAAGCGCGCCAGCATCTGGTCGGACTTGTGGCCGCTAATGCCGGCGGGGATCGGCGTAACCTTCACGCCGTTGGCCTCCAGGCCGGCGACCACGAGCCGCACGTAGCCGCCGGGACTGCCCCAGCCGCCGGCGGTGATGGAGTCGCCCATGAACGCGACCTTCTGGCCGTCCTTCACGAGAATCTCCGCGCGGGCAGGGAACAAGTTTAAGGCAAGGGCGACAGCGACGGCGGACAGACGGAACAATGGTTTCATAAAGTGTGCGGGTGATTAGAGCAGAAGCCCGGTGGGGTGCAAACCGGGAGTTTGAAGTAAGTGTAGCTGAAGCGGTGTTGACTATCGGGCACGGCTTGAAATCTACTTCGGCAAGCCAACTTCCACACCCCATGCAAAAACTGCATCCGCTAATCCAACGGTCTCCGTGTTGTTCCAGAATGGCCGAAACTGGCAACGAGAGCGTGGATCGTGACTCGGCACCCAAGCACAATTGTCGAGGAGGAGTTCGCCGGATGAACCGGTGGCAATTCCTCGTCAGCAGCCTGTCGTTGATGTTGTTGACTGCCAACTGCAATTCGCAGGGCTTCCGAGTCGAGGGCGAAGTGCAGTATTGGCGCGCTGCGGGGCCGACAAGCAATGAGCTGACAACCGCTCGTAAATTCGTCGCAGTCTCGGATGCAAACTTCAACTGGAGCATTTCGATTCAGCCCGTCGTTGGTCGTCCGATGTCGAATCGAATGCCAACCAAGCCATTGACCTTGGTTGGAAGCAAAGACTACATCAGCCTCGCGGAGTCGTTTTCCTTGGAAGAAATGGGGATCAAGGAACGTATAGAGCACGAAGGCAAAGCTGAACGCGAGCAGGCGTTAGACTTGGATCGTCAGCAGTTTTGGCGTGCGATACGGGCGGGTTCCAACGTGATAACTAATCGCGTCATCGTATACCCAAGAACGATCCCTTCCATGGACGGCCGATGCTTTGGCGCAGCCGTTTGGATTCCATACCTAGGCGGATCGCAGGTGGACTGGAAGTCCGTGAAGGAGTTCCCGCGTTTGTTCTCGATGCGCCCCATTGAGCAAGATCACAACAATTGCCGCGTGCTTGTTGACATGGACGCACGATCGGAGGCGTTCCCAAAGACCATCTCCTTCTTGCGAGTGGACGCCGGCAAGCGACCGGACCAAGGCCGCAGCAAAACGGCGCTTCCTGAAACCAGCCCGTTGTTCGTGGGCCAGACCATCGAGGCTCAGTTCAGGGTGCTTGAGGTCACGAACTTTCAGGGCACGACGTATCCCCGAATCTCGCAGATGGACTACTTCAAGTCCGCACGCGACCCCGCGACATCTGACTCAGGTGCGTATGTTTGGGTGCGGGTCGAGGCCAATTCTTTCTCGAAGACGAATGACTTGATCGTTCTTCCGACGGAAGCGGTGAACGGCAAGACCCATGTGTTGGATGACCGGCTTACCGTGGAAGGAGGGAAGCGGATTGACTATGTGACGGATACAAAAGTGCCCGACCTGAAATCCAAGGAGGACAGGCAACGATTGATGCGAGAGCAGGATGCGCGCAAGGCCATCCTCGATCACATCAAGGCCAAGAACGCCAAATGACGGTCACCTGACGAATGCCGCGTGTTTGGCGTCGCCGCCGGCTTCGAGGAAGGCGAGGAGGTCAAATCCCCCTCCGTTTCCCATCGGTTGCCGGTCCGGTCTCGACAGCGGAGTGTCGAGCTATGTTGGCCGGCTCACGCCAGGGCGCGGCGGTAGACCTTTTCGTATTCCACCGTGGTGCGGTCCCACGAGAAGTCGGTGGTCATGCCGATTTTGCGCATCTGGGCGAACAGGTCCGGCGTGCGGTAGAGCACGAGGGCCTTGCGGATGGCGCCGGCCAGCGCGCGGGAGGTGAACTCGGTGAACTTGATGCCGTTGGCGAGGTCGGCGTTTTCCGTGAGGTCCACCACGGAGTCGTCCAGCCCGCCGGTGCGGCGCACGATGGGAATGGCGCCGTAACGCAGGGAATACATCTGGTTCAGCCCGCAGGGCTCGAAGCGCGAGGGCATGAGGAAGAAGTCGCACCCGGCCTCGATGCGGTGCGAGAGGGCGTGGTCGTAGCCGATGCGGGCGACGGCCTGGGTGGGGTGGCGGCGGGCGAGGCTTTGGTAGCCGCGTTGCAGGTTCGGGTCGCCGCTGCCGAGGATGACGAACTGCAGGTCGGTCGCGAGCATCTCCTCAAGCGCGGCGAGGAGGATGTCCATGCCTTTCTGGTCGGCGAGGCGGGTGACGGTGGCGAAGAGGGGGACATTAGCCCGCACGGGCAGGCCGAGTTCGCGCTGGAGGTCGTGCTTGGTGACGGCCTTGCCGGCAAGCTTGCGGTGGGAGAAGGGGTGGCGGAGGTGGTGGTTGCGGTGGGTGTTCCACTCGTCGTAGTCCACGCCGTTGAGGATGCCCACCAGCTTGCCTTGCCGCACGCGCAACACGGGGTCCAGGCCGCAGCCGTAGGCTTCGGTGCAGATTTCGCGGGCGTAGCGGGGGCTGACGGTGGTGAGGAAGTCGGCGTAGAGGATGGCGGCCTTGAGGCAGTTCACGTCGCCATAGAATTCGAGGCCGGCCGGGGTGAAGTAGTCCGGGGTGAGGTTGGTGAGGGGGAAAGTGGCACCGGCGAAGCGGCCCTGGTAGGCGAGGTTGTGGATGGTGAGGACGCTGCGGGGGGCGCGCCAGCCGGTGCGGTGGGCCTCGTGCCGGAGCAGCGCGGGGACGAGGCTGGCCTGCCAGTCGTGGACGTGAACGAGGTCGAAGGGGCCGAGGGGCTGGAGGCGCGCGAGCTGGACGACGGCCTTCGAGAAGAAGATGAAGCGCTGCGGGTTGTCGGGGTAGTCGGTGTTGTTCTCGCCGTAGAGCGCGAGGCGGTCGAAGTAACCCGGCTGGTCCACGAAATACACGGTCAGCCGTTTGTTCAGCCGCAGTTCAAAGACACCCGCCGAAACCCGCGTGTCACCGAGTGGCACGTCCAGCCGCAGGTCCGTGGGTCGGAGGTCGGTGAACCGGCCCCGGATGCCGCGATAGAGCGGCGTGACGATGGCGACCTCGTGGCCCGCCGCGGCAAGGGCCTTGCCCAGCGCGCCCACCATGTCAGCGAGGCCGCCCGTCTTGGAGAACGGGTGGACTTCGCTGCTTGCCATTAGCACTTTCATGGTTGTTTATCAGTGATTTTCTCGACCGATTGACTGGCCGGACCTGCTTGCTTTTCGGTAGTTGGCCGTCGAGGCTTGGGAACGGAAGCGGGAAAATATGCCTGTAGTTTCTGGAGCAAAGTTTCCGCACTTGGGTGTTTCGCGTTGAAGCCGTAGAAGCCGCCTCGCCCGCCCGCTCGCACCGGAAAATTCATACACTCAAAGCACAGGGTGGTATCGAACCGAACCTTGGCCCCTGAGTGAAAGCGAAGACCGTATCCAGGCTGATGGCAGAGGTGTTGATACTTCGCTCCAAACACAAGCCCCCTCCATAGACGCACAAATTCCTTCGCTTCGACGCCAGTTAGCTCCTTTCGGTTCATGACCCGCGCGACTGTATGGCCCCCTTGAGTCTCAAGGACGAACCGCTCGGCTACGTTTTCGGGAATCTGGTGTCGGCCGTTCTCGCCATATCGGAGGTCTTGAATGTGGTAAACTTCAACTCGATCACTGTCCGGCAGCAACACCGTCAGAAATTGAACCGCCACCCAAGCGTGCGCGATGCTGACCATCTCGAAGACGCGCGTCCGGTGCCATATTCCGAGGCCTACGCTCAAGACCACTACCGCGAAGCTAACTCGGAGCGCAATTTTCTTCCGGGGCGTCACGGTGATCGGTTAGACGGGAATGCGATCAGCTCTCAGATAGGGACGCAGCGGTTCCGGGATGAGCACGCTGCCGTCGGCCTGCTGGTAGGTCTCGATGAGCGCGACGAAGAGCCGGGCCAGCGCGGTGCCGGAGCCGTTAAGCAGGTGGGGGAATTTGTTGTGCCCGTCGGCGTCCTTGTAGCGGAGGTTCATGCGCCGGGCCTGGAACTCGTCGGTATTCGAACAGCTCGACACTTCGAGGTAGGCGTTCTGGCCGGGTGCCCAGACTTCGATGTCGTAGGTCTTCGCGCTGGCAAAGCCCATGTCGCCGGTGCAGAGGAGCACGATGCGATAGTGGAGGCCGAGGAGTTGCAGCACCTTTTCCGCGTTGGCCAGCATCTTTTCCAACTCGGCATAGCCGTCTTCCTGCCGCACGACCTTCACCAGCTCGACCTTGTCGAACTGATGCACGCGAATCATCCCGCGGGTGCCGACGCCCGCCGCGCCGGCTTCCGCGCGGAAGCATGGGCTGTAGGCGCAGTAGTAAATGGGGAGCTGCGTGTGCGGCAGGATTTCCTCGCGGTGGATGTTGGCGACCGGAGCCTCAGCGGTGGGGAGCAAGTAGAGTTTGCCCAGCGTGCTTTCATCCAAGCCTTCGCGCACCGCGTAGGCCTGGTCCTCGAACTTCGGGAACTGGCCGACGCCGACCATGCAATCGCGGCTGACGATGTGCGGCGGCGCGACTTCCGTGTAGCCGTGCTGCGTGGTGTGGAGGTCTAGGAGGAACTGGATAAGCGCGCGTTCGAGGCGAGCCCCCCAATTGGTGTAGAGCAGGAAGCCGCTGCCCGAGAGCTTCGCCCCGCGTTCGAAGTCCACGAGCTTGAGCGACGCGCAGAGGTCCACGTGCGACTTGGGAGTGAAGGCGAATTCCGGCTTGGCGCCCCAGTGTTTCACCTCAGGGTTGTCCGCGCTGGATTTGCCCAACGGAACGCTCGCGTGCGGCGGGTTGGGCAGGCGGATGAGAATGGTGTCGCGCGCGGCTTCGGCCTCGGCGGCGGTTTTATCGAGCGCGGCAATCTGGTCGCCGAGCGTGCGGGTCTCGGCCTTCTTCGCCTCGGCCTCGGCGAGTTTCTTCTGGCCCATGAGCGCGCCGATTTCCTTGGAGACCTTGTTGCGGAGGGCCTTCAAGTCCTCGACCTGCTTGAGCGCGGCGCGGCGCTGTTCGTCGAGTTGGAGGGCCTGTTCGATCTTGGCCTCGTCCCCGCCGTTGCGCGCGGCAAGGCGCTGCTTCACGAGTTCCGGCTGCTCCCGAATCCATTTGATGTCAATCACGGCGGAGGTTTTAGGGAACGGGCGGCGCAGGGGCAAGCAGAAGGCGAGACCGGGCTCCCACAGCAAGCGGGGACCCGAATTAGAAGTTGCTTTGAAGCGGTAAGCGGTTAGTTTTACGCCCCGCTGTCAAAACGGCAGCTGAAAACGACAACCCGCAGTTTCACGCATGAGCAAACGCTTTATCTTCTCCTCTGAATCCGTCGGTGAAGGCCACCCTGACAAAGTCGCAGACACTATTTCCGACGCCGTTCTGGACGCATGCCTCGCGCAGGACAAATACAGCCGCGTCGCCTGCGAGACCTACGTGAAGTCCAACATCGCCGTCGTCGGCGGTGAGATTACCACCCGCGCCAAGCTCGACTTCGTGAAACTCGCCCGCGAGGCCATCCGCGAGATCGGCTACGTGAACGACGACGACGTGTTTCACGCGGACAAGGTGTTCGTGAACACGATCATCACCCAGCAGTCGCCCGACATCTCCCAGGGCGTGGACGCCAAGGCCGCCAAGGGCAAGAAGAAGGCCGAGCAGGGCGCCGGCGACCAAGGTTTGATGTTCGGTTACGCCAGCGACGAGACGCCGGAGCTGATGCCCGCGCCGATCATGTTCGCCCACCGCCTTGGCCGGAAGCTCACGCAGATCCGCAAGAGCGGCAAGGTCCACTGGCTCCGCCCGGACGCGAAGTCGCAGGTGTCCGTCGTTTATGAGAACGACGAGCCGGTCGCGATCTCCAACGTCGTCATCTCCACGCAGCACACCGCCGACGTGGAGCACAAGCAGATCGAGGAATTCTGCATCGAGGAGGTCGTGAAGAAAGTTCTGCCGAAGAACCTCCTCACCGCCGATACACTCTTCCTGATCAACCCCACCGGCCGTTTCGTCGTTGGCGGGCCGCAAGGCGACACCGGTTTGACCGGCCGCAAGATCATCGTGGACAGCTACGGTGGCTATGGCCGTCACGGTGGCGGCGCTTTCTCGGGCAAGGATCCCAGCAAGGTGGACCGCAGCGCCGCCTACATGGGCCGCTACGTCGCCAAGAACATCGTGGCCGCCGGCCTCGCCAAGCGCGCCGAGATCCAGTTCGCCTACGCCATCGGCTATCCTGACCCCGTCAGCGTCTACGTGAACACCTTCGGCACCGCCAAGGAAGGCCTGTCCGACGAGGCCATCACCAACGCGGTCTGCAAGGTCTTCAGCTTCAAGCCCGCCGACATCGTCAGCCAGCTCAAGCTGCTCCGCCCGATCTACGGCAAGACCACCAACTACGGCCACTTCGGCAAGAGTGACAAGGATCTCACGTGGGAAGCCACGGACAAGGTCAGCGCGCTCCAGAAGGCCGTGAAGTAACTGCTCTCGCTGAAGCGTTGAAGCGGTTCCGGGGCGCTGCCCCGTCCCTTCAACGCTTCAGCCTTTTTAGCCCTCAACGAAATCACTAATTATGGCCAAGAAATCCGCCTCCAAAGCCGACTACAAAGTCAAAGACATCAGCCTCGCCGACTGGGGTCGCAAGGAACTCGACATCGCCGAGCATGAAATGCCCGGCCTCATGGCGATCCGCGAGAAGTATGCCAAGGACAAGCCCCTCAAGGGCGTCCGCATCACCGGCTCCCTGCACATGACCATCCAGACCGCCGTCCTCATCGAGACGCTTGCGGCCCTGGGCGCGTCCGTCCGCTGGGCGAGCTGCAACATCTTCTCCACGCAGGACCACGCCGCCGCCGCCATCGCGGCCGCCGGCATCCCCGTCTTCGCCTGGAAGGGTGAGACCCTCGAAGAATACTGGTGGTGCACCGAGCGCGCCCTCGATCACGGCGACGGCCTCGGACCCGAACTGATCGTGGACGACGGCGGCGACGCCACCCTGCTCATTCACAAGGGTTACGAACTCGAAAATGGCGACGGCTGGGTCAACACCCCGAGCGACAATCATGAAGTCAAAGTTATCAAGGACCTCCTCAAGGCGATCCACAAAAAGCGCGGCAACAACTACTGGCACAACGTGGTGAAGGACTGGAAGGGCGTCTCCGAAGAGACCACCACCGGCGTCCATCGCCTCTACCAGATGCTCGAACAGGGCAAACTCCTGGTGCCCGCCATCAACGTCAACGACTCCACCACCAAGTCCAAGTTCGACAACCTCTACGGCTGCCGCCACTCCCTCGTGGACGGCTTGAACCGGGCCCTCGACGTCATGATCTCCGGCAAGGTCGCCGTCGTCTGCGGCTATGGCGACGTCGGCAAGGGCAGCGCCCAGTCCCTCCGCGGCCAGGGCGCGCGCGTCATCGTCACCGAGATCGACCCCATCTGCGCCCTCCAGGCCGCGATGGAAGGCTTCGAGGTCACCACCATTGAGGACACCCTCGGCCGCGCCGACATCTACATCACCACCACCGGCAACAAGGACATCATCACGCTGGAGCACATGGCGAAGATGAAGGACCAGGCCGTCGTGGCGAACATCGGCCACTTCGACAACGAAATCCAGGTGGACCGCCTGAACAACGCCAAGGGCGTGAAGCGCAAGAACATCAAGCCGCAGGTGGACCAATACACCTTCGCCGACGGCCACAGCATCTTCATGCTCGCTGAAGGCCGCCTCGTGAACCTCGGCTGCGCCACCGGCCACCCGAGCTTCGTCATGTCCAACTCCTTCTCGAACCAGACGCTCGCGCAGCTCGACCTCTGGAAGAACAAGGACGTTTACAAGGTCGGTGTCTATCGCCTGAGCAAGAAGCTCGACGAGGAGGTGGCCCGCCTGCACCTGGAGAAGATTGGCGTGAAGCTCACCAAGCTGACCAAGGATCAGGCCGCCTACCTGGGCGTCGCGGTCGAAGGCCCCTACAAGCCGGAGCACTACCGCTACTGAGTCAGCCCCGCGCTGGCGCTTCCCCCATTGTTTCGCAAAAGCGGACGGGCAACCGTCCGCCTTTTTCTTTGGCCAAGGAGCGGCCCGATCTAAGTGAGGAAGCCTCCGGTTCGCCGTTGACAGCCGCCCCTGTCATCCGCTGAATGCGCCCCGCAATCAACACGTCGCACGACCGTTAATCTATGAAATTGACCTCCATTCTGTTCTCCGCCCTGCTCGCGCTGCCTGTCCTCGCCGCTGACGAGGCCGGCTTCAAATCCATCTTCAACGGCAAGGACCTCACCGGCTGGGAGGGCAACCCCAAGCTGTGGTCCGTGAAGGACGGCGCGATCACCGGCATCACCCCGCCCAGCGAGAAGGATCCCAAGAAGGGGGCCATCACGCACAACACGTTCCTCGTGAACAAGGATCTGACCGTGAAGGATTTTGAGCTGCGCCTCAGCTACCGCATCGTCAACGGCAATTCCGGCATCCAGTATCGGAGCAAGGTTCAGTCGCAGGGCGAGTGGGGCCCGATCGTCGGCGGTTACCAGGCGGACTTCGAGGCCGGCAAGACCTACAGCGGCATCCTCTACGAGGAAAAGGGCCGCGGCATCCTCGCCAAGCGCGGCGAGAAGACCGTGGTGAAGGACGCCGAAGGCAAGACCAAGGTCGAGGTCACCGGTTCTGTCGGCAAGTCTGAGGAGATCCAGGCCACGATTAAGAACGAGGACTGGAACGACTACGTGATCATCGCCAAGGGCAACCATCTCCAGCACTTCATCAACGGCAAGCAGACCGTGGACGTGACCGACGAGGGCGGCGCCAAGGCCGCAAAGGAAGGCGTCCTGGCCCTGCAGATCCACGTCGGCCCGCCGATGACGGTGCAGTTCAAGAACCTCCGCATCAAGGAGCTCAAATAGCTTCCGCCCCCATCACTTCGAGAGCGCGTCGCGAGGCGCGCTCTTCTTTTTTGCCGCCGCTTCGCTACGCTAGCCCCGTGGACATCGCCGCCAACATCGCCCGCCTCCGAGAACGCATCGCCGCCGCCTGCGCCCGCGCGGGCCGCGACCCCGCGTCCGTCACGCTCATGGCGGTGAGCAAGAACCAGCCGCCCGAGGCCGTCCGCGCCGCGCTGGACGCGGGCCTGACGACCTTCGGGGAGAACCGCGTGCAGGAGGCGAAGGCGAAAATTCCGCTCTGCCCCGGGCGCGCCCGCTGGCAGATGATCGGCCACCTCCAATCCAACAAGTGCCGCGATGCCATCGCGCTCTTCGAGATGATCCAGGGCGTGGACAGCCTCGCGTTAGCACAGGAGTTGAACAAGCAGTGTGAGAAGGCGGCGAAGACCCTGCCCATCCTGCTCGAAGTGAACGTGGCGGGTGAGGCCAGCAAATTCGGCTACCCGCCCCCTGCCCTGCTGGCCGAGTTCAAGGCGCTCGCCGCGCTGCCCCGGCTGGAGGTCCATGGTTTGATGACCATCGCACCCTACACGCCGACGCCCGAGCGCGTGCGGCCCGTGTTCCGCCGGCTGCGCGAGCTGCGGACGGAGTGCGAGCAGCTCCTCGGTGCGCCGCTGCCGGTATTGAGCATGGGCATGAGCGGGGACTTCGAGATCGCCGTGGAGGAGGGCGCGACCCTCGTGCGCATCGGCACCGCGCTCTTCGGCGAGCGGCCGAAGAAGACCGAGGTCGAGACCGAGCCGTAATCCAAAGCCCGCGGCACAGTTTTTCCTCCGCGCTCCACTTCGTCTTCCGCTACAGTCATTGCACGGCATGAAGACCCTTTACCTCGACGTGTTCAGCGGCCTGAGCGGCGACATGTTCATCGGCGCGCTGCTGGACCTGGGCGTGGATTTTCACCAGCTCGAATATGGCCTGGCCAAGCTGAACCTCGATGGCTACCGGCTGGAGCACCGGCGCGCGGCAAAGTGCGGCATCGAGGGCGTGAAATTCGACGTGCATCTGGCCGGTGAGGAGCCGTCTGGACACGGCCATTCCCACTCCCACAGCCATGGTCCCGGCGACCACTCTCACGCACACGGTCCGGGGGACGGCGGACATGCCCATGACGGCAGCCGGAACTTCGCGCAGATCAAGGCGCTCATCCGTGCCAGCGCGCTGTCGGATTGGGTGAAGGACAAGTCGCTCGCCGTCTTCCAGCGCATCGCCGTGGCGGAGGGGAAAATCCACGGGATGCCGCCGGAAGAAGTTCACTTCCACGAGGTCGGCGCGGTGGATTCGATCGTGGATATCGTGGGCGGCTGCCTCGCGCTGGAACTGCTCGGCAAGCCGCGCGTCCTGGCGTCGGCAGTCGTCGAGGGCACCGGCTGGGTGCGGTGCGCGCACGGGCGGATGCCGCTGCCCGCACCCGCCACGCTGGAAATCCTCGGCGCGCGCGGAGTGGCCATTTCACAGTGCGAAGAGCCACGCGAGCTGCTCACGCCCACGGGCGCGGCGCTGCTCGCCGAGTTCGCCGAGCGCTTCGGACCAATGGACGGCCTGATCGCGCAACGCGTCGGCTACGGCGTGGGCACGCGGGACAATGATACGCGGCCGAACGTGGTGCGCGCGGCGCTCGGGGAAGTCCAAAGACCAAAGTCCACAGTCCAAAGTCCTGACGCCGGAGTGGCGGACGCGAGCACAGACGCCGGGTCACACGATTGGGACACCGACACCGTCGCGGTGCTGGAGACGAACCTCGATGACATCAACGCGGAGATACTCGGCGCGTTCGTCGAGCGGGCGCTGGGCGAGGGCGCGCTGGACGTGTTCCACACGCCCATCCAGATGAAGAAAAACCGGCCCGGCGTGCTGCTGACCGTGCTGTGCGCGGCGGCGGACGCAGACAAATTCGCCGCCCTGCTGCTCCGTGAAACGAGCGCCTTCGGCGTGCGCCGCACGCTGGCGGAGCGCCGCAAGCTGAGGCGCGAGTTCCTCACCGTGAAGCTCCCGCAGGGCGAGGTGACCGTGAAGCTCGGCCAGCTGGATGGGGCCGTCGTGCAGGTTGCGCCGGAGTTCGAGTCCTGCAAGCAGCTTGCTGCCAAGGCCGGCCTGACGCTGAAACAAGTTTACGAGGCAGCGCTGGCCACCGCCCGGTCACAACTCAGGTAGATCGGGGCCACGCCGATCTCACGGCAGCGTCGCACCCACTGAGACCAGCTTTTCCTTTTCAACGCCCCCCTTCACCAGCAGCACCGGCACCTCATCCTTCAAACGCTTGAACACCGCCGGTGCATCGCGCTTTTGCAAGGTCAGATCCCGCACCCCATCAGCCTGACAGGCGAACAGCCTGGCGAAACCCTTGTAAACGCGCGGACTCCCGACCACCCGGGACCAGCCAGGGAGCTGTTCCTCCGGCACGCGCAGTCCTCTTCGCTCCAGCACAAGGAAGCTGTAGGGCAGGCTCCGCAGATCAATGCCCATGCGCTGACCGAACCGCACCCAGTTCGAGTCTGCCATCAGGCCGGTAGGCGGCGTGGCAAAGTTGTGGCACCAATGCCGTTCATTGCCGGCAGCAAGCAGACCGCAGGCAGCCCGGTGTGGGCATGGAGCAATGACATCGAATTCCTGCCGCAACTGCTCGCGTATCGCGATGAGCGCCCGGCTGTCGGCATGTGCCCCCGGTTCCACCCAGAGCACGGCGGTTGCCCGCCGGGCGAGCTGCAGCAGGGATCGCAGTTCCGCCTCCGGGACCTCGTTGAGAACGTGGCTTAACACCAGCGTGCCGAACCCGCCGGTGTCCGGTTGCCCAATCGTGACGGACAGCTTGGGAAAGACGGCCTTCGCCCGGCTGGCGGCAAACTCCATGGCCAGCGACGAGCGGTCAAACACCCGGAGCGAGGAGAAATGATCAGGCCCGAACTCCCGCAACACGGACCGGCTGGCCACTCCGCTGCCGCAGCCCCAATCAAGCATTTCACCCGGTGGCGGCCGCCAGCCGCGCAGTTTGAGTTCGGCGAGCACCGCCTCCCATTTCCAGGCGATGCGTTGGGCAAATGTCAGGTCGTAAGCTGCGAGGTCCGTATGGGTGAGCCAGTAGGCTCCGACGGCCCCCGCCCGCGTGATAAAGCCCTTCCGCAGCCTTTCAAGTGCCGTCCAGTCCAGTGTCGCCCAGCCCTCTTCCGAATCAATCATGCGGCATTGAGATAGCACCTAGGGCACCCAAAGGGAACACCAGCCGGTTCCGCCACGCGGCTTGACTCACCGGTGGTTCACCCAAAAACTAAGCGGATTGATGGCACTGGGGATCCGCGCCGTGCGGACGGGTGTGCCGCACGTCCATGCCTGAAGGCCACAACCGCCCGCCATCCGGAGTCGAAGTCGGCCCGGACGTGGTCCTCTATTTTGGCGAAAAAATCGTCGTGTGCGCGGCGAAGGAGATGGTGGAGTGGGAAAGCCGCGAGTCCTCGCGCCCGGCGATCGAGTTTGAGGGCCGTCGATACTACCTTTCACGGAAACTGCGGGGCGACGAGGACAGACCCATCCGTTACGAACTGGCCCCTTGGCCGGACTTCGGAGGGATTCGGCCGAAGTTTGTCATTACCTACGATGAGGATTACGTCGCGCTGCGGGACGGCGCGTTCAAGAAGATCCGCCCCGTGCATGGCCGCAAAACGAACTGGCGGCTGCTTTATCCACTGCTGGGCTATTTCCCCTCCGCCTTCAAGGAAGAGGTGCTCGAGCCGCACGGCATCAACCCGCGCCGTGTCTCGCTCATCACCTCCTGTCTGTCCTACCTGTTCTTCCTCTCGGAGCTGGTTGGCCTCTTTTTCTTCAGTGGCGGTTTGTTTCAGCAAGTTTCCAGCTCCCTGATCTGGCTGGATTATTTCTCCATCACCCTGTTGCCCTGCGACTCAGCGGTCCGCTTTTACCAGATCTTCATGGCCGAGCGGTATCCGGACGGCTTCTTCGAATGGCTGCCCAAGTTTCTCACCCGTCGATGAAGGCGGACGGGGTCAGCCGGCTGTGAACAACTTTGCGTTGCCCCCGAGCTGCCCGGTCCGCAGCCTTGTCCCGTGGCGAAGACAGCATTGGGAAAAGGATTGGGTGATCTGCTGCAAAACAGCGGTGCGCGTGGCCCCGCCACCGCCACTGCCACGGGCAGCAGCGCCCCCCGACTCAGTGCCGGCCTGAGCACCTTGGTGCACCGCTCCGCCAACAGTGGCGCGAGCCCGGCCACGGACTGCTGCGTCACGCAGACACTTCCGTTCAAAGTCCGATTGGCTCTCCTCGCCGGAGATGGCGCATTGACCGCGGGTGCGCTGCTGGTGGTAAAGACCGGGACTCCGGATGCTTGGACCATCTCACTCGCAGTTGTCGCCGTGATGTTGGGGGCATGGATTGGCTGGCAAGCACTGGGGTCCAGCCGCCCGAGTCATTGATGCCTAAGTGCAGGGTGACCTGACGAAAACCAGCATGCCAAGGCATGCGGCATTTGTTCTGAATCGGCGGACGCCTCCGTCACCCGCCCGGCCGAAGTCCCCCAAAGACTATGATTGGGAAACATCCTTTAAGAGGACAGAGCCCCATCGTCGGAAGAACGCCAGCGCCGACACTGGCAACCGAACTGGACTCGGGAAACGCGCCGGAAATAACGGAGTTTAAGCCAGATCCGTCTTGCCCATCAGGTAGCGGTCGCACTCGCGGGCGGCGCCGCGGCCTTCGTTGAAGGCCCAAACAACGAGGCTCTGCCCGCGGCGGCAGTCGCCGGCGGCGAAGACGTTCGGGAGGCTGGTCTGGAATTTGCCGTGGTCGGCCTTCACGTTGGAACGCGGGTCGCGCTCGACGCCGAGGGCTTCGAGGAGCGGCTGTTCAGGTCCGAGGAAGCCCATCGCGAGCAGGACGAGCTGCGCGGGGATGACGCGCTCGGTGCCGGGAACGTTTTTCGGGACGAACTGCCCTTTGTCGTTCTTGGTCCACTCAATGTTCACGAGGTGAACGGCCTTGAGATTGCCGTCAGCATCGCCCTCGAACTTCGTGGCGGTGGTGAGGTAGATGCGCGGGTCTTCACCGAACTTTGCCTTCGCCTCTTCCTGGCCGTAGTCGAGCTTGTAGGTCTTGGGCCATTCGGGCCAGGGGTTGACCTTGGCGCGTTCCAGCGGCGGCTTCGGAAGGATTTCCACCTGCACCAGGCTCTTGCACCCGTGGCGCATGGAGGTGCCCACGCAGTCGGTGCCGGTGTCGCCGCCGCCGATAACGACGACATCCTTGCCAGCGGCGTTGATGGTCGGCGTCTTGCCGTCGAGGAGGGCCTTGGTGTTGCCGTGCAGGAATTCCATGGCGAAGTGAACGCCTTTCAACTGACGGCCTTCGATGGGGAGATCACGCGGCTTGGTCGCTCCGGTGGCGAGCACGACGGCGTCGAAATCCTCCATGAGCTGCTTGGCGGTCACGTCCTTGCCGACCTCGCAGTTGCAGACGAATTTCACGCCTTCGTCTTCCAGCAGCTTGATGCGGCGAAGCACGACCTCGTTCTTCTCGAGCTTCATGTTGGGGATGCCATACATGAGCAGGCCGCCGGGACGGTCCGCGCGCTCGAAAACCAAAACGCGGTGCCCGGCCTTGTTGAGCTGCGCGGCAGCGCTGAGGCCGGCGGGGCCGGAGCCGACGACGGCAACTTTCTTGCCGGTGCGGACGGCGGGAGGCTCGGGTTTGACCCAGCCATTTTCCCAGCCGTGGTCAATGATGCTGCACTCGATGTTCTTGATGGTGACCGGCGGGTTGCTGATGCCCAGCACGCAGGAACCTTCGCACGGCGCAGGGCAGACGCGGCCGGTGAACTCAGGAAAGTTGTTCGTCTTGTGCAGACGTTCGAGGGCTTCCTGCCAGAGGCCGCGATAGACGAGATCGTTCCACTCGGGGATGAGGTTGTTGATGGGGCAGCCGCTGGCCATGCCGCTGATGAGCTGGCCGGTGTGGCAGAAGGGCACGCCGCAGTCCATGCATCGCGCGCCCTGCTGGCGAAGCGCCGGCTCGGGCATGTGGTCGTGGAACTCGCGCCAGTCGGCGACGCGCGCCAGCGGCGAGCGGTCAGCGGGAAGTTCGCGGGTGAATTCGAGGAATCCGGTGGGTTTGCCCATGAGTCAGTGAAAGAAAGTGGCTTCGGTGTTGGTTCGACTGCGATGTGTCAGGTTGTGGATCAACCACCGCCCACGCGCGCGGCATCCTTCGAGTTGGCCTCGAAGGCGGCGTTGAGGGCGTCGTCGCCGGTAAGGCCGGCAGCTTGGGCTTTCTTGATGGCTTGGAGCACGCGCTCGTAGTCCTTCGGCATCACCTTCACGAACTTCGGCACGGTGGCGTTCCACAGCGCGAGGACGTTGCGGCCCTTTTCGGAGCCGGTGTAGAGGACATGCTTCTCGATTAGCGCGCGTAGGTCGGCGATTTCGTCGCCGTCTTCGAGCTTCTGGAGGCCGACCATCTGCTTGTTGCAGTTGCGGGCGAAGGTGCCGTCCTCGTCCAGCACGTAGGCCACGCCGCCGCTCATGCCGGCCGCGAAGTTGCGGCCCGTCTTGCCGAGCACGACCACCGTGCCGCCGGTCATGTATTCGCACCCATGGTCGCCGACGGACTCGACGACGGTCTTCACGCCGGAGTTGCGGACGCCGAAGCGCTCGCCGGCCATGCCGCGGAAGTAAGCCTCACCGCTCGTCGCGCCGTAGAGGGCGACGTTGCCGATAATCATGTTTTCCTCGGCGCGGAAGGTGGAACCGCTGTGGGGATAGATGATGAGCTTGCCGCCGGAGAGGCCCTTGCCGCAGTAGTCGTTCGCGTCGCCTTCGAGGCGGATGGTCACGCCGGGCGGGACAAACGCGCCGAGGCTTTGGCCCGCCGAGCCTTTGAAGTGCAACTGCACGGTGTCCTCGGGCAGGCCGGCCGCGCCGTGGCGACGGGTGATTTCGTTGCCGAGAATCGTGCCGACGACGCGGTTGATGTTCCGAATCGGGAGCTGCACGACGACCTTTTCCTTCCGCTCGATGGCGGGCGCGCACGCGCCAAGCAGGTGCGTGATGTCGAGCGACTTGTCGAGGCCGTGGTCCTGAGCCATCTGGCAGTAGCGCCCCACGCTCGGGTCCACATCGGGCGCGTGCAGGATGGCGGAGAGGTCGAGGCCGCGGGCCTTCCAATGGTCCACCGCCTTGCGGGCTTCGAGCCGGTCCACGCGGCCGACCATTTCCTCCAGCTTGCGGAAGCCGAGCTGCGCCATGAGCTCGCGAACTTCCTGCGCGATGAAGGTCATGAAATTCACCACGTGCTCGGGCTTGCCGGGGAAAATCCCGCGCAGCCGCGGGTCTTGCGTGGCGACGCCGACCGGGCAGGTGTTCAGATGGCAGACGCGCATCATGATGCAGCCCATCGCGACGAGCGGGCCGGTGGCGAAGCCGAATTCCTCCGCGCCGAGCAGCGCAGCGATGATGACGTCGCGACCGGTCTTGAGCTGGCCGTCGGTCTCGACCGCGATGCGCGAGCGCAGGTTGTTGAGCACGAGCGTCTGGTGCGTCTCGGCAAGGCCGAGTTCCCACGGGATGCCCGCGTGCTTGATGGAGGTCTGCGGCGAAGCGCCGGTGCCACCGTCGAAGCCGGAAATCAACACGACGTCCGCGTGCGCCTTTGCCACGCCTGCTGCGACGGTGCCGACGCCGACTTCGGAGACGAGCTTGACGCTGACACGGGCGCGGCGGTTGGAGTTCTTGAGGTCGTGAATCAACTCCGCGAGGTCTTCGATGGAGTAAATGTCATGGTGCGGGGGCGGCGAAATCAAACCGACGCCGGGCGTGGAGTGACGGACCTTCGCGACCCAGGGATAAACTTTGCCGCCAGGGAGCTGGCCGCCTTCGCCGGGCTTTGCGCCCTGGGCCATCTTGATTTGCAGCTCGTTCGCGTTCGAGAGGTAGAGGCTCGTGACACCGAAGCGGCCGGACGCGACCTGCTTGATGGCGCTGTTCTTCGAATCGCCCTTGTCGTTGGTCCACGTGTAGCGCGCGGGGTCTTCGCCGCCTTCGCCGGTGTTGCTCTTGCCACCGATGCGGTTCATCGCGATGGCGAGCGTCTCGTGCGCTTCGCCAGAGATGGAGCCGTAGCTCATCGCGCCGGACTTGAAGCGCTTCATGATGCTCTCGACGGACTCGACCTCCTCGATAGGAATCGCCGTGGCGGGCTTGAACTCCAGCAAACCGCGCAGCGTGTAGACGTCTTTGAGCTGCGTGTTTACGAGCGCGGAATACTCCTTGAAGGTCTTGTAATCCGCGTTGCGGACGGCCTTCTGGAGCTTGTGGACGGTCTGCGGGTTGAACAGGTGCAGTTCGCCGTCCGCGCGCCATTGATACTGGCCGCCGACGTCGAGCGTGTGGCCGTTCGTGGGGCGCTCGGGGAACGCGTGCTCGTGGCGGGCGAGAACTTCCTTCGCGATTTCCTCGATGCCGATGCCGCCGACGCGCGAGGCCGTCCAGGTGAAATACTTGTCAATGACGGCGTCGTTCAGGCCGATGGCCTCGAAGATTTGCGCGCCGCGATACGACTGAATCGTCGAGATGCCCATCTTGGAGGCAACCTTCACGACGCCCTTCACGGCGGCCTTGGTGAAGTTCTTCACCGCCGTCTTGTGGTCCACGCCGACGAGCAGCTTCTGCTGAATCATGTCGTCCAGCGTCTCGTAGGCGAGATACGGGTTGATGGCACCGCAGCCGTAGCCAATGAGCAGCGAGAAGTGATGCACCTCGCGCGGTTCGCCGGACTCCAGCACGAGGCCGACGCGCGTGCGCGTGCCTTCGCGGATGAGGTGGTGATGCACGCCCGCGACGGCGAGCAGGGCGGGGATGGGAGCGTTGTCCTTGTCCACGCCACGGTCGGAGAGGATGAGGATGTTCGCGCCGTCCTTGATGGCTTTCGTCGCGGCCTCGCACAGTTCGTCCAGCGCCTTCTCCAGGCCCGCCGCGCCTTCGGACGCCTTGAAAAGCGTCGGCAACGTCGCGGACTTGAAGTGCGAATGATTCAGGTGCTTGAGCTTGGCAAACTCCTCGTTGCTGAGGATGGGCTGCTTCAACTCGATGAGCCGTGCGTTCTCGGGCTGCGGGTTCAGCAAGTTACGCTCGCTGCCAATCGTCGTCTCCGCGCTCGTGACAATCTCCTCGCGGATGCAGTCAATGGGCGGGTTCGTGACCTGCGCGAAGAGCTGCTGGAAGTAGTTGTAGAGAAGCTGCGGCTTCTGCGAGAGCACGGCGATGGGTGTGTCCGTGCCCATCGAGCCGACCGCCTCGACGCCGTCGCGCGCCATCGGCACGAGCAGCATCCGCAGGCCCTCGAACGTGTAGCCGAACGCCTGCTGCCGTTGCAGCACGGTCTCGTGATTCGGCTCCGGCAAGTGCGGCGCGTCCGGCAGCGAAGCGAGCTCGACCATCTGCTCGTTAATCCACTGGCGGTAAGGTTGCGCCTTCGCGATGCCGTCCTTGATTTCCTCGTCGGAAATGATGCGACCCTGCTGCGTGTCCACGAGGAACATGCGGCCCGGTTGCAGGCGGCCCTTTTGCAGCACGCGCTCGGGCGCGATGTCCAGCACGCCGACCTCCGACGCCATGATGACGAGGTCGTCCTTGGTGACGTAGTAGCGCGACGGGCGCAGGCCGTTGCGGTCGAGGCACGCGCCGATTTGCACGCCGTCCGTGAACGCGACCGACGCGGGGCCGTCCCACGGCTCCATCAGGCACGAGTGATACTCGTAGAAGGCCTTGCGCTCGTCGCTCATGGACTCGTGGTTCGCCCACGGCTCGGGAATCATCATCATCATCGCATGCGCCAGCGGGCGGCCGGCGAGCACGAGGAGTTCGAGGCAGTTGTCGAACATCGCGGAGTCGGAGCCGCTTGGGTTGATGATGGGGAAAATCTTCTTGATGTCCTTGCCGAAGGCGTCGCTCTCGAACATGGACTGGCGCGCGTGCATCCAGTTGATGTTGCCGCGCAGCGTGTTGATTTCGCCGTTGTGCGCGATGTAGCGATACGGGTGCGACCGCTCCCAGCTCGGGAAGGTGTTCGTCGAGAAGCGCGAGTGGACCAGCGCCAGCGCGGACTCCATGTCCGGGTCCTTCAACTCGGGGTAATATGCGTCCACCTGCGCCGGCATGAGCATGCCCTTGTAAACGATGGTCCGGCACGACGCGCTCGGCACATACCACTCCTGCGTGCCCCGCTCGCCGGAATTGCGAATTTCGGTCAAGGCGCGCTTGCGGATGACGTAGAGCTTCCGCTCGAACGCGAGTTCGTCCTTCGCTTTGCGCACGTTGCGCTCGATGAAGCACTGGCGGATGGCCGGCTCGGACGCAACGGCCGAGGGGCCGAGCGTGGAGTTGTCGGTCGGCACCGTGCGCCAGCCGAGCACCGAGTGACCCTCTTCGCGCACGACGCGCTCGAAGATGCGCTCGCAATGCGCGCGGTCGGTCTCGTCCTTCGGCATGTAAATCATCGCCACGCCGTATCGGCCCGGCGCGGGCAGCGCGAAACCATTCTCTTTCGCCGCTTTGGTGAAGAACTTGTGCGGCAGCTGGAGCAGGATGCCCGCGCCGTCGCCGGTGTTTGGCTCGCAACCACACGCGCCTCGGTGATCGAGATTGATGAGAATCTGGATGCCCTGCTGGACGACCTCGTGGGACTTTTTCCCCTTCATGTTGACCACGAAGCCGACGCCGCAAGCGTCATGCTCGAACCGGGGGTCGTAAAGTCCCTGCTTGGGCGGCAAACCCTGCCACCGCGCCTGCGTGCTGTTGGTTGTCTCGTTCATCGCTGACTGACTTCTGCTGGTCCTGCCACTCGGGAGAATCCTCTGCGGTTCGGAGCCATTTGGATTCGGCTGTTCCGAAAAAATCCGCGCGACGCTAACAGAACACTTCGCGGGCGCAACTGGTTTTGCGGCAGCGCGGCAACTATTTGCGCGGGCGGCTTCTCGGCGTAGCCAAGCTCCGATACTCTAACAACTGCCGGTGGAGGTGCAAAAGTGATTTCAGCCTTATTCACCGAGAGAGTTTTGCAACCGTCACTTATGCGGGAAGCCACGGCGCGGAAGATTGAACTTTGCCCGTCTGCGCCCGCTGCCTATAAGAAACCCATGCTGCTGAAGCTACTTTCTGCGGGCGGACCGGTCGTGTGGCTGCTGCTGCTCCTCAGCGCGGTGGCGCTCGCCGTGTTCGTCGAGCGGGTGCTGCACTTTCACCGGGCGCAGATCAACTCCGCCGAGTTTCTCGCCGGAGTGCGCACCGTTTTGAAACGCGACAACGTGGTCGAGGCGCTCTCCATCTGCGATGCTACTCCGGGACCGGTCGCGCGGCTGGTGAAGAATGCCATCCTCAGTCGCGAGCGAGGGCGGGACGGCGTGCGCGAGGCACTGGAAGACACGGGCCTGCAGGAAGTGCCCCGCCTCGAGGAGAAGCTGAATCTCATCGCCACCATCGCGCAGATCGCGCCATTGCTCGGCCTCCTGGGCACGGCCCTGGGGTTTATCAAGATGTTTGAGGTGATGGAACAGCAGGGCCAGTTCGCCCATGCGGCACTGCTCACCGGCGGGGTGTGGCAGGCTTTGGTCTGCACGGCGATGGGCCTGGCGGTCGCGATTCCCTGCTACATGGGCTACAACTACCTCGTCAGCCGTGTAAACCAGATCGTGCTCGACATGGAGAAGTCCTCGAACGAGATCCTAAACTTGGTGACCGGGGAGAATGGGAGGAAGGGATGAGCGCAATGAGGATTAGGATCAGGAACACGCGCAAGGGTTTGACTCCGAGCACGCGGCTCGTTCCTGCTCCGGATCCAAATCTTGGTCCTGATTTCAATCTCTCCCCGCAATGAGATTTCCCCGCCACGCCCGCATTTTCAAAGGCCAGCTTGATGCCGCGCCCTTTGCGGGAGTGTTTTTCCTCGCTCTGATTTTCATCACTTTCAGCTCGCACCTGGTCTTCACTCCCGGGGTGCGGGTGGAACTGCCGGAGGCCGACGGACTGCCCGGCACCGCCAATCCAACGGTGCCCGTGGTGGTATCAGCCAGCGGCCAGCTGTATTTCGAAAACCAGCTGCTCAGCGAGGCCGAGCTTAAGAACCGGCTGCGCACGGCCGTGGAGCGGGCGCGGGCACGCGGCGTGCAACTCACGCTCGTCATCCTGGCTGACAAGCTGACCCCCAGCGATGTCACCTTCCGCCTCGCGGAACTGGCCCGGGAGGTTGGCATCCGGGAGCTGCTCCAGGCCGTGAAACCGCGGGCCACGACGATGGCACCGCCCAAGCCATGATCGGCGAACCGCCAGAATCCGCACCGTGGTCTCGGCGGCGCTGGATCACGGTCACGCTCGTGGGCTTGGGCCTGCAACTGACAGTGCTGCACCTGTTCTCGCCCCCGGGGACATTTTCCACGCCGCCGGTCGCACCGGGATTTAAGGTGCACTGGCTGGCCAACCCCGCGCTCGCGCGGCGCACGCTGGACACGTTGTTGCTGGACGATCCCACCCTGCTGGCGATGGCCAGCCCGCGGGGCTTTTCCGGGGCAGCTTGGCTACGGCCTAAGCCGGAAGAATTTCGAACCAGTGAATGGACCGATGCGGAGCGCTCCCTCGCCCAGCCGACGCAATCCTTGGGCGGGGCGTTCCAGCTCATGGCCCCAACCGCCCGCCCGCAAGACTTTGAACCCGTGCGCCGGCCCGCCCCGACCGTGCCGGGCACGATCGTCGCGCCGCCCGTGCTCCGGTCGGCTTCGCGGCTGCTCGTGCAGGGCGACCTCGCGCGCAGGCCATTGGTGAAGGTGCCGGCCCTGCGTTCATGGTCACACACGGATTTGCTGACTGACACCCGGGTGCAGGTGATTGTGAGCGCGGAGGGGTTGGTGATTTCGCCGCGCCTCGCGCAGGCGACGGCGGCGCGGAACCCGGTTCAGCGCGAAGCTGATCAGCATGCAATCGAGCTCGCGCGCAGCCTGCGGTTCGCCCCCTTGCCCCAGGCCGGCAGCCAAGGTCCGGGTGCCTTGGCGGAGGGCGTGCTTGTCTTCCAATGGCACACCATGGAGGCGCCAGTGAGCGCGAAGGAGTGACATGGAGCGGATGATTTTTGCCTACGTCGCAATCCTGCTGGGGGGGATGGCCACGCTCGCAGTGATGGCGGAACGGCGACGGAGGAGTTTCGAGCCGCAACCGACGGAGGACACCATTTTCCGCTGCCGGAAATGTGCCTACGTTTACACCGATGACGAGGATGTGGAGGTGTCGCGCTGCCCGCAGTGCGGTGCGACCAACGAAGCAGTGGAGTTCTGAGTGCGGGCAGGAATCCCTGCGGTGCCTCCAGCAGCCAAGTCGACTCTACCCGACTGAACTCTGAATGCGGACGACCGAAAACTTCCGGTTCAATTCCCCGTCTTCACCTCGACCACGTCATGCGCCCCGGCTTCCTTCATACCGGCCGGGCTGACACGGATGTAGCGGGCGCGCTTGCGTAGCTCGGCCAGGTTCGCCGCACCGAGATACCCCATGCCAGACTGGATGCCGCCGATCAGCGTGGCGAGCGTGCGTTCGAGCGGACCGGCGACTTCCTTGAGCGCCTCAACGCCCTCGGCGGCGACCTTGCGGGTGGTGTCGGCCGACGTATGGCCGTAGCGCGCCGCCGAACCGGCCTTCATCGCGGCGAGGCTGCCCATGCCGCGATACTGTTTGTAGAGCTTGCCGCCGATTTCGAGGATTTCGCCGGGGGCTTCCGCGCAGCCGGCCAGCACGCCACCGCAAATGACGGCCTGCGCGAGCGTCAACGCCTTCACGATGTCGCCGGACTTGGTGATGCCGCCGTCGGCCAAGATCGTGACCTTCTTTTCCGCCGCGGCACGGGCGCAGACGTAGAGGGCCGTCATCTGGGGGATGCCTACGCCGGCCACGACGCGCGTGGTGCAGATCGAGCCCGGGCCCTGCCCCACCTTGATGATGTTCGCCCCGCAGTCGGCGAGGAAGGCGACCCCCGCGGCGCTGGTCACGTTGCCGGCGATGATGGGCAGCTTGGAAAACGCATCGCGGAGCATCTTCACGGTCTCGCCCACGCCCTTGGTGTGGCCGTGCGCCGTGGACACAGCCACGGTGTCGAGACCGCGTTCCACGAGGCCGCCGACGTGGCTGAGGATGCGGTCGCGATCGAGTTCACCGAAGGCGTTGCGCGTGGCGCTCACCGCGGCGCCGCACACGAGGCGGAACTGCGCGTCGCGCGCCGGCTTGAACTGCGCCGCGCGTTCCTGCGTGATGCGCTCAATGTCACTCATCGTGAAGAGGCCACGCAGGCGGTCTTCATCATCCACCACCAGCAGCTTGTGGATGCCGGGATGGTCGTTGAAGAACTTGTCCGCCGCCGCAATGGGGTTCTTGCCGAGCTTCTTCTCGGTGAGCGTGAAGACCTGGTCGCGCGGGGTCAGCGCTTCAGCCACCTTGCGCTTGGCATAACGCGGTTTCACCACGCTGCCGGACAGCAGGCCCAGCAATCTCCCCTGTTCGTCCACCACGGGGAACGTGCTGAAGGCAAAGCGCTTTTCCTCAATGCGTGCCAGCACGTCGCCGATGAACTGGTCCGGCGACACCTTGATCGGCTCCTGGATCAGCCCGTGGACATGGTTCTTCACCCGGCCGACCTCCTGCAACTGCTGCTTCTCCGGCATGTTGTAGTGGATGAGGCCGAGCCCTCCGTTGAGCGCCATGGCGATGGCCATGCGCCCCTCCGTCACGGTGTCCATGTCCGACGAGATGACCGGGATGTTGAGCTGCAGGGTGTCGGCGAGCTGCGTGTCCAGCTGCGTGTCCCGCGGGAGGATTTCGGAGTAAAGCGTCGCGAGCGTGACATCATCGTAAGTCAGCGCGGTGCCCGTCTGGGCGGGGAAAAAGCGTTCCGCCGGCAGGTAAAATTCGGCGTCAAGCGGGTGAACGGCGTTGGAAATTGCCATGCCAGTTAATGCCCGACGGGCGAAGCGGCTGGCAAGCAGCAATTGGCGACAAGGTAAGTGGCCCAATACGGGAGCTGGCGAGGCGTTGGCAGCGCGCCGCTACATTCACGAGCCACCGCTGGAATTTCTCCATGCCGACCGATTTTGGCTCGCCAACCAGACCATTTCGGGTGAACTAGAGCACGCTTTGACCGCACACTTCTGCCAACGAACACTCCGGACTGTCTGGCCTGCCTTGTTGCTAGTATGGCTGGTGGCAGCCGGCCCCGCGCAAGCGCAGGGCAAGTTCGCGGCCACCAAGGAAAAGCCCCACGTGAACAGCCTCGGCATGAAGTTCGTGCCCCTGCCGGACTCGCGGGTTCTGATGAGCGTCTTCGAGACGCGCGTGGCGGACTACATGCCCTTCGCCGATTCCTTTTCCAAGCAGGACTGGGCCGCCCTCGGATATGCCGGCAAAACGAATTATCCCATGGGCGGGGTTTCGTGGGAGGAGGCGGCCGCCTACTGCCGCTGGCTCACGGAGAAGGAACGCAAGGCCGGCCTTCTTGGCAAACGAGACCGATACCGCCTGCCGACAGATGCGGAATGGAGCGTCGCCGTTGGCAAAGGCAAATATGCGTGGGGCGAAAACTGGCCGAAGATGGCCGACTGGCCAAAGCTGCCCGGCTACAAGCCGACGGACGGCGACAACACCGGCCCCGTGGGCAGCCGGCCCGCCAACGAGCTGGGTTTCCACGATCTGGGTGGCAATGTCTTCGAATGGGTCAACGACTGGTATGTGAAGACCATGAACGAAAACAAAATCCGCCAGGAGAACAAGGAACTCAACAACGACGGCGGTGGCCGCAAGTTCAAGGTCCTGCGCGGGGCGTCCTGGATCTTTTGGGATTCGACCAGTCTCCAAAACTCCTGCCGGCACATGGCGCTGCCCACGGGCCGCAGCACGCTCTATGGCTTCCGCTGCGTGCTGGAGCCTGACGGAGAAAAATGAGCCGCGATGAGCAGCAGGCTGAAGGACAGAAACGGTCTGCCGTTCACGGCTTCCCCCGTCATTCCCTTTCCTTCCTTGCCCCCGCTTCTGATCCCATTCTAAATCCCACCATCAAATGCCCGGTTTTCTGAAATGCAATTGCGAGCACTGCGGCGGCCGCATCGAATATCCCGCCGAGGCCGTGGGCGCGAACGTCGCCTGCCCGCACTGCCAACAGGAAACCCCGCTGAAAGTTGAGTCCGCCGGCGAGGACCCGGAGGTGGTCACCGTGGGCGGCGGCAAGGCCAAGCTCGTGCTCGGCACCGTGGCGGCCTGCCTCGTGGCCGTCGCCGCGCTCGTCGCCGCCGGGATTTGGGTGAAGCAGAGGGGGACGGTCAAAGACTCTGCCGACGCCAAACCCGGCCCCAAGACGGCGGGCACCCCCGCCCCCGGCGCAGCCAGCGCAACCGGCGGCGCAAAGGTCGAGCTTGATCCGCCCAAGGCCGTCGTGCCGGTGGTGGGCAAGTTTCAGAACGGCCTGAGCGCCGCGCAGATCAAGAGCGGCCGTGCCATCATCGCCGGGCCCTGCACGGACTGCCATCGCCAATACGACCCGGCGACCTACAACGTCGAGGAATGGAGTCGCATCATCGGCTCCATGCGCGGGAAGGCCAAGCTGCGCGGCCGCGAAAGTGACGACTTGGACACCTTCGTCCGCTCGGTGAAGAATTAGCGCTAGGGCCGGGGCGCTGAATTATTCCCCCTTTCCACCGGTCGGCTTACGCACCAATCTGTTTTCATGAGCTCGTTCCGTTTGCACCTGCTGCTCACCGCCGCTTGGCTGGGCATGGCGGCCACCGCCCCGGCCCAACCCGCACCCAAATCCCGGGTCACGTATTCCGAGGCCTACGGCAAATCCGCACAGCCGGAGCTGACGGCCAAGGATCTGCCCCGCTTCCCTGCCATGGAGCCGGCCCGGGCCGCCGAATCGTTTCAGGTCAAACCGGGTTTCCGGCTCGAACTCGCCGCCAGCGAACCGAACATCAACAGCCCGGTCACCATCGCCTTCGACGAGCAGGCGCGCATGTATGTCATCGAGATGATTGACTACTCGGAACGCCGGGACGAAACCCCGCATCTGGGCCGGGTGCGCCTCTTGGAGGACACGGACGGCGACGGCCGCTACGACAAGGCCACCGTCTTCGCCGATAACCTGCCCTGGCCCACGGCCGTGATCTGCTACGGCGGCGGCATCTTCGTGGGCGCCACGCCGGACATTCTCTGGCTCAAGGACACCAACGGCGACGGCAAGGCCGACGAACGCCAGGTGGTCTTCACCGGCTTCAGCAGCGGCGCAACGCGGCTCAATGTGCAGGCCCTGCTCAATTCACTCAACTGGGGTCTGGACAACCGCATCCACGGTGCCACCGGCCCCATCGGCGGAAACGCCGTGAGACCTGCCAGCACCAACAGCCCGACGCTGGACCTGCGCGGGCGCGACTTCAGCTTCGACCCGCGCAGCCTGAAACTGCGGGCCGAATCCGGCGGCGGCCAATACGGGCTCTCCTTCGACAGCTTTGGCCGCAAGTTCGTGTGCAGCAACAGCGATCACTTGCAGATGCTGCTCTTTGACCAACGCTATGCCGCGCGCAACCCCGCGTTCGCCATGCCCAGCCCGCGCGTCAGCATCGCGGCGGATGGCCCGGCGGCGGAGGTCTTCCGCCTGAGCCCAGACGAACCTTGGCGCATTGTCCGCACCCGCTGGCGCATCAGCGGCGTGGTGCCCGGTGCGGTTGAAGGTGGCGGGCGCGTGTCCGGCTACTTCACCGGTGCGACCGGCGCGACCATTTACCGCGGCAACGCTTACGGCCCCGAGTTTGTGGACAACGCATTCATCGGCGATGCCGGCGGGAACCTCGTCCATCGCAAGGTGCTTTCCCCCAACGGCGTCGCGCTCACGGGTAAACGCCCGGCGGACGAGCAGAACGTCGAGTTCATCGCCTCCCGCGACACCTGGTTCCGCCCGGTGCACTTCCAAAACGGACCGGACGGATGCCTCTACATCGTGGACATGTATCGCGAGGTGATCGAGCACCCGTGGTCCATCCCAGAAGCCATCAAGAAGCACATTGACCTCAACAGCGGCAGCAACCGCGGACGCATCTGGCGCGTGGTGCCGGAAAACTTCAAACGGCCGGCCTTGCCCAAGTTTGCCACGCTGAGCTCAGCCCAACTTGCCGGCCACCTCGATCACCCCAACGGCTGGGTGCGTGAGACCGCCGCCCGCCTGCTCTACGAACGCGCCGACCGCCGCGCGGCAGCAGCCATCGAAAACGTTTTGAGCCGCTCGCCTTCGCCCCTCGGTCGCATCCACGCCCTGTATGCGCTGGACGGCTTGCTAACCCTGAACAACCAGCACCTGCTCACCGCGCTCGGCGATGCCGACGAGCGGGTGCGGGAACACGCGATCAAACTTTGCGAAGGACCGCTAGCCGGCGGCAGCGGGCAGTCCGCGCTGGGACCACGTCTGCTGGCCATGACCACGGAACTGCCTCCCCGCGTCCGTTTTCAGCTCGCCCTCACCCTCGGGGAAGTCCGCAGCCCCGCACGGGCGAAGGCGCTGGCCGAACTGATCCGCCACGATGCTGACAACCCGCTCATGCGCGCGGCCGTGCTCAACTCGCTCACCGACGGGGCCGGCGAGGTGTTCAACGCCCTCGTCCATGACGTCCGGTTCCGCGGCAAACCCGGCAGCGACGAATTCCTGCGCCAGCTCGCCGAACTCATCGGTGCCCGCAATGTCCATGGCGAAGTCCGCGCCGTGCTTGAATTCGCCGCCAAGCCGGACCCCGCCGCGCCGGTCGCCACCTGGGTGCGCGCACTGGGCGACGGGGCGGCCCGCGCCGGCACCTCGCTCAAAGCGGTGGATCGCTTGGGCTTCCTCAAAGGAGTGTTCGCTGCCGCTGCGCAGACCGCCGGCAACCCGCAGGCCCCCGTCGCCGCCCGCGCCCAGGCCGCCCAGCTCCTCGCCCTGACGACGTATGCCGAGGCCGGCCCCAAACTGCTGCCCCTGCTCGACGCGTCGGACGAACCGCTGAAGCTCGCCGCCATCAGCGCCCTCGCCCGTTTCCCCGCCCCCGAGGTTGGCCCGGAGCTGGTGAAGCGCTGGCCCGCCTACTCGCCGCGGGATCGCTCCGAGGTGCTCGCCGCCCTCACCACCCGGCCCGAGCGCGCCCTCGCCCTGCTTAAAGCCGTCGAGGCCGGTCCGGTGAAACCCGCCGAGCTGCCCGCCGCCGCCGTGAAGTCCCTCGTCAGCAGCAAGGACAAGGCCGTGGCCGCGCTGGCCATGAAGCTTTTCCCGCCCGCCCCCAAACCGGTGGACGTGCTTAAATCCTTCGCCCCGGCGCTCGCGCTCGCGGGCGACGCCGCGCGCGGCAAGGCGATCTTCATGGAACGCTGCGCCTCGTGCCATCGCGCGGGCAAGGACGGCTTCGCCCTCGGCCCCGACTTTGTGACTGTCCGCACCGCCGGGAAGGAGAAGCTGCTGGCCAGCATCATTGACCCGAACAGCGAGGTTGCCCCGCAGTTCATCGCCTTCCAGGTGGACACGCGGGAGGACGAGAGCTACACCGCCATCATCGCGGACGAAACCCCGAGCCACGTCACCTTGCGGATGGCGGGCGGGCAGGCCGTCACGCTCGCCCGCGCAAAGGTCAAGGGCATGAAGAGCTCCGGCCAATCGCTGATGCCGGAGAACCTCGCCGCCGGCCTGACGCCGCAGGCCATGGCGGACCTGATCGAGTTCGTGCTCACCGCACCGGCCCCGCAGTAACGCTGGATGGATACCCTCACCCACGCGCTGCTCGGCGCGGCTGTCGGACAAGTCGCTTTCGGACGCCGGCTCCAGTGGCGGGCCACGGTCATCGGCATGGTGGCCGCCGAACTGCCCGACCTCGACTTCTTCATCCACAGCGCCGCGGACCCGTTGCTGAACGTCGAACTGCACCGGCACTTCACCCACTCATTCGCCTTCTCGCCGATCCTCGGCTTCGCCGCCGCGCTGCCCTGGTGGTTTCGGGCGGAGTTCAAGCCCCTGCGTTGGCCGCTGTTTCTTTGTGGCCTGATCGCCTGCTGGTCGCACATCCTGCTCGACGCCTGCACGAGCTATGGCACGCAGTTCCTGGTGCCCTTCAGCCGCCACCGCTTCGGGTGGGATTTCATCTCGATCATCGACCCGGTGTTCACCGTCGCCCTGCTGGCTGGCCTAGTGACAAACGCGCTCGCCAACCGTCGGCGCAAAACCAATCCGCCGGCCACCGCAGATTCAGAGTTAAATCATCCGCGATCCGTGATCCGGTATCGCTGGGTGTGGGCCGCGCTCGGCATCGGCTTCGCCTACCTTGCGGTCGGCGCGGTGCAGAAACTGCGGGCGCACGCCGCCCAAGCGGATCTGGCCCGCGCCCGCGGCCACCGCATTGAGCGCAGCGAGGCCATGCCCACCCTGGCCAATCAGCTCGTCTGGCGCTCGCTCTACCTGCACGACGGCCGCATTTACAGCGACCGGCTCCGGGTGCCGTGGCTGGGCCCGTCGTCGGTCCGCGCAGGGGACTCGCTGCCACTGGTGACCGACCGGGATCTGGCCCCGGCGGAGACGGCGCGCCTTACGCGGCATGACTCGTTCGCCCGGTTCGCGCATTTCTCGGATGGCTGGATCGCCCGCGCGCCCGGGGACGCCGCAGTGATTGGGGACATGAGGTATTCCCTGTCCGCCAAGGCCTTTGATCCCATCTGGGGGATTCGCTTCACCGCCGCCGGCGCACCAACCGAGGTGGAATGGGTGAACCGCTCGCGCGACCGCCGCCCGGCCTTGGCCGAGTTGTGGTCCGAACTCACCGGCGCGCATCCGGAATACCGGCCGCTGCCGGCCGCCGGCCCACTCGTGAATTGACTTCGCCCCGTGTGCCGCCCACAACTCCCGGCCTATGAATTCATTGGCTGGTCAGGTTGCCTTGGTCACGGGTGCGGGTCGCGGGATCGGGCGCGCCATCGCGCTCAAGTTCGCTTCCGCCGGTGCGGACGTGGTGTGCGTTTCGCGCACGCAGGAGAACTCCGAGAAGGCCGCCGCCGAGGCGCGCGCGCTGGGTCGCCGCGCGTGGGCGCTGGCCGTGGATGTGGCCGACGCTGCCGCCGTGGCAGCCGCCGCCGAGACCGCCCTGAAGGAGGCCGGCAAAGTGGACATCCTCGTCAACAACGCCGGGGTCACGCGCGACGGCCTGCTCATGCGCATGAGCGAGGCGGACTGGGACGCCGTCATCAACACGAACCTCAAGGGCGCGTTCAACTTCACGAAGGCCCTGACGCGCTCCTTCCTCAAGCAGCGCTCCGGCCGCATCATCAACGTCGCCTCGGTCATCGGCCTAATCGGCAACGCCGGGCAGGCCAACTACGCGGCAAGCAAGGCCGGCCTGATCGGCTTCACCAAGTCCGTTGCCAAGGAACTGGCTTCGCGCGGCATCACCGCCAACGTGCTCGCGCCGGGCTTCATTGCCACGGACATGACGGCCGTGCTCAAGGACGAGATGAAGGCGGAAATTCTGAAGCAGATTCCGTTGGGCACGCTGGGCGAGCCGGAGGACATCGCCAACGCCGCGCTCTTCCTCGCCAGCGCCGAGGCCCGCTATATCACCGGCCAGGTGCTCGCGGTGGATGGCGGGATGGTGATGTGATTCCCCAGCGGACTGTCACCAAAACGGACGCAGGTCCGGGTCTGGTCCACCCGGAAAAGTAGTCGTGTTATCCCACGGCTTTGGAAACTCGAAAAACTCCGAGTGGCCATCGGCAAAACCGAGATTGTAGCGGTTACGCCCGCCGTAGTTGTGCCACTGACCTTGCAGGACATTGACTGCCCGATTAGCGTGCCAGTTCCAGTCACCAAAGAGAATCTTTTTGGACACAGCTCGCGTGTATTGACTGATCCGAACTGAGGTAGCCACGGTGTCAGATGTAACTGTTGCGACGCCGAACGCAGTGCTACGCCACTGGACTAGATAGCTCGTGCCATAGCTCTCGAAGCACTTCTTGACCGCCGCAGCCATTGCAGTATTGAGGGTATCGCCACTGTCCCGTGGACAATTGTAAACCGCGCCGCCACCGGTGTAGGCGTTCAGCACGCGGTTGCTCTCGGGCGTTGATACCTGATAGGAAGGCTGCAAGGTGAAAGGCGGGTTAGCCGTTGGCGTTTGGCCACCCATGTTCGCCCACCCGGAGTGAACCGGAAGCCGGTCGTCGAAATCCCCGGTGTAAACCAGCAATGCCAGTGCGATCTGCTTGGTGTTGTTGATGCACTTGGTCTGGTGCGCCTTCATCTTTGCCTTGCTCAAGGCCGGCAACAGCATCCCGGCCAGTATCGCGATGATGGCGATGACCACGAGGAGCTCAATGAGGGTGAAAGCACCGCGCCGAAGGAGTCGGTTACCGCTGGAAATCATGGCAGGAGGTATGGCCGCGCTCCGGGCCGAGGTCAAGCTGGCAGTGCCCGGCCCTTGACTAGGCGAAGATCTCGTTCACCGCCCTGCCCTTGCCATCCTCGGTCGCGTAGAAGGGCCGGCCTTCGATGTCGAACGCCGTCTTCGGGCTGATGCCCATCGCGGTGAAGATCGTCGCGTGCAGGTCCATGACGGGGACGGGGTTCTTGATGGCGATCAGCGGCCGCTCGTCCGCCGTCTGGCCGTAGACGAAACCCTTCTTCACGCCGCCGCCGAACATCACCACGCTCGTGCCGCCCGTGAAGTGCCGGTGCAGGCCGTAGTGCTTCATCTCATGCAAGGTCTCGCTGGGCGCAGTGGCCTGGTCCTTTGCGTTCGAGCCGGGGATGCCCTCGATCATCGCGTCGCGGCTGAACTCGCTGGCGATCACCACCAGCGTGCGGTTCAGCAGTCCGCGCGCCTCGAGATCGCGGATGAGTTGGGCGATGGGGGCATCCATCTCCTTGTGCATCCTTGCCACTGTCTCGTGGCCGTCTTTGTGCGTGTCCCAATGCAGGAAGGGCACGTATTCCGTGGTCACCTCGACGAACCGCGCGCCGTTCTCCACCAGCCGCCGGGCTAGCAGGCAGCCCTGACCGAAACGACCGGTGTTGTATTTCGCGTAGCTTTCCTTCGGCTCCAGCGCGAGGTCGAACGCGGCGCGCTCCTTCGAGCTGAGCAGCCGGTGCGCGTTGTCGAGCGAGCGCAGCATGGATTCCTGCTGGAAGTCGCTCATGAACTCGCGGTGCGGGTTCCGGTCCACGAGCTTCTTGTAAAGGCTGTAGCGGTTGTCGAACCGGCCCGGTTCCATGCCCTTGGGCGGGCGCACGGACTGCGCGGCGTCGTCGGGATACGGCAGGTTCATCGGGCCAAACTCGTTGCCGAAAAACCCAGCAGTGGTGAAGGCCTTCAACTCCTCCTGCTCGCCGACGCCTTCCAGCCGTTGACCGACGTTGATGAAGGCCGGCATCACCGGGTTGCGCGGGCCCAGCACCTTGGCCATCCACGCGCCGAGGTGCGGGGCCGCGACGGTCTGGGGCGGCACGTAGCCCGTGTGCCAGTGATACTGGTGCCGCGAATGCAGGATGTGCCCGAGGTCCGGCTGCACCGCGCTGCGGATGAGCGTGGCGCGGTCCATGACCGACGCGATCTGCTCCAGCCCCTGGCAAATCTTCACGCCATCCACTGCCGTTGGGATCGCCGGGAAGGTGCTGAGAATGTTTTTCACCGGCACGCCCTTCTCGAAGGGCTGGTAGCGCTTCGGATCAAACGTGTCCGGCGCGGCCATGCCGCCCCCCATCCAGATCAGGATGCAGGCGTCGGCGGTGGCCTTCGGATGGGTCACCTTCTCGTTGGCCAGCAGGCGCGGCGCGCCCATGGCCATCGTCGTGGCCGTGGCGGCGGCGAGCTTTTGCAGGAAGTCGCGGCGCGTGTTCTGCGGATCAAGCGGCAAGGCAGTCATGGTGACGGCAAGTTAGCGGGTGCCCGCCGTTCCGACAAGCATGCCCGCGCCCAAATTCACGCGGCTGTGGCGGCCGAGATCTGGTTGGCAAACAGGCCGACAAGGGAAGCGTCGGCCTTTCGGTTTAAGTTGTGCCTTGGGTTTGGGGTAGTTCCCCCGCTCGCGACGACAAAGGCGGGTCAGGCGGATGCCAAGGCGGCGTGGAGGACGGCGGCGAGGCGTTGGGCAGCAGATTGGGAATGGCGGCCAAGAGCCATCAGGGCGGGGATTTTGCCGGGGCGACGGAGCACCGCTCCGGCCAGCCGGCCGAGGTGAAGCCGGCCTGCGGGATTGATGAGGGCGTTGAAGTCGAGCGGGAGGTCTTCCCCCGCGGGGTCGGAGATGACGCGGACGGTTGCAGCCGGGAGGCCGCGCTGCCGGCAGAGTTCTCGGATGATGCCGGATTCCATCTCCACGGCGTCAGCCCCGGTGCGTTCGCGGAGAGCGGTTTTTTCCGAAGCCGTGGTGGCGACGCGCTCGGCGCAGTGGAAGCGGGCTGGGAGGGCTCCGGCAGCGAGCAGGCGGGCGCGGAAGGGAAAGGCGTCGTCCGCATCACAGAGGACGGTGCCCCGGGCGAGGGCGGGGTTGAGGCCACCGGCGAACCCGCAGGTGAAGACGGCGCTCCAGTCGCGGGCGGCGAGGTGCTGCCGGGCGGCGGCTTCCGCAGCGGCCGGTCCCATCCCCGAGACGACGACGGTGACATGGTCAGGAAGGGCGCGGCGAAAGGGGGCAGCTTCCTCGCGCACGGCAAAGCAGACGAGCACGGGGGGCCGGAGGGGGCCGGTCATGGTCAGCGCGAGGCGGCAGGCCGGGCATCCAGGAGCTTGCGGTGGGTCGCCAGCGCAAGCAGGGGCCAAGAATTCCGATACATGTCGTATTTGAGATAGAAGACGCAGGGGAAGCCGGTGCCGGTGATTTCGTCTTCGGACCAGGAGCCGTCGCGGTTCTGGGTGGTGCAGAGGTAGGCGACGCCACGCTTGAGGGCGGGCATTTCCGGGTCGCCGAAAGTGGCGAGGCCCATGACGGCCCAGGCGGTCTGAGAGGCGGTGCTGGGGCCGCGGCCCTTATGGACGGGATCGTCGTAGGTGTTGCAGCGTTCGCCCCAGCCGCCGTCGGCGTGCTGAACGCTCAGGAGCCAGTCGCGGGCACGGAGGAGCCAAGGCTCGGTCATGTCGTAGTCGAGCGCTTTGAGGCCGCGGAGGACCTGCCAGGTGCCGTAGATGTAGTTCACGCCCCAGCGGCCGAAGAAGGAGCCGTCCGGGTCTTGTGATTCCTTGATGAACTTGAGCGCGCGTTTCACCTGCGGATGGTCTTTCCGCACGCCTTCGAGGCCCATGACCTCAAGGATGCGCGCGGTGATGTCCACGCACTCGGGGTCGAGCATCGCGTTGTGGTCGGCGAAGGGAACTTTTTCCAAAATGCTTTTGGTGCAGTCCTTGTCGAAGGCCGCCCAGCCGCCGTCCTTGCACTGGAAGGCGAGCATCCAATCGTAGCCGCGCTTGAAACACTCGTCGCGGCGCTTCGGGTTGTCGGTGGGAATCTGCCGGAGCGCGAGCAGCACCATCGCGGTGTCGTCCACGTCGGGGTTCCACTTGTTGTTGAACTCGAAGACCCAGCCGCTGGGCTCCACGTCCACGGGGTTCTTGTGATACCAGTCGCCGCGGAAACGAATCTCGCGGTCCATGAGCCAGCTGGCGGCCTGCTTCATGCGCGGGTGCTCGGCGGGCACGCCGGACTCGCGCATGGCGATGGTGACAATGGCGGTGTCCCAGACAGGGGAGAAGCAGGGCTCGATGCGGATGGAGTCGGTGGTGTGGTGTTCGAGGCGTTTGAGCTCCTTGTATTCGCGCTCGAAGATCGGGTGGTTGCGCGGGTAGCCAAGCGCTTCGAGGGCGATCAGGCTGTTGAGCATCGCCGGGAAGATGGCCGCCAGACCGTCGCTGCCCTCAAAGCGTTCGAGCATCCACTGCTCGCATTTTTTGAGGGAGCGCTTGCGGAAGGGATGGACGCTCTGGCGGGCGACCCACTCGGCGAGTTTGTGCAGGCGGTCGAGCCAGAGAAAGGCGTTGCGCAGGCCGAAGTCGAAGTAACGCGGCCGCAGCGCTTCATCGAGCTCCCACTTCCCGTTGGGGTAAAGCTCGTCGAGATTTACGCCATTCTTGAGCGGGCGAGTGGGACGGAAGTGGTTGATGATGGCCAACGGCACGAGCATGGCGCGGGACCAGTTGGACATGTCCCAGAAGTTGACGTGGAACCACTTGCCGATGAGCAGCACCTCGCACGGAATGGAGGGAACGTGGTTCCAGCCGACCAGCCCGATGAGCGCGAGGTAGAGCTTGGAGAAGGTGTTCATCCGCGGCACGCCGCCGAGATTGCGGGCCATCTCGCGGGCCTTGAGCATGCGGGGATCGGTGACGGGGACGCCGGCCAGCTTGAGCGCGAGGTAGGCCTTGATGGTGGCGTTCACCTCGGCGGGACCGTGAGGGTAAATGTTCCAGCCGCCGTCTTCGAGCTGCTTCTCGAAGATGTGGTTCACTGCGCGCCGCTGCCATTCAAGGTCCACAGTGTCCGACCAATGATGGTAAGCCACCATGTCGGACACGAGCGTCACGTCCACGATCAGCTCCCCGACCCAGTAACCTTCCGGATGCTGGACGCTGAGCAGATAGTCCTGCGAGCGCTTGGTGGCGGCGGCCAGACTGGCTTCGGAAAACTGTCCGAACGCAAACGCCGACGGCTGGGCAGACGGCGTGCTTCGTTCCGTTTGGGTGACAACAGACATGATGCGCGAATCTGAAAAACGCCAGCGGGGGTGTAAAGAACTATTCCGCCCGGCAGGCGGGCGCACTTTTCTCCGTGCAATCCCCCCGCCCCGCCGCTGAAATCCCGCCGTGCAACGCGGCTACCTCGGCATCGAAATCGGCGGCACCAAGCTCCAACTCGTCGCGGGCGACGACGCGGCGCGCATCACGGCGCGCGTGCGCCTGACGGTGGACAAGTCGCGGGGCGGCGCGGGTATCCGTGAGCAGATCCAGCATGCCCTGCCCAACCTCATGACCCAGGCATCACCCGCCGCGATCGGGGTTGGCTTCGGCGGGCCGGTCGATTCCGCGACCGGCCGGATCTGCTGCTCACATCAAATCGAGGGCTGGTCTGAGTTTCCCCTCGGCGACTGGCTGAGCGGTCTCACTGGCCGGCCCGTGCGGGTGGACAACGACGCGAACACCGCCGCGCTCGGCGAAGCGCAGGCCGGCGCGGGGCGCGGCCACAATCCCGTCTTTTATGTGACGCTGGGCAGCGGCGTGGGCGGCGGGCTGGTCGTGGACGGCCGCATTTACCACGGCGCCAAACCCGGCGAAGCAGAAATTGGCCATGTGCGGCTCGACCGCTCCGGCGTCATCGTCGAGGAACGCTGCTCCGGCTGGGCCGTGGACCGAAAGATTCGCGCCGCCTGTGGCCGTGAACCGCAGAGCGCGCTTGCCACGCTGACGGCCGGGATGGACTCCGGCCAGGCTCGCGCGCTCGGCCCCGCGCTTGCGCAAGGCGATGCTCTTGCCGCCCAGATCCTCACCGAGGTGGCCGATGACCTCGCCTTCGGACTTTCGCATGTCACGCAGTTGCTGCACCCGGAGGTGATCGTCTTGGGCGGCGGGCTTTCGCTGCTGGGCGAACCGCTGCGCACTGCCGTGGCGGCCGCCCTGCCCCGCTACGTGATGGAAGCTTTCGCCCCCGGCCCGCGCGTCGTGCTCGCCGGCTTGGGCGAGGACGCGGTGCCAGTCGGGGCATTGCTTTTGGCCCGCGAAACACGCGAATGAACGCGAAAACCCAAGCTCGATCGTCCAATTTCCTTTTCGCGTCCTTTCGCGCGTTTGGCGGGCACCTTCTATGAACCTCGAACTCATCAACACCGGCAGCGAGCTGATGCTCGGCCGCGTCCTCAACACGCACCAGCAATGGCTCTGCCGCCGACTCGCCGATCTCGGCTATGTCGTCACCCGGCAGGTCGCCGTGGCGGACACGGCGGACGATATCGAGCGCTCCGTGCGCGAGGCGCTGGGCCGCGCGGATTTCATCATCACCACCGGCGGCCTCGGCCCGACCTCCGACGACATCACGCGCGACCGCATCGCCGCCCTGCTCGGCCGCAAGCTGCACGAAGACCCGGCCATCGTCGCGCATGTGGCCGGCTTCTTCGCCAAGCGCAACCGCCCCATGCCTTTCAGCACGCGCGTGCAGGCGATGGTGCCCGACGGCGCGCTCGTCTTGAACAACGCCCATGGCACCGCGCCCGGCCTGGCGCTCCACGTCAGTCCGAATCCCTTCCGGCCCGACGGCAAGCCAAGCTGGCTGGTCATGCTCCCCGGCCCACCGCGCGAGCTGCACCCAATGTTCACCAACCAGGTCGCTCCGTTGCTGAAGGAAAAGCTCCCGCTCGACGCCGACTTCGTCTGCCGCACGCTGCGGACCGTCGGCATCGGCGAATCCTATCTGGAGGAACGCATCGCCGGCCCGCTCAAGCCGCTCACCGACGCCGGCCTGGAACTGGGTTACTGCGCCCATTCCGGCGCAGTGGACGTGCGCTTCATCGGGCGCGGGTGCGGTGCGGACGCGGACGTGGCGGAGGCCGCACGCATTGTCTATTCGCTCGCCGGCGAACACATCTTCGGCGAAGGCGACGAGGAATTGCACGAGGTCGTGTTGCGCCGCCTGACCGAGCGGAAGCAGACGCTCGCGCTGGCCGAGTCCTGCACCGGCGGCTTCATCGCCAACCGCATCACCAACGTGCCCGGCGCATCCGCCGTGCTGCTCGCCGGGCTGGTGACTTACAGCAACGCGGCCAAGCAGGCCTTCCTCGGCGTCAAGGCCGAGACAATGGCCGCCCACGGCGCGGTGAGCGAGGCCGTCGCCCGCGAAATGGCCGAGGGCTGCCGCGCGCGGACGGGGGCGGACTTCGCGCTGGGCGTCACGGGCATCGCCGGACCCAGCGGCGGCACACCGGAGAAACCCGTGGGCACGGTGTTCATCGCGCTGGCGAGCGCGGCCGGCACGAAAGTCATCAACCCGGTCAACCGCTACGACCGCGAGACCTTCAAGTATCTGACCTGCATGCAGGCACTCGAACTGCTCCGGCGCGCGCTGCCGAGCTGACTACCGCCGCAGCACAAACTCCTTCGCGTTCACGAGGCTCCACAGCACGTCCTCGGCACCGGTGCGACGATCCTTGGCCGCGTCGAGATGCGCGACGGATTTTGACAATTCCGTCGGCGTCGGCGGACGAGTGAGGACGGTCCAGTAGAGTTCCTCGACCAGATCGCGATTGGACTTCACCGAGTCAAGCAGCGGACCGAGGCGGTTGCTGGATTGGGTGAGCAACTCGTTGACCGATGGGCCGGAAATCATCTGAAAGGCCTGGCCCATCGTCGTCTCGGCGGAACGCTCGCACTCGCACACCGTGATGCGAGGCGGCTTGCCAAAAATGCTCATGAACAGGTCCGGGGAAAGCTGGCTGCGGCGACCGCGCCGGCCCTGCAACCGCGCGCCGGGCAGCTCCGCTGCGCGCGTGCCGGCGGGGAAGTTCGCGAACTCCGGCGTCACGCCCGCGACCTGATGCAGAGTGTCGAACATCTGCTCGGCCGTCAGCCGGCGCACGGTCGCGCGGGAGTAGTTGGTCTCGTCGTCGGCGTTCGTGTCGTTTGGCGCGCTGGCGGTCTGGTAGGCGCGTGAGTTCATGATGAGCCGGATGACGTGGCGTAGGTTGAAGCCGCTTTGCACAAACTCCTTCGTCAGCGCGTCGAGCAGCGCGGGGTGCGACGCGGGATTCGTCGCGCGGAAGTCGTCAATCGGGTCCACGATGCCCCGCCCCATGAGGTGATACCAGATGCGGTTGACCTGTGAGCGGGCGAAGAGCGGGTTTTCCGGCCGGGTCATCCATTCGGCGAGCGCTTCCAGCTCGTCCTTCCGCTCGAAGTCCTGCTTGTCCGCGCCGAGGAAGCGGGGTTCCGCCGGCTTGTCGGTGCGCGGGTTGGTCACGCTGCCTTTGCGCGCGAGATAGACAATCTGCTCGCCGATAAACTCGTGCTTGTCGTTCCGGTCGCGGCGATTGTTGGCGAGAACCTTGTAGTCCACGCGCGCGAAGAGCGCAGCCCAGTCGTAGTAGTCGTCCTGCGTCCAGCGGTCGAACGGGTGGTTATGGCACTGCGCGCACTGGAGCCGGGTGCCGAGGAAGACCTGCGCGGCCGCCTCCGCGCGGATGACCGGGGTGCGGTTGGCGCGGTAAAAGTTCGCCTCCGGGTTTGCGTAAGTGCTGCCGCGCGATGCAATCAACTCGCGGGCGAACTGATCCATCGGCTTGCCGCGCGCAAGGCTGCCGCGAATCCAGTTGTGGAAGTCCTGCATGCCCTTCGCGTCGAGCGTCTTTTCCTCGACGCGCAGGAGGTCGGCCCACTTGAGCGCCCAGAAGTCGGCGAACTCGTCGCGTTCGAGCAACTCATCCACGAGGGCGGCGCGCCTGTCCGGCGGGGCCACTTTCGAGTTTTGCGTTTTGAGTTTCGGGTTCGCGCCCGGCTTTCCCCCGTTGCCGACGAAGCGCTTCGCCTCTTCCGCCGTGGGCAGGAGGCCGAGCAGGTCGAGATACGCGCGGCGGAGGAAGACTTCATCGGTGACCAATTCGCTTGGGTTTGTCCGCAGCGTTTTGAGCTTCGCGAAAATGTGCTCGTCCACAAAGTTTCGCGGCTGCGGGCTGGCCCACTTGAAGCCGGGCCGCGCGGGCACAAACGCCAGCCGCACCGGTTCCTGCAAGTGCAGGAAGCGCACCAGCAATGTCGTCTCGCCGGACTCCTTGCGCGTCACGCGGCCGTCCGTAGAGACATCGGCCACGGCGACGTTCACGACCTCGTAGCAGGCAATGCTCGTCACGTCGCGCGTGGAGCCGTCGGAGAATTTCGCCGCAACCTTCACCGCGACCGAGCTGGCCGGCTCGATGAGGAACTGCTCGCGCGGCGTCACCTCCAGCTTCACCAGCGTCGGCGCGCCGGGCGACTCGCGCTTCGCGCCGCTGGCAATCCACTCGCGCAACGTGCGGTATTCCCACGAATTCCGGTCGAAGCGCTTTCCGCCCTCGTGCGCGACAGCCTGCGTGGCCTTGAGCAGCAGGAGGCTTTCGTCAGGAGAAAACACATTCACGCGCCGACCAAACTGGTCCTGCACGAGCGCGGCGTAGTCGTAATCAAGGTCTCCGCCGCGCAGGGACATCTTGAAGCCGCCCTTGCCGGTGGCGTTGCCGTGGCAGGTGCCGAGATTGCAGCCGGCCTTGGAAATGACCGCCGCGACCTCGGTCTGGAAGGTGACTTCCGCCCGCGCGGCCAAAATACCCGCCCACGCCAACGCCCCCAGCAGCAGGCGGAGCGGGCGAATGAGTGCGGTGTGTGTCACGTGGGCAAGGTAATGGGGGCAGCTGCGCAAGGAAAGTCCGGTGTGGCAGACCCCCTGCCCCGCCAGCTTATTCGCACGGCTTGGAATAAGCCGCCCCGTCAGACACTCTAACCCGCGTGACCGAGCCGAACTTCGACCAGTTGGTGAGCGACTACTATCAGGCGCTCTACCGCTTTGCGTTGAGCTTGGCCGGCAGCGAGGCAGAGGCGTGTGACCTTACCCAGCAGACCTTCTTCCTCTGGGCGGCGAAGGGGCAGCAGCTTCGGGATCGCTCGAAGGTCAAGACGTGGCTCTTCACGACGCTGCACCGCGAGTTCCTCGGCTCGCGCCGCCGCACCACCCGTTTCCCGCACCACGACCTCGACTCCGTCGAGCACGAGCTGCCGCCCGTCACCCCGGCCACAATCAACGCCCTGGATGGCCGCGTCGTGATGCAAGCCTTGCAAGCCGTGGACGAGGTGTATCGCGCACCGCTGACCCTCTTCTACCTCGAAGACCATTCGTATCTCGAAATCGCGGAGATTCTCGAAGTGCCCATCGGCACCGTCATGTCCCGGCTCGCACGGGGCAAGACGCAGCTGCGCGCCCTGCTCGCTGACCAGGCCGCCGGCACGCAGCGCAAGATTGTGCCAGTGGAACTCCGCCAAGCCCTTTGACCCGATGAACAACGACGAAGCCAAATTCATCCTCCGCGCCTACCGACCCGGCGGCCCGGATGCCGCTGACCCTCAGTTCGCCGAGGCGCTCGCCCAGGCTCGCCGCGACCCGGAACTCGCCCAGTGGCTAGCCGAACAAACCGCCCTTGATGCTGCGATTGGCACAAAGCTGCAAACCGTCCCCGTCCCGGCGGACCTCAAGGCCAGCATCCTCGCCGGGCGCAAGGTCGTGCCCTTGCCCACGACCCCCTGGTGGCGCATCCGCATCCACCCCGCCGCGACCGCCGCCGCGCTGGCCGTGACCCTTGGCCTCATCGGCTTCCTCGCCGTGCACGAACCACCGGAGCCCCGTCCCGACTTTGCCAGCTTCACACAGGACCTGACCGACTACCTCGCCAAGGGCTACGGCATCCTGCCCCGGCACGCACACTTGGCCACCACTCAGGCCAATTACTTCGGCGCGCAAAGCTACCGGATGAACTACCGCAGCCCGAGCCTCGATGACATCCGCACGTGGCTGAAGGAAAACGGCGGTCATCCCGAGTTTACCGTGCCCACCGCCCTTCAGAAGCCGCTCAACCTCGCCTGCGCCGTCATGGACTGGCGCGGCCACCGTGTCACCCTCCTCGCCTTCCAGACCGGCCGCGCCCTGCCGCAGGACAAGGTCCACCTCGTGATCATTAACCACGCCGACCTGCCGGATGCCCCCAGCCGCAACTTCCCGCGCCTCGCCGAAGGTGAGGACTGGGCCACCGCTGCGTGGACCGAGGGCGCGTTGACCTACCTGCTGATGGCCCCCGGTGACCGCCGGACCATGGAAAAGTATCTTTAAGCCTCCGCTTGGCCGAACGCGATATGGCAGAAATCGAACGAGCCGGACGCGCAATGCCCTGCATCCGCTCACCGTTTTGCGCCACTCAGCCGTAACACTTTTTCCTTTGGGCGTCCCATTGGCTCCGCAAGACTGAGCGCAATGACGCCGCGCCGTTTCGCCCTGCTGCTGGCCGTGCTGGCCACCGCCGCCTGGCCGGACTTGCTCCTGGGCACCGGCAGCTTCGGGCTGCGCGATTACAGCGTCTTCGGCTACCCGCTGGCACATTACCATCGCGAGTGCTTCTGGCGCGGCGAACTTCCCTTGTGGAACCCTTTCAACCACTGCGGCCTGCCCTTCCTCGCGCAGTGGAACACCATGGTGCTCTACCCCGGCGCGCTGCTCTACCTGCTGCCGCCGCTGCCGTGGTCGCTCGGGCTGTTCATGCTCGTCCACCTGGGGCTCGGTGGCCTCGGCGCGTATGCCGTCGCGCGGCGCTGGACCGGCCACGAACTCGCCGCCGCGGTCGCGGGCGTGGCCTATGCCTTCCACGGTCTCGTGCAGCAATCGCTCATGTGGCCGAACAACCTCGCCGCGTTCGCCCTGCTCCCGTGGGTGGTGCTGACAGCGGAAGGTGCCATGCGCGAAGGCGGCCGCAAACTTGTCATCGCGGCCATTGTCGGCGCGATGCAAATGCTGACTGGCGCGCCGGAAGTCATCCTGTCCACGTGGCTGCTGGTGGGTATGCTCGCACTGATTCCGGGAATTCCCGATGTTCAGTTTTCAATTGGCAATTTGGCATTGCCGCTCCTTCGGCTGCTTTCCGTCGTCCTCCTCGTCTCCCTCCTCTCCGCCGCCCAGCTCCTCCCCTTCCTCGACCTGCTCGCGCACTCGCAGCGCGACGCCGGCTACGCCACCGGCTCGTGGCCGCTGCCCGCCACCGGCCCGGCGAACCTGCTCGTGCCGCTCTTCAACTGCCACTTCATGTCCACCAGACTGCCCGCGCAACCAGGACAGGCGTGGACCGCCACCTTCTATCCCGGCGCGCTGGTGCTCGTGCTCGCCGCGCTGGCCGCGCTCCGCGTGCGCCGCGTGGCGGTCGTCGCGCTGGCGATGTTCAGCCTGCTCGCGCTGGTGCTGGCCCTCGGCAACAACGGCCCGCTCTACGGAGTTGCAAAAGAGCTGCTGCCGCTGGGCGTCATGCGTTACCCGGTCAAGTTCATCATCCCGCTGACGTTCATCCTGCCCATGCTCGCTGCGTGGGCCATCGCGTCGCTGGCCACGACCGGCTTGAACCGGCGTGCGCTCGTCGCTGGTGTGGGTGGTGCGCTCGCGATCATTGCGTCGTTGGGCGTCATCGGCTGGAACTGGCCACCGCCGAACAACGACCCGACCGACCGCGCGCGTGTGTTGCACAGCGCGCTCGCTTCGGGCACGGCGCTGGCGGCCGGCGCCTTCGCCCTCGTGCAAGTGCTCCGCGCGCCGGGCAACCGCTTCTGGCCGCTGGCCTTGCTCGCCGTCCTCTTCTTCGACCTTCGCACGCATTGCCCCGGCCTCACGCCGCACGTGAACCCCGGCGTCTTCGCGCCCGGTGTGCCGCCGGCCGATGCCCTCGTCCCGCGCCCGCAGTTGGCTGCAGGTCGCGCCGTGCTGCACCCGCGCGCGCTGCTGGACCTCGATGGCCGGATGCTGCCCGAGCTGGACCGCACGCTGCTGCTCCAGCGGCAGGCGCTCTTCATGAACGCCAACCTCCTCGAAGGCATCCCCAAGGCCGACGGCTTCTTCAGTCTCGAACCACGCGCCACGCACGAGGCCACGCTGCTGCTCTACGCCGGCACCAACGGCCTGCGCGACCGCCTCGCGGACTTCACCGGTGTCACCCACGCGAACCCGCCACCGAACATTTTCCATTGGCAGCGCCGCGAGAACGCCTTACCGCTCATCACTGCGGGGCAACACGCCGAGTTCTCCGTTTATGGAGAGGCTTTGCCCCAAATGACTTCCTCGAACTGGAATCCCCGGGAGACGGTATTTCTCTACCTGTCCGGCAAACACCGCGACGGGTATCTGCGGTGGCCGCCCTTGACAACCCAGCCCGACCGACGACTGCAACTTGCCGGCACGGTTGCTGCCCACGTGCTCAGCACCGAGTGGACCGCTCACCGCGTCGAATGCGAGGTGGAATCCCCCGCGCCCACGCTGGTCGTCCTCGCCCAATCCTACTACCATCCTTGGCAAGCGACCGTGAACGGACAGCCCGCTGAAATCCTCCGCGCGAACCACGCCTTCCAAGCCGTGCCCGTCCCCGCTGGCCGCAGCACCGTGCGGCTCGACTACGTGGATCGCCGCTTTCAATTTGGCTTCGCGTTGTCTGCGCTTGGCCTCCTCGCATGCGCCGTGCTGTGGTGGCGGACGGCAGGGAGGGCTGGCACATGATGACAGATTCGGACGCAGAGTTTTTGATTTCTGCGATTAAGCTGGCCTGGCTTCTTGTGCTGGGATGGCTGGCTTGGCGCATACCGTTTGTGGCCCACCTTTCAGACCGAGAGTTACGACGGTCGGCTATCGAGCTTTGGGGTTATGGTTTCTTGCTGATATGCATCGGTGGGATTTCTGCGCTTGCGCCACGTGGCTCATTCGAGCTGTCGGTATTATTCGCGCTGCCAGGACTCATAGTGATTCTCGGTGGTGTTATGCGACACCGGCGCTACAAGAGACGCACTAAGCGCAATGATTGACAGCACCGTGACTTCTCAGTGTGGAGCCTTGGACTCAAACCCAACGAGTTGGTTCACGCCGCCCCGCTTCGCCGCCTTCCTCCTGCTCGCCTTCGTCCTCGCCTTCCCCGGCATCTGGCTGGGCACCGAGACCTTCTTCCGCTCCGACTACGGCGTCATGGCCTACCCCGCCGCGCACTACCTGCGCCAGAGCCTCCGCGCCGGCGAGCTACCCCTGTGGAACCCGCTCTCGAACTGCGGCGCGCCCTTCCTCGCGCAGTGGGGCACCATGTGCCTCTACCCCGGCTCGCTCTTCTTCGTCGCGCTGCCGATGCCTTGGGCGCTGGGCGTCTTCTGCCTGCTGCACCTGTGGCTCGGCGGCCTCGGCGCGCGTGCGCTGGCGGAGCGCTGGACCGGCAACCGCTTCGCCGCCGCCGTCGGCGGCACGGCCTTCGCCCTCAACGGCGCGTCGCTCGCGTGCATCACCTGGCCGAACTACTGCGTCGCCCTCGGCTGGCTGCCGTGGATCGTGCTGCTCACCGAGCAGGCCTGGCGCGAAGGCGGCCGCAAACTCGTCCTCGCCGCCCTCGCCGGCACGATGCAGATGCTGACCGGCGTGCCGGAACTCGTGGTGATGACGTGGGGGTTCCTCGGCGTGCTGATGTTGAGTGAGGCGTGGCCAGCCGAAGGAATTTCAAATTTTCAATTTTCAATTGGCAATTTGAAATCACCTCTCCGCTTCACCGCCGTCGTGCTCCTCATCGCCGCCCTCTCCGCCGCCCAACTCCTCCCCTTCTTCGACCTCCTCGCCCACTCGCAGAGAGACGCCTCATATCACGACGCCCGCTGGCCGATGCCGCCGTGGGGTTGGGCAAACTTCCTCGTGCCGCTCTTCCGTTACTTCCAAACGCCGCAGGGCTTCTGGGTGCAGGAAGGCCAGCAATTCCTCTCCAGCTACTACCTCGGCCTCGCGCCGCTCGCGCTCGCGCTGCTGGCCGTGTGGAAGGCCCGCGAACGCCGCGTCTGGCTGCTCGCGGGCGTAACGCTCTTCGCCCTCGTCATGGCCCTCGGCGATGCGGGACTACTCTACACCGCGCTCAAGAACCTCCTGCCCGGCAGCCTCATCGCGCGCTTCCCGGTGAAGTTCGTCCTCCTCGCCGCCTTCACCGTGCCGATGCTGGCCGCCTTCGGCATCGCGTGGCTCACCAGAAATTCGGAATGCGGAATGCGGAATGCGGAATTTGCCGGCGGGCTTCCCGGTGGCAGCGGACGTGAGGAGGCTCCATCTTCGCAATCGGCAATCGGCAATCGGCAATCGGCAATTAATCAGAGCCTCCTCACGTCGGCTGCTACCAACAAGTCCACGACCGCCCCGCTCCTCCGCATCGCCTTCGCCCTCGCCGCGCTGACCGCTCTAATAATCTGGCTCGGCCAGCAGCACCCGCTGCAATACGACCGATGGCCGGAGACGTGCGCTAACGCCGTCACCCGCCTATTCTGGCTCGCGGTGGCCTTTGGCGCAGTGGCTGTCGCCGTGGGAGCCTGGGTGCGTCCAGCTCGTGAACGGCTGCTCGCCGCCGGCTCGCTGCTGGTGCTGCTGGCGGCGGACCCGCTGACCCACCAGCCGAATCAAACTCCTCGCAATCCTGCTAGGTCTTTAACTCGCCTCATTGAATTCACATTCGGTCAGCGTCGATGGCCCACACTAGGCGAAGGTCGCATCTTTCTTTCGCCGGAGCGTGAGCAATCGCTTCTAATAGGTAGTGGGGGCGACAACCGTCTCTTTTTCTGGTCGCACCTCAATTTGCTGGACGGTGTTGCAAAGGTGAACGGCTCCTCGAACCTCCGACTGATGGAGCAGAATGCGCTGCAACGCCGTCTTTATCCAACCAATCATTCAAGCACTCTTGACCATAGTCCAATCCTCGATTTCCTATCGGCGATTTACTTTGCCAAAGGCACCGGCGCGGGAGGGCTCCCGGACCCCAGGCCCTTTACCACCTTCTACCACTCCGATGTTACAGACCTCGCTTGGGAACTCCGAACCAACACACCGCCACTCGTGGCCGCCGGAGTTCGTCCGGAGTTTACCGAGCCGGCGCCAATGCTCGACGCGCTAACCAGAGCGAATTTTAACCCGCGCCGCACGGTCTTTCTCTCCCCCGAAGCCGTCGGCTCCGTCCCCACCAACGCCGCCAACGCCCGCGTCACCACCCGCCGCTTCGCCGCGCACGAAATCCTCGCCGAGGTCGAGACCGACGCGCCGACACTCGTGACGGTGGCGCAGTCGTTCTACCATCCGTGGCGCGCGTTCGTGGATGGCCAGCCGGTCAAACTCTGGCGCGCGAACTACGCCTTTCAAGCCCTCGCCGTCCCCGCCGGCAAGCACACCGTCCGCCTCGTGTATGTGGATCAAAAGTTCCGCCTCGGCGTCGGGATTTCGCTGGCGGGCTTGGTGTTGTGCGGCTTCCTGTGGTGGCGCGGCGGACATAGAACAAAGATTGGGACCGACGTAGCAAAGGCGACATGACTTCCACCCCACGCCTCGCAAAGCGGCGGAGGGCCGCCGCAGTCCAAGACGCTGCCGCGTTGCCAAGCGCGCCCCTCCCACGCGCCAGCGTCTTGGACTGCGCCAGCCCTCTGGCGCTTTTTCCAAAGCCCTGCGAAACTCCCGCAACGCCTTGACCGACACGACGACCAACCCCAAACCCGAAAAGCCGAACGCGGACCAGTTCCTTTCACTCGGCCGCTTCGCCCTCGTCCTCGCCGCGCTCCTCGCCTTCACCTTCTGGCGCGTGCTCTTCGGCGGCGAGGCGTTCTTCTATCGCGACTACGGGTTCCTCGGCTATCCGTTCGCGCACTTCCATCGCGAGTGTTTCTGGAGCGGCGATTTTTTCCCGCTGTGGAATCCCTACGTGAACTGCGGCGCGCCGTTCCTCGCGCAGTGGAACACGCTCTGCCTCTATCCCGGCGCGCTGATTTACCTGTTGCTGCCGCTGCCGTGGTCGCTGGGATTCTTCTGCGTGGCGCACCTGTTCCTCGGCGGCATGGGAATGCGCGCGCTGGCGGAGCGGTGGACGGGCAGCCGCTTTGGCGCGGCGCTGGCGGGCGTGGCGTTCGTCTTCAGCGGGTTGGTGCTGGGCTGCGTCATCTACCCGAACTACCTCGTCGCACTCGGCTGGATGCCGTGGGTCGCGCTCGCGACGCGGCGCGCGTGGCGCGAAGGCGGGCGAAGCCTCGTCCTCGCCGCGCTGGCCGGCGCGATGCAGATGCTGTCCGGTGCGCCGGAAATCATTTTGCTGACGTGGGGTTTTCTCGTGGCGCTGCTCGTAGTGGATTGGGTCCAAGGTCCAAAGTCCAAGGTCCAAAGTCTCTCGGCGCAAGCGAGCAGCGGTGGGCAGGGCGATTCCTCCCTTACCCCGGCCCTCTCCCGCTGGGAGAGGGAGAGCACAAGCACGCGGGCTGGAGCCTCGGAAGCGCCGCTTGCCAGTCCCGTCGTCGAAGATCCCGCACCAAAGTCCGGAACTGCCAGCCTCAACCCATCGCAGCCGACGTCTCCCCCTCTCCCAGCGGGAGAGGGCCGGGGTGAGGGAGAACGCGCACCTGCTCCCGCACCATCCTTCTCCGCCCAAGAGCCGCTCACGCCCCCAATCACTAATCACTTCTCACTCCTCACTCGCTTTGCCACCGTCATCGCGCTCATCACCGGCCTGTGCGCCGCGCAGCTCCTCCCCTTCTTCCAACTCCTCTCCCTCTCGCAGCGCAGCGGGGACGCGGTGAACACGTTCTGGTCGCTGCCGGGCTGGGGCTGGGTGAACCTGTTCTTCCCGCTGTTCATGAACTTTCAGACCGAGCAAGGCGTGTTCGTGATGATTGGGCAGTCGTTCTTCCCCTCAGTCTATCTCGGCATCGTGCCGCTGACGCTCGCGCTGCTGGCGGCGTGGCGGATTGGGCTGCGACGGGTGGAGTCGGGCGGAGCGCTCGTGCCGGCGATTTGCAATCGCCGTCCGGAGGCAACGGATTCTCGCGCGGCACCTGACGACTCGAACCCCACGGACGGCGGTTGCAAACCGCCGGCACGGGCACCCGGCGCAATCCCAATCTCGCCGGAACACCCCACCGCCGTGTGGGAAGTGCGCCTGCTGGCCGGGGCGACGCTGCTGGCCGTGCTGCTGGCGATGGGCGACAACTTCGTGCTCTGGCGCTGGCTGCGCGAGGTGCTGCCGCTGGGCATCATGCGCTTCCCGGTGAAGGCGCTGCTGCTGGCGGCTTTCACGGTGCCGCTGCTGGCGGCGTGGGGAATGGCCGTGCTTGTGCCCATTGCCGAACGGCTCCGCGCGGAAACCAACTCGCAAACTGACGGAGCGATGGAATCGCTCGACAAATTCACCAACCGAGTAAAGGCGCTGGCAGCGGCCGCGAAATTAGAAGGGCCGTTTGTGCTCCTGCTCCTGCTCGGCGGTGCAGTGCTGTTCCAGACGTGGCTTTGGCCAGTCTCGTTGGGCACTAGAACGCCCGAAGCCGCGACAGGGCTGACCGGTTGGATGATTGCATTGCTAGTGTTGGATGTGGCGCTGCTCTCGCTTCTGCCACGGCGCAGAAATTTGTCCGCACTGCTGTTCCTCGCCATCATCGCGACAGCCGGTTGGCGCAAGAACCCGGTGTTGCTTGCCACCATCCCCTCCGCCGCCTTCGAGCCGGGAGCCATCGCCGCCTACCACACGCAGAAAGGCGCGCTCACGCCCGCGCCGAAGCTCGGCGAGTCGCGCATCATGCTCAGTCCGGTGGCCGAGCGCGCGCTGCACACGCGGATGGTGCCGAAGTTCTACGACGACTTCATCGGCCAGCGGCTGGCGTTCTGGGGCAACCTGAACCTGCTCGACGGCCTGCCCAAGGTGAACGGCGCGTCCACGCTGGTGACGCGCGAGTGGAACGACGTGGAGGCTTTTCTCTACGGCACCACGAACCCCGCACCCGCGAACCTCATGGACTTCCTCGGCGTGACACACACGACCAAGCCGGGCGAGTTGATGCAGTGGGAACGGCGAGAGACGGCGATGCCGATGGTGAGCTTGCCGACGGAGGTTGAAGGAGTATATCAAAGTCCAACTCCCCCTGCTTGGCTGCGGCCCGATTGGAACCCGAAGGCAAAGGCTTATCTCACTTCGGAATTACCGGACAATGCTTTCGTGACATGGGCGAAGCCGCAGTCGTTCTCAAGCGGTTCGGTTCGAGTGGTTCGATTTTCGCCTACACGTTTGGAATTGGAGTCCGAAGCAATAGAGCAGCGGTTTTTGGTCGTGGCGCAGAATCACTATCCGTCTTGGCAAGTTACGGTGAACGGAGACACAAAGTTTGTGGCAAAGGCCAACCACGCCTTCCAAGCCATCCCCATCCCCGCCGGCAAGAGCACCATCCGGCTCGACTACGTGGACTGGCCGTTTCGCATCGGCGCGGGCGTCTCGCTGTTCACGCTGCTGGGCTGCTTGGTGTTCCTTCGCCGTCACACGCCACCCGCATGAAAGCGATCTGCGTTTATTGCTCCTCCAGCAGCGCCGTTGACCCGCACTACGTGGAGGCGACGGAGCAGTTCGGCGCGCTCCTCGGCCAGCGCGGGCTGACGCTGGTTTATGGCGGGGCAAGTGTGGGCTTGATGGGCCGGCTGGCACAGGCGGTGCATCGCGGCGGCGGGCGCGTGTTGGGCGTCATTCCGCAATTGCTCCGCGACCGTGAAATCGCCTACGAGGCCGCGGATGAACTGATCGTCACGCGCGACCTGCGCGAGCGGAAGGCCATCATGGAAACGCGCGCCGACGCCTTCGTCGCACTGCCCGGCGTCTTCGGCACGCTGGAGGAAGTGCTCGAAGTGCTCACGCTGAAGCAGCTCCGGTCGCATCAGAAACCTGTGGTCTTCCTGAACACGGCCGGCTTTTACGACCGCCTGCTCGCCGTCTTTGAGCAGCTCTACGAACAGCGGTTCACCAAGGCCGACTACCGGCACTTCTACCACGTCGCCGCGCACCCGCCGGAAGTGCTGCACCACCTCGACCACGCCGGGCCGGCGCGTGAAGTGACAAAGTGGTGAAGCCGAAAGGCGAGTCGGCCCCGCACACATTCCCGCTTTCTCAGCCGCCCGCTTTCTCCCACCCTCGCGCCGATGCCGGACTCGACCGACCTCCTCGCGCTGCTGAAGCAATACTTCGGCTATGCGTCTTTCCGCCCGCTGCAGGAGGAAATCATCCGCGACGCGCTCGCGGGCAAGGACGTTCTCGCGCTGCTTCCCACTGGCGGCGGCAAGTCGCTGTGCTTCCAGCTCCCCGCGCTGGCCCGCGACGGACTGACGGTTGTCGTCTCACCGCTGATTGCCTTGATGAAGGACCAGGTGGACGCGCTGCAAGCCAGCGGCGTCCCGGCCACGTTCCTTAATTCCTCGCTCAAGGCCGAGGAGTCGCGTGCCCGGCTGCGCGGGCTGCACAACGGCGAGTTCCGCCTGCTCTACGCCGCGCCCGAGCGGCTGATGCTCTCCGGGATGCTTGAGGATTTGCAGCGCTGGCGCGTGAACCTCTTCGCGATTGATGAGGCCCACTGCATCAGCGAGTGGGGGCACGATTTCCGCCCCGAGTATCGGCAGATTGCCCAGCTCCGCGACCGCTTCCCCCGGGTGCCGTTCATGGCGCTCACCGCCACCGCCACCGAGCGCGTGCGCGAGGACATCGCCACCCAGCTCAAGCTCCGCGACCCGGCCCGCTATGTAGCGAGTTTTAACCGGCCGAACCTCACCTACCGCATCAGCGCGAAGTCGGGTGCTTACGGTCAGGTGCTTGATTTCCTCCGCGCCCATCCGCGCGACAGCGGCATCATCTACTGTCAGGCCCGCAAGACCACGGAGTCGCTCGCAGAAAAGCTCCGCGCGGACGGCATCAAGGCCGCGCCTTACCACGCCGAGGTGTCGAAGGAGGAGCGTTCGGGCAATCAGGAAGGCTTTCTCCGCGATGAAATCCGCGTCATCTGCGCGACCATCGCGTTCGGCATGGGCATCAACAAGCCGAACGTCCGCTTCGTCATCCACTACGATTTGCCCAAGAACATCGAGGGCTACTACCAGGAAACGGGCCGCGCGGGCCGCGACGGTTTGCCCAGCGAGTGCATCCTGCTGTTCAGTGCCGGCGATGTGCAAAAGCATCTCGGCTTCATCGCCGAGAAGCCTCCGGGCGAGGCCGCCATTGCGCGTGAGCAGCTGAACCAGATGGTTCACTACGCCGAGTGCGCCGGCTGTCGGCGCGTCGAGTTGTTGGCTTACTTCGGCGAGGACTCTGCGGAGGAAAACTGCGGCGCGTGCGACAACTGCCTTTCCCCGCGCGCTACCTTCGACGGCACGGTCGCCGCACAAAAGTTCATGTCGTGTGTCTTCCGCATCAAGCAGGCCGGCACTTTTGGCGTCGGCCTCAACCACGTCATCGAAGTCCTGACCGGGGCGCAGAGCGAGCGCGTGCTCAAGTGGGGGCATGACAAACTCACCACCTACAACATCGGCCGCGAGCACACGCGCTCCGAGTGGGCGGCCATCGGGCGCGAACTGGTCCGGCTCGGGCACCTGCGCCAAACCACGGACAAGTTCCCCGTCATCGAGCTGACCGACGCCGGCATGGCCGCGCTGAAGGCCCGCACAAAAATTACTCTCACCAAGCCCGTCGCCGCGCCCGAGAAGGCCGTTAGCCACGTCGGCGAAATCACCTGCGACGAACTGCTCTTCGAGAAGCTGCGCCGGCTGCGCAAGGAACTGGCCGACGCCCGCGCCGTGCCCAGCTACATCATTTTCTCCGACGTGGCGCTGCGCCAGATGGCCCGGCTCTACCCGCAGACCGAGGGCGAGTTCAGCCGCATCAGCGGCGTCGGCGCAAGCAAGCTCCGTGATTTCGGCGCGCAGTTTCTGGAGGAAATCGCCGCGCATCTGCGCGCAAACCCAAGGCAGATTTTCGCCGACACTTCGTTCACGCAAAAGCCCGCCGCGCCGCAACGCAGCAAACTCACGGAGACGGTCGTCGCCACGCTCCACTACTGGCGCGGTGGCCGGACCATTGAGGAAATCGCCCGCCTGCGCGATGTGAAGCCCACGACCATCTACGGGCACCTGGCCGACGCCGTCGAGGCCGGCGAAGTCATAGACTTGAACAGCGTGATGACCGCCGACCAGCAAACGCGCGCGGCGAAAGCCTTTTACCAGTTCGGCTGGGGCAACTTGACCGGCGTGAAGGAATCGCTGCCGGACATTGACTACGGCCCGCTGCGGCTCTTCCGGGCGATGAAGAACCGCGAGGGGTGGAGGGCGTAGCGCTCCCTCCGTCGCGCCAGCGTTTTGGAGTGCGGCAGTCCCCTGCCGCTTTGGGTTGAGCGTGAACCAGCACTGCATCGCTGCGGTTTCTTCAATGAGAGAGCGGCGGAGGACCGCCGCAGTCCAAGACGCTGGCGCGCAGTTCAAGCCCCACTCGTTGACAATCCGCGCCGTCCCGGCCGACACTCGCACCATGCTCCGCCGCACTTTGCTTTGCTCCGCATTGGCGCTTCTGCTCGCCGCGCTCACGTCCTGCTCCCACACCTCGACCGTTGCCAGCGCGCCCCGCCTCGTTGGGGTCGCGCAGGTGGACCTCACGCCGGACTATCCGGTGCGCCTCAATGGCTACGGCGGCCGTCGTCAGGAATCCGAGGGCGTCGAGCAGCGCATCCGCGCGAAGGCGCTCGCCATCGGCGGCAACGCAGAAGGGCCATTCATTCTCATCACCGTGGACAACTGCGGCGTGCCCGAGTGGATTCGCACGGAAGTCGTCAAACGACTCACTGCGAAGCGTGTCACGAGCGAGCGTTTCGCGATTTGCTCGAGCCACACGCATTCGGCACCGCTGCTCAATGGCGTGCTGCCGACCATCTTTGGCGTGCCCATCCCGACGGAGCACCAGCGGAACATTGACCGTTACACGCGCGAGTTCACCGACAACTTGGAGCAGCTCTGTCTCGCCGCGTTGGCCGACCGCCAGCCCGCGTCGCTCGCGTGGGCGAAGGGGAAAGTCACGTTCGCCAAGAACCGCCGGAAGCCCACGCCCACGGGCTACCAGAACGCCGAGTATCCCGAAGGCCCCACCGACCACGAGCTGCCGCTCCTGCGCGTCACGACGCCCGATGGCAAGCTCCGCGCCGTGCTCGCGAACTACGCCTGCCACTGCACCACCAGCGGCTTCAACAAACTGCACGCGGACTGGGCCGGCTGCGCGCAGTTCGCCATCGAGAAGGCGCATCCCGGAGTCATCGCGCTCACGGCTATTGGCTGCGGCGCGGACCAAAATCCTTACCCGCGCGGCACCTACCAGCTGGCGGAGAAGCACGGGCAGGAACTGGCCACGGAAGTTTCGCGGCTGCTGAAGGAAGCCAAGTTCACCCCGCTCGCCGGCCCGCTCACCGGCGTGACCCAGCGCATCGAGCTGCCGTTCGACAAGCTGCCGACCCGCGCCGAATGGGAAGCCGCAGCGAAGAAACCGGGCGCGGACGGCCTGCGTGCGCAGTTCGCCCTCGCGAAGCTGGAAAAGGGCGAAAAGATTCCCGACCGCCTGCCGTATCTCGTGCAGGTCTGGAGCTTCGGGCGCGACCTCGCGATGGTCTTTCTGCCGGGCGAAGTCGTCGTGGACTACGGCCTGCGCATCAAGCGCGAGTTCGATGGCCAGCGTGTTTGGGTGAACGCCTACGCGAACGACGTGCCGTGCTACATTCCCTCGCGCCGCGTGTGGGAGGAAGGCGGCTACGAGGCGGCGGGCGCGATGGTCTATTACAACCGTCCGAACCGCTTCGACGGCACGCAGGAAACGCGCATCTTCGACGCGGTGCAGGCGCTGATGCCGAAGGCGTTTGCTGCCCCAGCCAAGTAACCTCCGTCCACATTCAGCGTCCGCTTCACACCATGAACTCCTCCCTTCGCCCGTTCGCCGTCCTGCTTCTCAGCCTGTCACTCGCTGCGTCACACGCCGCCGAGCTCGCCATTCCGGACAACGTCACCTTCGAGCGCGACATCACCTACGCCGAAGCGGGCGGCGCACGGATGCAGCTCAACCTCGCGCGCCCGAAGAACACCAGTGGACCGCTGCCCGCCGTTCTGTGCATTCATGGCGGCGGGTTCCGCGCGGGCAGTCGCGAGGGCTACAACAAGCTCTGTCTCACGCTCGCGCAGCGCGGGTTCGTGGCGGCCACCATCAGCTACCGGCTCGCGCCGACGCACCAATTTCCCGCTGCCGTCCACGACACGAAAGCCGCCGTGCGCTGGCTCCGTGCGAACGCCGCGAAGTATGGCATCAACCCCGACCGCATCGGCGTGACGGGCGGCTCGGCGGGTGGACACCTTGCGCAGTTCCTCGGCGTGACGGCGGGCGTGAAAGAGTTTGAGGGCGCGGACAATTCGGGCTTCTCCAGCGCCGTGACCTGCGTGGTGAACGTCTATGGCCCGAGCGACTTCACCAAGTCCTACGGTAAAAGCGTGGACGCACACGTCGTGCTGCCCCTGTGGCTTGGCGGCGATGTGGAGACCGCGCGCGCGAAGCACATCCAGTCCAGCCCGTTGAACTGGATCAATCCCAACGCCGCCCCCACGCTCATCATTCACGGCACCGAGGACAAATACGTCGCTTACGAGCAGGCCATCTGGATGCGCGACCGGCTCACGGCCTGCGGGGTGCCGGTGGAGTTGCTGACGCTGGAAGGTGCCGGCCACGGATTCAAAGGGGCAGACGCGGAGAAGGCGGAGGCCGCGCTCATCGCCTACTTCGAGCAACGCTTGAAGCAGCAGTAGCGCGCAGCCGCGGAATTCACCGGCAGTTTCCCTCCATGGCAAAGCAGTGAGCCCACCACGAATCGGGACGCCGTTGCCATTTCCCCTGCCCTGCCTTTAACTCGCCGCGTGCCGATGACCGCCCGCACCGCCGCGCCGATTGAGATTTGCCCCAGCTTCCGGCCCCGTCCCGGAATCACCCACGCCGTCTTTGACTTCGATGGCACGCTCTCGCTCATCCGCCACGGGTGGCCGGACATCATGCTGGCGATGTTTCTGGAAATGCTCCCGCCCCGCGCGGGTGAAGACATCGCCGCCCTGCGCGCCGAGCTGATGCACGAGATGCTTTCCTTCAACGGGAAGCAAACTATCCACCAGATGGTTGCTTTCGCGAAACGCGTCCGCGCGCGCGGCGGCGAACCGCGCGAGCCGCAATGCTACCTCGCCGAATACACGCTCCGCCTTGAACGCGACATCGCCCGCCGCAGCCAGCAAATCCGCGCCGGAGCCAGCCCCGACAATTTCGTCGTCCCCGGCGGTCGCGCACTCATCGAGCGACTGCTGGCGCGCGGCGTGAAGCTCTACATCCTCAGCGCCACGCTGGAGCCCTTCGTGCGACAGGAAGCCGGGCTGCTCGACCTCGCGCGTTACTTCGAGGGCCGCATCCACGGCGGGCACGAGGAGCATCCGCCCTTCTCGAAAGGCGCGGTCTTCGACCGAATTCTCCGTGAGGAAGGCATTCCCGGCGCACAACTGCTCTCCTTCGGCGACGGCCCGGTGGAGTTGCACCACACCAAGGAGCTCGGCGGCCTCGCCGTCGCCGTCGCGAGCGACGAGACAGAGATTGGCTCCGGCAAAATCCACGAGCAGAAGCGCACGCAGCTCATCGCGGCGGGCGCGGACTTGGTGATTCCCGATTACCAGTGCGAGGAAGAACTGGTGAAGCTGCTGCTCGGCGAGAACTGAATTTCCATGATAACCCCTCCCGCTCCACTGGATTTATCGCGCATCCGCGTCTTCCCGCTCGCGCAGCGCAAGAGCATGAGCACCGTGGACGAGGTGCTCATCGAGCCGACCACCGCGCCACCGCCGGTCAGCGACTTCAACGCCGCGCTCATCGAGCGCTGCGCCCGCGACATCAAGGCCGCGCTCGAACGCAGCGCGTCCGTGATGTTCATCTACGGCGCGCACCTCGTGAAGAACGGCGGGCAACTCCTGCTCGGCCAGATGCTTGACCGCGGTTTTCTGACGCACCTTGCCACCAATGGCGCCGGGACGATTCACGACTGGGAGTTCTCCTGGCTGGGCCGCTCCACCGAAAGCGTGCGCGACAACGTCGCCACCGGCAGCTTCGGAACCTGGGACGAGACGGGCCGCTACATCCACCTCGCGTTACTGGCCGGAGCCGTGCGGGGTTTCGGCTACGGCAAGTCGCTCGGCAAGTTCATCTACGAAGACGGCACGTTCCTCCCAACTGAGGCTGAGTTGACGAAGCTGATTTCCGCCGAGCCGGGCCACCCGCTCACGTCCGCACGCGCAGACCTGCTCCAGGCCATCCAACGCTTCGGCCTCAAGCCCGGCCCGAATATTGTTCCCCACCCACACCGCAACAGCAGCGTGCTCGCCCAAGCCGCGCGCCACGAGGTGCCCTTCACCGTGCATCCCGGCATCGGCTACGACATCATCTCGAACCACCCGTGGTTCAACGGCGGCGTCATCGGACGCGCGGCGGGCGTGGACTTCGCGCTGTTCGGCGGCTCGGTGGAAAAGCTGGACGGTGGCGTGGTCTTGAGCGTCGGCTCGGCCATCATGGGACCGCAGGTTTTCGAGAAGAGCATCAGTTGCGTGAACAACCTTCGCCTGCAAGCGGGCCGCCCCATCGTCAGCGGCCACAGCATCTACGTGGTGGACTTGCAGGACGGCGGTAACTGGGACTGGACGCAGGGCGAACCGCCCAAGGACAACCCGGCTTACTACCTGCGCTTCTGCAAGAGCTTCTCCCGCATGGGCGGCGCGATGCACTACGCGCAGTGCGACAACGTGGCGTTCCTCCACCACCTCTTCCACAAGCTGGAAACCCTCCACGGCCGCACCGCCACGAAGGACATCCCCGACATCGGCGACCCCAACCCCGAACCGCGCTACAAGTGGTGAGCGACGAAAGTTTTTTGCCACAAAAAGGCACAAGAGGCGCAAAGAGAAGCGGCCTTCGGACGCAGAAGCGACTGCTCCTCCCTTTCTCCTTTTTGTGCCTCTTGTGCCTCTTTGTGGCTAACCCCCTGTGCGTATGAACGCGGCGCGCTTCGCTGAAATCACCGACCGTTACCCTTCGCTTCGGCTCGCGCTCGTGGGCGATTTCTGCCTCGACCGCTATCTCGAGATTGACCCTGCGCGCGGCGAGACCTCCATCGAGACCGGCCTGCCCGTCCACAATGTCGTTCGCGTGCGCTCCCAGCCGGGCGCAGCGGGAACCATTCTCAACAATCTCGTCGCGCTGGGCGTGGGCAAGCTCTGGCCGGTCGGCTTTTACGGCGTGGACGGCGAAGGCTTCGAGCTGCACCGCGCGCTGGCAGCGTTGCCCGGCGTGGATTTGGAGCACTTCCGGCAAACCCCGCTCCGCCGCACGTTCACCTACTGCAAGCCGCTGCTCATGCATCCCGGCAAGCCACCGCAGGAACTCAGCCGGCTCGACTCAAAAAACTGGGAACCCACCCCCGCGCTCGTCGAAGGCCGCATCGGGCAATCCATCGAGGAACTCCGCCTGCAAGTGGATGGCGTGGCCGTGATGGACCAAGTGGACTTGCCGAACACCGGCGTCGTGACCGCGCGTGTGCTGCCGGCGCTGGGTAACTTCCCGCGCGGCAACCCGGGGACACCCGTCGTGGCGGACTGCCGACGCGGCTTGCGCGGCTACCCACCCGTGACATTCAAGATGAACGCCACCGAACTGTGCGGCTTGGCGAATTTGCCCGGCGATGCCGACGTGCGCCGCCTCACTGAAGCCGCGCGGGAACTTGCGATGGCGAACGGACGCGAAGTCTTCATCACCCTCTCCGAGCGCGGCATCCTCGGCGCGGCTCCGAATGGTGAGGTGGAACACGTCCCCTGCCATCCGTTACGCGGGCCCATTGACATCGTCGGGGCCGGGGATGCCGTGACCGCGAACCTCACCGTCGCGCTGGCCGCCGGAGCGACGCTTCGCGAGGCCATCGAACTGGCCAACGCCGCCGCCTCCATCGTCATTCACCAACTCGGCACCACCGGCACCGCGAGCGTGCCGCAAATTCGCGGCCTCCTGCTTGGTTGAAATCCCGGGGCTGCTGCCACGCGTGGAGCCCGGGCCTTCCTGCGATCCCGCCTACTTCTTCTTGAAGAACGGGTTCAGGAGATCAAGCGGGTTGGGTTTCGCCGGAGCGTTGGTCGAGGAACCAGCGGGAGCGTTGGTGGAGGGCTTTTGACCACCAAACAGAGTGTTTAACGTGCCGCCCACTCCCTTCAGGGTATCGCCTGCTTTGCCGCCAATGGCTCCACCCAGTGTGCCAAGATTCCCGATGACCGCGCTGCCAATCAGCTTGGCCTTGTCCACCTTGACGTCGGGAGAGCCAACCGTGCCTCGCACATCCACGAAGTGGGTCAGCTTGCCGTAAGCGGATCCGGGCGGGAACTGCGAGCCAGTGAAGCGTTTGGCGAAATCGTTGGGTAGCCAAACCTCGACCGGAATGTTCATCGGCGAGTTGGTCAACACCTCGGCGAGCTGGATGCCGCCCTGCGCTTCCACGATGACCACCGGGCTTTGCGCGGTGAAACGCGTGAGGTTCACCATTCCGTTGCCAATGCTAGTATCCAAGGCCACTAGCTGCACCGGCGGCTTCATGATGTCGGGAATCCCAACCACCGGACCGATGTATGCAAGCACGCCGGTCGTCAGGCTGCGAAGCAGCTTCGCGCCGAACGATTTTGGCTCCCCGCCGAGCTGACTCAGCTGAATCACACCGTTGGTCACCATGAAGTTCACATTGCCTGCGAGATTCTTCTGCAAACTGGAGCCGGTGATGCCGGCGCCCCGGATCGCAACCCTTGCTTGGGCTTCGCCCTTGATTGCTCCCTGCGGGATGTTCGCGGCAAAAGTCGTCACCAGCGGTTCCAACTGGATCCGATCGGTATTCAGCGCGAGGTCATATTGGTAGCCGCGCACGCCGAGATTCGCGTCCACCGTGGCGTTCACTCCCGCCCCATTCATCACGAGGGACAGCGGCTTCACGGTCACGCGGTTCGCGTCCACTTTCGAGGCCACGACGAAGTTCGAGATGGCGATGTCGCGCAGGAAGAACTTCCCGATGTTCACGTCCAGCGAGGTCGCGCGCAGCGGGAGCTTCATGGCTTCGGGCTCGACCGGCGCGGCGGCTTGCGGCGCAGGCGCGGGCTGCGCGGCGGCGGCCTTCTTCTGCGCACTGTCGAAGAGGTCAAAGAACGGCGTCACGTCCAGCGACTCGGCGGCGACCTTGAAGTTCGCCCGATAGGCGTTGGTGTTCGCGAAGTCAGCCCGGCCGGTGACCAAAAGCTGGTTCTTCCCCCGCGGCGTGGGCGAGAGCGCGAGCATGAGCTGTCGAACATCAACAATCTGCCCGGTCTTGCCGCCGTCGAGCACGAGCTGAAGCGCCAGCGGCGTCTCGGGCAGCGCGCCCTTGGGATCGCGCACGAGCAGCTTGTCCACGGACAGGTCAGCCTTCACCGCCGCATCACCCGACGGCTCGAAACGCCCGCTTGCGTTGGCATTGATGGAGACGGTCTGGAGCTGCTTGTCGCCGAGCGCACCGGCGAGGAACGGCTTCAGCGCGTTTTGATTGAGGTCGGCCAGCTTGAGGGTGAACTGCCCGCCCTTCTTCGAGTCAAAGTTGCCCGTAACGTCGAAATTCCCGCCGTTGGCCGCGCCCTGCGCGATGGTGCCGGTCAGCTTGCGAAGCGAGGCGGTGATGTGGTTCGTCGCCGGCTGCGCGAACGAACCGTCCACGGCCACGCGCAGATCCATCGGCACGGTGGGCAGGGTGTTTCCCGGGTCGGTCATCAGGAAGCGCGCGACGCTCAGGTCGGCGGCCAACGCGCTCTCGCCCTTGGCGGCGAACTTCGCGTTCGCGTTCGCGTTGATGGTGACGGAAACCAGCTTCTTGTCGCCAAGCGCCGAGGCGAGCACGGGGGCGAGGAGGGCCTCGTTGAAGTCCACGAGCTTCACCGTCGCGGCTCCGGCCATCGCTTTGGAGTCGAAGTTGCCCGCGATGTCGAAGCTGCCGCCGGGCCGGCCGTTAGCGTTCAACGCGCCGGCAAGCTGCTTGAGCGTGATGAGGAACTGGTTCGTCGCCGGCTGCCGAACGAGCGCGTCCGTGACCACGCGGAGGTCGAGTGGAAGGTTGGGCACCTTGCCCGCCGGGTCCACGATGTGAAGCCGCGCGATTTGGACGTCGGCCTTCACGGGGGAGTCGGCGGCGGGATTCAAGTTTGCGTCCAGCGTGAGGCTGATGTTTGCGGACTGCAGTTTCAGGTTGCCCAGCGACGGGGCGAGCACGGGGCGGAGGAGGTTTTCGCTGAGGCCGGTGACGCGGACGGAGGCTGAGCCGGCGGTTTGCTTCACGTTGAAATTGACCGAGGCCTCGACCGTGCCGGCGGGCTGGCCCGCGTGCGAAAGCGCGACGGCGAGCTTGCGGACAACGGCCTGCGTGCCGTTGGCGAAATCCGCATCCACGTCCACGGCAGTCGTGAGCCGGTCAAAGGCATATTGCTCGTAGCCGCCGCTGAAGTCCGTGAGGTTGAGCTTGCCCGCAACCGTCTGCGTCGTGTTCGTCTGCTTGTTCGCAATCGCGATCTGCTGCGCAACGCGGCCAGCGAAACTGACCTGCCCACCCGCGACTTTCACGCCGGGCACGGAGACGAGCGAGGCCGCGCGCGGAAGTGAGGCGGCGAGCGAGACGCCAAGGTCCGCGCTCAGGGTGCCCGCGTCCAACGTGCCCGCCGCCGCGACATTGGCCAGCGACTGACCTGCCTGCGTGGCTTTTAGATCCAGCAGCTCAAGCTTCACCCGCTTCAAGTCCGTCACGCCGGCCTTGAGCGTCACCCCTGCGCCGAGCTGGTTGAAGCGGTTCGTCCCGGCAATGACGTTGAGACCGGCGACATTCGCGGTGAGGTTTACGCCGAGTTGCTTGCCCATGTTCTGCGCGGCGACCTGCACCGCCACGTCCACGCGGCCGTCGGGTGCAACCTTGCCGAGGAAGGGTCGCCAGTCGGCCAGATTCAACCCGGTGACGTTGAGTGCCAGCTCAGAGTCGCCGACGGCGCTGGTGGCGTTGGTGCTCCACGAGACGGCGAGCGGTTTAGAGAGCGCGGCGGAAAGCAGCGGCTGTTGCTGGCGGGTGCCGGTGAAGTTGAACGCGCTCACCGTCGCCGCCTGCGCGGTCAAATCCACGGCGACCTGATACGCGAGCCTCAAGTCCAGAGTCGGCGTGGTGGTGCCCTGCTGCGTGACGCCGAAGTTGTTCGCGGTGAACTGGCCCGCGGCGGCGATGGACTTGCCGGCCTTGGCCAGGGTGATTTCGTTCGCGAGCGCGATGCTGGTGTTGCCGAAGTCCATGCCGAGCTTTGCGCCGACGAGGTTGAGCACGTTCTTGTCGAGGCCAGCGACGTCCAGGCGGATCTTTCCCTCCTGTTTCATCGCATCGAACGGCCCGCTGGCCGAAACGGTGGCGAGCGGTTGCGCGCCGCGTGCGACCTTGAGCGCGAACTGCTTGATGTCGGTCATCGTGAGGTCGAGGTCGAGCGTGGTGGCAAGGCCGGCGGCGTCCGCGAAGCCGCCGCGCGCCTGCGTGGCATCGAGGCGGACGTTGCCCTTCATGCCCTGCGGCAGGAGGTCGGGCTTGAGCGTGAAGTCGAACGCGGAGGCGAGCTTCGCGGCGAGCGCGTCCACGCCATTGGTGCCGCCGGCGGTCTGCTCAAACTTGAGGTCGGTGGCAATGGTGAGCTTGGCCGTCTGGCCGTTCTGGATGTTCTCGGCCTTGACGTTCACGCCGGCGAGCTCGGCGAGCAGCTTCGCGCCCGACTTCTCGGACTTGCTGAACCGGATGGCGGAGTCGGTGACGGCGATGGACTTGATGTTGAGCTGCGGCGGGGCGGAGGAAGCGGGCTTTGCGGGTGCGGCGGGTTTGGGTTCCTTGGACTCAGTGGCCTTGAGGATGGGCGTGAAGTTGAACGTGCCATCGGGGTTTTGCACCACGTTGATGACCGCGCCGGAGACGGCGGCTTCCTCGACGGCAATGTTGCCGCCGATGATGGACAGGAGGCTGTAGCGCGCGCGGATTTCCTTCGCGGTGAAAATCGGCTCGCCCGCGCCGGGCACCTGCAGCTTCACCCCATTGAGCACGACCCGCGAAAACGGGCTAATGGTCGTGTCCTCGACGGTCAGCTCCGCGCCGATGGCCTTGGCCACACGCGGCAACACGACGCCCTTCTGGAACATGGCGCTGGTGACGAGGAAATAACCGATGGCCAGCAGCAACACCACGGCGGCGAAGGCGAGGCCGAGTTTGCGGACCAGGCCAGATTTCTGCGGCGCGGGTTGCGGAGACGATGGAGCGGAATTGTCTTCAGTCATAACGGGAGCGGCGGGTCTTGCCGCGCGGGGAACATACGACGAGTTCGTCCCGGGGAAAGTTCAAAGATGGCCGGCGCGGCACCGGTGGAGCAGCCCAGAGAATCGGGGAGAGGGTAGCCGGCAGCCGGCGCCACCGTCACTTTCCTGCCAGCCGCGAGACTTCGCGGGCGGTCAGGGCGCGGTCAAAGACGGCGATTTCGTCCACCCGGCCTTCCCAGTTCGCGGCGTTGTCGCTGCGACCGCCGAGGAAGAGCTGGCCGAAGCCAGAGGGCATAGCTGGAGCGGGCAGGTTGGTTTCGAGTTCAAGCCCGCCGTCCAGATAAACGCGGGCCGTTCGGCCGTCCCGGACAAGTGCGACATGGTGCCATTGCCAACGGGGAATTTCCGTCCGGCCCGCCACGGCGCTGGTCGCGTCGGCACCGCGGAAGAAGACGAGTTTGCCCGAATGCCCGCTTTTGCCGCCGATGCCAAGGTGTTCGCTGGCGGCGTTCAAACCTTGGTCGGGGCCGCGCGAGAGAAGCCAACCGCTCACGTCGCGGCCGTCGTTGGGCATCCCGTTCCACAGCCAGAGCGAAATGGAGTAACGGTCACCAAGCTGTTCCAGTCGCGCGCGCAACCGACCACCGACGAAGTGCGGAGCGCGGTTGATCTCGTCTTTTCCCGCGAACTCCGCCGGTCGCGGCCCATCCAGATAGTAAGTGATGCCCGCTTCGTAGGCTGCGTGATGGCCATGGCCGGTTGCGTCCGCCGCGAGCGGACCGGTGAACTCGTTCAACCGCCAGTAGGCGAGCGGCTTGGCATCCAGAACGGCGCGCGTGGCGGGGCCGGCGGGTAGCTGCCACGGGCGGCGCGGCTGGCCGGTGACGGTTTCCAGCAGGTGAATCGCCGCCTCCGCAATCTTTGGCTCGGCCTGCACTTCGAGACCGGCGGAACGAGCGGGCCAGGTGTTGTAGCCGCCGAACGCGTGCTGCTCGGGCGGCGGGATGTAGCCGTCCGCGCCGTTGGCCAGCTCGATGACCATCGTGTTCCGCAGCGGGCTGGCGGCCTTGATCTTCAAACCCGTCACCGCGTAGGTCTCGCACGGCGTCGTGGCGATGGCGATGTCCCCGATGCGCAGCGCTTGCACGACGACTTCCGTGCGTTGCATCTCGTGCAGGATGATCTGCTCACGCGCATAGACCTCGGTCGTCGTCTTCGGCAGGCGGTCGCCCATTTCCTTCACAATGCGCTGCGACCATTCGAGGAGTTGCCGGTCCGGCACGCGGTAGTTGAGCGGCAAGCGCGCCTCGGCCATCGCAAGCGTGACATCGCTGCGGTGCGCGATGCCGGCAAGCGCCTTCATCGCGATGTCCAGCAGGCCGTCCGCGTATTCCTGAATCGTTGGCTTGGGGCGGTCTTTCTCGGGAATCTTGTAGTCCACGCGGTAGATGTCCCCGCTACAGCCGTGCGACATGATGCCGACGAACGGGGCCTTGCCGGCGGGTGACTTCGCGGCGAGACGGGCCTTCAAGCCCTCGCTGAACAAACCGAAGTAATCTGCGCCGATGTCCTTGTCGCCGAAGTAATGCATCGAGAAATTGCCCAGGACAGCGAGCGGACGGCCGTCGCGCGCCTGAATCGAGATGAGCGTAAGATCGGGATCCTCCGGGCCAGCCTCGCCCGTCACGTCGTCCCAAACGCGGCCGGCGTGCATGTTCGCACGGAGCGTTTTGTTGCCGAACGGATCCTCCGCGAGCCGGTCAGGCCGGCGAATCCACTGGCGCAGCGCGGTGAACTCGGCGGCGTTCCCCTTGGCCCAGCCGATGCGCGCCGGCTCCAGATTATTCTGCGCTGCGACGATGGCTTCCACGAGCTTGTCCCGCAGGAACGGCACGTAGCGCGGGTCGGCATCCGTGCCCAGGCAGGCAAACGCGGACGGCGCGCTGTGCGCGTGCGTGGCGGAGATCAACAGGCGGTTGGTGGCGATGCCGGTGCGCTTGGCCGCGAGCGCCTTCGCCTCATCGAGCAGGGGCTTGCCCATCATGCAACTGTCCACGACCACGATGGCCAACTGCTCGCGGCCGTCGGACAGTGCGAGCGCGCGGGCGTTCACCCGGGTGTTCACGTTGCTGACGCTGCGGTTGAGCATCCCACCGTTGACGAGCACGGGCAGCACGGCGGGTGTCACGTCCACGACAGCGGCTCCGGCGCGGAATTCCGCGGCGGGCGCGACGGGCGCCACCGCGAACACGCAGACGGCGGAAAGCGACAGGAGGAGCCGGGAACTCAGGTTCAAGGTCAAGGGTAGCAGACGCGGCGCGGCACCGGCAGAGTCAAGGCGAGTTCCGCCCGAGGAAGCCCGGATGAGTCTCAACCGGAGAGCAGGCAGATGAAACGACCGCATTGCGCTCATTTCACCAAGACTTGGCAACCGGGCTTCTGCTGCTTGAAGGCAGCAATGCCGGCCGGAGTGGTCCCAGTCTTCTTGTTCACGACGACGGTGGTGAGCGCCTTGCAATCCTTGAGCTTGAGCAGGCCCGCGTCCGTAACCTGCGGCAACGCGGCAAGGCGGACTTCCTTCAGCTTGGGAAAATTCGCGAGCTGCGCCAGACCAGCATCCGTGACCTTGGTGCCAGAGAGGATGAGCACTTCCAGATTAGGCAACGCGGCGAGGTCGGCCAGTCCTGCATCGGTCACGTCCTTGGTCCAGCCGAGACCGAGGAACGTCAACTCGCGCAGGCCACGCAGGTGCTTCAGGCCGGCGCTGGTGATGGCGGCATCACCCAGCTCAAGTTCGCGGAGCGTCGCGACCTTGCCAATGTGCGCGAGCGCAGAGTCGTCGAGGCCCTCGATTTCCCAGAGCGTGGCCTTGAGCAGCGCGGGCAGCGCGGCGAGATGGCGGAAGTCGGCCGCGCGCAGTTCGATGTGCTTGTTGTCCGATTTGCGATGACCGCCGAGATTGACCTCGGTGAGCGTGGCGAGCTTCTCGACGGTCAGCCCCGGCAGACGCGGCTGCTTGAACTGTTCATCCACGGACTTGAACCATGCGAGCGCTTCGTCAGCGGGGGCGGCGAGGAGAGGCACGGCCAGGGCGAGCACGAGCAGTAAACTGCGCCCTGCCAGGGAAGATGCTAACGATGCGTTCTTGGTGTTCATATGTGGTGGATGGTTGATCACTTGTCCTTCTCGCCCCAAACCTTGGGCGTCTTGAAGTCGGCGGCTTTCGGGGCGGACTTGGGCGGGATGGCCTGCTTGGCGAAACCTTCGAGGCGGGCGCGGAGTTCCTTCACCTTGTCGGGATGCTTCTCGGCGAGGTTGGTCTTCTCGGAGAGGTCCTCGGCGAGGTTGAACAGTTCGACCACGTTCGTCGGGGCCGGCTTCTTCTTCTTGCCTTCTGCCTTGGGCGCGGGTTCGCCATCGGCACCGAGATGCGCGTCTGCTCCGCCGTTGAGGACCAGCTTCCAGTCGCCCATCCGGATGGCCCCGTGGCTGGGCGTGGTGTTCAGGAGAATCGCGTCGTGCGGCGACTTCGCGCCGGCGGTGAGCACGGGCCAGAGGTCGAGGCCGTCGGGGGCGTGCTTCTGCTCCGTGGACGCGCCGGCGAGCTTCAGCAGCGTGGGATACCAGTCCACCATGTGCAGGGGCTCGTGGATGACCGTGCCGGGTTTGATCTGGCCGGTCCAGGTGGCAAAGGCGGAGACGCGCACGCCGCCCTCGTAAAGCGTGCCCTTCGCCGCGCGGAGCTTGCCGTTGGTCGCGCCTTGGGCGATGGGGCCGCCGTTGTCGCTGGAGAAGATGAAGAGGGTGTTGCCGGTGAGGCCGCGCTGCTCGATGGCGGCGGAGATGCGGCCGATCTGCTCATCCACGGCGTGGACCATCGCGCAGTAGGTGCGGCGCTGTTTGTTCGCGATGTGCTCGTAGAGCTTGAGGTGCTCGGGCAGCGCCTGGAGCGGCGTGTGCGGCGCGTTGAAGGGGACGTAGAGGAAGAGCGGCTTCGCGATGTCGTGCTGCGTGATGAGGCGGACGGATTCGTTGCCGAGCAGGACGGTGGAATAGCCTTCGTCGCGATTGACCTTGTCGTTGCGATGCCAGTCGAAGCCGCCGTCGCGCTCGTGGGTGAAGTAGTCCAGCGCGCCGTTATAGTGGCCGTATTGATGCGTGAAGCCGCGGCGCGTGGGCAGATACTCGGGCGCGAAGTGACCGAGGTGCCACTTGCCACAAATCGCGGTGACGTAGCCGGCCGACTGCAAGCCCTGCGCCAGCGTGCGCTCGTCGAGCGGCAAGCCGTAGTTGGCCCAGGGTCGCACCACGCCGACCTGCAAGCCATGCCGCATCGGATAACGCCCCGTCATCAAAGCCGCGCGCGTGGGCGAGCAGACGGGCTGCACGTAGAAGGCCTCCAGTTTCGCACCTGCCGCCGCGAGCCGGTCAATGTTCGGCGTCTTGATTTCGCCGCCGTGATAGCCCACGTCCGTGTAACCGAGGTCATCAATAAGGAAAAAGACGATGTTCGGCCTCGGCGCGGCGGATGAGGCCCAAGCAACAGCCAAGTAGCACCACAGGCCAAGGAGGAGACCGAGATAACGGCGGGACAAGCGCATGGAGAACTTTGACATGGTCGGTGAGACGCGGAAAGCAGTTTGCGGGATACGCACGGGCTGAGGTTACTTCCCGCGCGCACCCGAGAAATGCATCCCGCATTCTGACCACTCCGAATCTTGACGCAGAGTCATTTGCCGGGTGGCAGCCGGCGCTATTCGCACCTCGAGGTGCGAACGCACGGGATTGAATCGCCATTCCACGCCGCCCATCTATCCTGTGCGCCCATGAACCGCCCGCGCCCAATCCTGTCCGGCCTGCTCACGCTGGCATTGCTTTGCACCCTGCCGGGCCACGCGGCGCAGACAAAAGCACCAGCCAAACAAGCCGCGCCGCAAACGCCTTGGTCCTTCCTCCCCCTTCGCGAAACTCCCCCGCCCAAAGTCCGCAGCGCCGAGTGGCCACAAACTCAGCTTGACCACTTCCTCCTCGCGAAGATAGAGAAAGCCGGCCTGAAGCCTGCCCCGCCCGCCGACCCGCGCGTGCTCATCCGCCGCCTGCACTTCGACCTCACCGGCCTCCCGCCCACGCCCGAGGAGGTTGAGGCGTTCGTCCGCGAGTGTTCGGCGATCGGCTATCGGCAATCGGCTATCGCCAACGCGGTGGACAAACTCCTCGCCTCACCCCACTACGGCGAGCGCTACGCCCGCTACTGGCTCGACCTAGCCCGTTACGTGGACGAGACCGCCTCGTGGCTCGAAAAGACCAGCGGCGCGCACCTCTACCGCGACTGGGTCATCAAGGCCTTCAACGACGACATGCCCTACGACCAGTTCGTCATGCGGCAAATCGCCACGGACCAGATGGGCCTCCCGCCCGAGGACCGCCACGCGCTGGGCTTCCTCGGCCTCGCGCCGACTTACTGGAAGGAACTCCAGCTCCCGCCCGACCTCATCAAGGGCACCGTCGCCGACGAATGGGAGGAGCATGTGGACACCCTCAGCCGCACGTTCCTCGGCCTC